>Ga0182030_10019453_pt1 | contig 12912 bp, 10 predicted proteins | sample 812S3MmetaG_FD_121299 | JGI IMG/M metagenome (GOLD analysis project Ga0182030, IMG submission 121299) | Permafrost microbial communities from Stordalen Mire, Sweden - 812S3M metaG (Illumina Assembly) | ecosystem: Environmental > Terrestrial > Soil > Wetlands > Permafrost | place: Sweden... | reverse complement strand
TCTCGGCGTCCGTGGCGGCGCCGTTCCGGGTGGCGCCAAGCCGCGGGTTCTCGGTCGGACAGCCAACTACGGTAATGACTTTGCCCCCACTATCCGGCATGCGCGACGCCGATCGCGGGTCGAGCTGGATGGGGATCGCTTGGATCGCGGCATGTCCGCGTTCTGCCACCGGCCGGGCGCTCTCCTCGTCAGCCGCTTTGGCGCGCTGGCGGCATTCGCAAGTAGTATTCATTTCGTGCAATCTCTTGGACGGCGGCCAACTCACCCCGTCCACAGTTCCAGTTACGAGCCGAATATTTTTCCCTAACTCCATGGGACCAGCCACGCACTAATTGCTGCGGAGTTCACCAAGCGCGTGACCCAGGTTCATTTCGAAATCCGAAGATGATTGAAGGCCAAGCGCAAAGAGAGCCTTCAGCCTTTTCTGCGTTTCGGGCTCGCGCGTGCTCTCTACAAACAGCCGTCCGTCCGTCCGCAGTTCGGCGTCCGGCGGCAACGTTATCTCGGCGACGCGCCCCTTGATGTTCTGGACGATGCCGGCAGGGAAAGCCGCAATCCGATATGCGAGGCGCTCGACAAAAGATCGCAGTTCCCCGTTGGGAAGAGCACGGTTGATCCATCCATAGCGTTCAGCCAGTTCGGCCGAAAAATCGTCCGCGCCCAGCAGCACCTCGAGCGCGCGGGAACGGCCCACGAGCCGCGAAAGATGCTGGATTGCACCGGCGCCCGGAACGATGCCCATGCCGGCGTCAGGCTGTCCGAAAATGGCGCTGTCGCACGCCGCGAATCTCATGTCGCAGGCGAGAATGAACTCGCTGCCGGCGCCGCGTACGCGCCCCGCGATCTCCGCGATCGTGACCTGCTTCAATGTGCTCAGGCGTTTGAAAAAGACCGCAAGCGACGGCTCCAGCATGGTGCGCTTCAACTGCTGCCTCATCTCGTCAAGCTGCGTGATATCGGAATGGCCGATGAAATAATCAGCAACCGAACTGCGAAACACGATGACGCGTATGTCGTCGCTGGTCTCCAGGTGCTGAACCAGATCGACGAGATCATGGATGATCGTTTGGTCCAGCAGGTTGAGTGGCGGAACATTCAGCGAGGCGAACAGAACCCCGCCTTCCAGTCGTTGTTCGATAGCTTCCAGATGCAACGACATCGTGCGCCCCTCCTTGCCTTCGTCCGACTGGAACCCGCGGCTGGCCCATGAATCCATTTTCTGTTCCGGCCCGTTGTTGCCCAGCTTTCGCCTTTTCCCGCGCGACTGGAACCCGCCTGGGGCACTACCGGGGGCCACCGGCTTGCCTGCCGACGCGGGGAAACCGGATTGCCGTTGGCATCGTCCGGTCGTCCGGCGCTTGATCGAACGTCTACTGGGAGCGTGGACTAAAGCCTCAATCACTGCCGGGATCCCCACGGGCCAATGTTCAAAAGTCAGCGACAAGGCACCCAAGGCGCTGCATTCGCCGCTATCTTGACCCTGCGCGCGCCGCAAATCATGGTGGACGTTCCTAATTTTTCTTAAGCGTTATCGTTGGACGAGCCTGGAAGGCGGACGACATCTGGCGGAGATCATGCGAGGGAACTCATGCACTGCGGCGCCACGGCTTGACGCAACACCCCCGAAAGGCTGCCGGCCTCCGGCTAAGCCATTGAATTCGATACAATTGTTCTTTCCGGCGCGCCGTCGAGGCAGGGCTGGGTTCGCACAGGAACATCGCGCCGTGCCTACCGGCTCGGCTTCGAGACCACCGCAGGGGCGCTTTCTCGGCGTAAGATCGCAAGTCGGATGGACGCCGCAGCTGACGGTATTTTAAAACCTTTTTGATTGTTGGACATGGGTGAGTTTCTGTTTGGGCGATACCACCTGATCCCGGACCGGCGGGCCTTGCTGGTTGATGGGAACGAGATTCCTATCCGCAGCCGGCCCTTTGACATCCTTGTAACGCTCGTGGAGGGGCGCGACCGCGCCGTGTCAAAGGACGAACTGCTCGATCGCGTTTGGGGCGGACGGATCGTCGAGGAGGGCAATCTCAGCGTACATATAGCCGGCCTGCGCAAGCTGCTTGGCGCTGGATTTATCGCGACCTTGCCTGGTCACGGATATCGTTTCGTCGCACCCGTCGAGGAAGTCGTCACGGCGACGTCGGCGAGCCCAGCCGATGTCGCTTCGGCGGCTGGCGAACCGGAGAAACAGCCGACAAATCTGCCCGCATCCGTATCGCAACTGATCGGTCGCAATGCCGAATTGGCGGAGGTGAAATCACTGCTCGAGGCGCATCGGCTCGTCACATTGATCGGGCCTGGCGGCATCGGCAAGACCCGACTCGCATTGGAGGTGGCACGGCATCTGTTGCCGCAATGCGCCGATGGAGTTTGGCTGGCGGATCTCGCCGCGCTGTCAGACGGTTCACTCGTGCTGACCGCGGTCGCCTCCGTCCTCGGTATCGCTGCCACCGAACGCGGCGCATTGCTTGATCGCATCGCTACCGCGCTTCGATCCAGGATCCTTCTGCTGATCCTCGACAACTGCGAGCATCTCATCGGCCCCTGCGCAAGCGTGGCGGAAACTGTGATGCGAGCGGGAGGCGGCTTGCGGGTCCTGGCCACGAGCCGGGAACCCCTGAAAGTCGAAGGAGAATGGCTGCACCGCGTGCCGCCGCTGAATATCCCGGCAGAGGATATGCGAGATGCGGACGAGATCCTCAACCACAGCGCCGTAGAGCTCTTCATGTCTCGCACCGCGGCGGCCGGGCCCCACTTCCGCGATCTTGGATCCAGTGTAGAGGTCGTCGGCTCGATTTGCCGTCGCCTGGACGGTATTCCGCTTGCCATTGAATTGGCGGCGGCACGGGCTGCGACGCTCGGCATCGAAGCGATGTCCGCCCGGCTGGACGATCGATTCAGGCTGCTCACCGATGGGCACCGTACTGCACTGCCACGTCATCAGACGCTTCGCGCCACGATCGATTGGAGCTATGAGCTGCTTACCGATTCGGAGCAGGCTGTGCTGCGCCGCTTGGGCGTCTTCGTCGGCAGCTTCGGCTACGACGCCGCCGCGCGTGTCGCCGCGCTCGACGAGGCGCCCGCTACCGATCTGACGGACGTGATTTGTAACCTCGTCGCAAAATCGTTGATTGTGGTGGTGATGGGCGACGAAACCGCACGTTATCGGATGCTGGAGACGACGCGGGCATACGCGATGGAGAAACTGGCCGAGAGCGGCGAGTCCGACCTCGCCGCACAACGACACGCGGAATTCTATCGAGACTTGTTTGCTCCGTCCGAAGCTGCGGCGGAGTTGAAGCCGACGATTCAGCGGATCAATCTCTATCGTCGTGAGATCGACAACGTCCGCAGCGCCCTCGACTGGGCTTTCTCGCCGGTTGGTGATGCCGCGGTCGGCGTTGTGTTGACGGCGGCGTATGCACCGGTGTTGCTATATTTGTCGTTCGTCGGCGAGTGCCGCGAGCGCGCGGAGCGTGCATTGAACAGACTCGGTCCCGGTTCGGATTTGAGCAGCCATCTTCGAATACAGCTGCATACGACACTCGGGGTCGCACTGGTCTATACGATCGGTCTCGTGGAAAGAACGGCGACGATGCTGACCACGGGCCTCGAAATCGCCAAAAGCCTGGATGACGTCGACTCCCAGTTGCAAGCGCTTTGGGCGATTTGGATCTATCGCTTCAATAACGGCGAGATCCGCGCGGCGCGAGGTCTGGCGGAGCAATTCTTGCGGATAGCGCGACGCGCCGGCGACCCTGTCGACATAGCAGGCGGTGATCGCCTCCTCGGGAGCACTTTGCACTATGAAGGCGACCAGTCGCGAGCCCGCCGCTGTCTCGAGCGCGCCGTCGACCTCGACGTTTCGAGCGGTGAACGCCACCTGATCTGGTTTCACTATGATCACGGGGTAATGGTCCGGGCCAGGCTGGCTCGTGTGCTGTTGATGAACGGTCTTATCGATCAGGCCGAAACGGCGGCCCAGGCTGCGCTCAGCGCCGCGCAACGCATCGATCATAAATTGTCAATATGCTTCGCGCTTGGGGAGGCTGTTTGCCCGCTGGCGCTCATGGTCGGTGATCTGACGGTGGCCGAGCAGGCTTTGACAATGCTGGTAGACCTCGCAAGGAGGCATAATTTCTCCTTTTGGACAAGATTGGCAAGTTGTCTGGAAGGAAGCTTGCTTATTAGGCGCGGCAAAATGATGGATGGCGCCTCGTTATTGCGCGCGGGACTCGATGCGTTCATCAGGACCGGACAACGCCTGTATATTTCCGGATTCATTGCGGACCTGTCCCAAGGCTTGGCCCAATCCGGGCGTCGTGACGAAGCCAGCACGATCATTGATGATGCAGTCTCGCAGTCCGATGGGGTGCGCTGGCACGTTCCCGAGTTGCTGCGCGTCAAGGCCGAATTGCTGCCTTCCAGCCTGAAAGGTGAGTCCATGGCAGCGGCCGAACGCTGCTTTGTGGATGCAATCGAGGAGGCCAGCCGGCAGGGCGCGCTGTTTTGGGAATTGCGGGCATCGGTCAGCCTTGCCAATTTGAGAATTCGACAGGACCGACGCGAGGATGCGCGGCGGCTGCTTGTTCCGGTCTATCGTCGGTTCACCGAGGGGTTTGAGGCGGCTGACTTGATTGCCGCGCGGAAGATTTTGGAGCCGTCTAAACGCCGCCCGGACGGCGCATAATGAGATCATCCGAAACAAACAACGGATACCTTCGTGGCAGTTTGGCGGATTGACTTATGCGCAGCGTACGCTGCTCGCCCGACTTGCTGTTCATCCGTTGCGACCAATATGATCACCGCCTGGATCTGGCAGCAGGATATTGAGCATCACAGCGGAAATCGTGCCTATAATAATGCCTTCGCCCAAAAAGGGTCTCGTGACGGCAGGCAGAATTTCGGCGAGCGGGGAACCGGCGAACGATACGGCAAGACCAAGAGCGAGAGAGACCGCCACGATCGTTCGGTCTCTGGGCTTTTGAAGATCACCAGCCGTTTGAATGCCCAAAACCGCGATCGCGCCGAACAGGAACAGCAGAGCACCTCCGATGACAGGAGAGGGCGTGAGCGAAATTGCCAGCGAAACGCCCGGCAGGAACGACAGAACAATTAGGATTACGCCACAGGTCGTGACAACGACCCGGCTGCCCACACCGGTGAGAGCGATCGCTCCGATATTTTGTGAGTAGGATGTCAGTGGCAGACCGCCGAACAGCGCGGATGCCACCGATCCGATACCGTCGGCGGCGATGGCGCCCCGTATTCGGTTTGCATCGGGGTCAACGCCGCAGATTCGAGCAACGGCGACCGCCTGCACCGACGTCTCCACGGCTGCTGCAAGGAAGCACACCAGCATGGTCGCGAGTGCAGCCGGTGAAGGCCACTCAACTCCAAAAGGCAGCAAAGCCGGCACGGCGATCAACTTGGTGTATTCGAACGCGCTGAGATCGATCATTCCGGCGGCAGCGGCGATGCCGTAAGCGAGGAGGAAGCCAGCGAACACGGCAGTCACTCGTAAGGTAGTGCCTTGCGTTCCCAAAATGACGATGATCGACAGGGTGAACAGTCCAAGTGCTATCGTTGCCGGCGATCCCCGCAGCAGAAGTCCAACCGCGATTCGCAGCAGCGTCGTCCCCGTCACCAATAAAATAGCGCCGACAACCACAGCAGGGAGCAGCGCCCTCGCGCGCCCTAGGAGCGGGCTGCCCAAGAATGTCACAAAGCCGCCGATCAGCAACGCGCCGCTCACGCTCGCCATGCCGCTGTCTTTGGCAATACCGATCGTCGGACTGATGAAGATCGAGAATATCCCAAGGACGAGTGGCAACCTGCCTCCGATCGGTCCCATGCCGGCGGCAGAGATGGCGGTGCCGACACCGCAACCCAGCATGCATGCCGAAACCATCGCGCCGGTCTGCAGTTGACTGAGTTCGAGCGCACGCGCGACCGCCAGCGGCGACCCGATCATGGCGGTGAACATGACCAAGACGTGCTGCAAGCCGAGAACGATCGTGCGCGGTGCGCCTGGTCGGTCCTCGATCCCATAGATCAGTCCTTCGTTGTTTTCTGGATGCGACATTGGCAACACTATCACTGGTTAAGCCCAGACTGCGCCCTACCACGCATGCCTGCACGGGACTTCGAAACAGACCCCCAAGACGAGCACTGCCTGGTCCAAATGAAGCATACTCGAAGAATTGTAGTCAGCCCAGCGGAGCGATGCGTCCGCAAGATTGAACACCCAGGCAGGAGATCGACGTTTGCCGCCGGCGCGCCGATTGCGTTACAGCTTTCTTTAATTCCGCGACTTCGCTCGCCGGCGCGTTCACCGGCTTGAGGAGTTGGTGCATTACCAATCAGTACCGCGACGGGGTTGAAATCCGAGCCGTACGCCCGGAGGCCAAGTCGTTGCGCTTCGAGCGGGATCGATCCGCTGTCCGAGAACGGATCGAAGACAGGAGGAGCCTTGGTCTGAAGAAAATCCAGAATGGCCGAGACTACAACGACTGACCCCCACTAATCCTTAGAAAACGACGACTCCGCCTCATTCGTTGAGGGGTAGTCCTGAGGAGATAACAAAAGTCCCGATAAAAGCTACCTACCCGCATTGGGCTAAGTCGCGTTTGAAAAGGCCTCTAGCGTCTGCTCCTCAACCACTCGCCATACGCGCGTAATTTTCGTTCAGTTGTCCAAGGTCCGCCGCCTGCTCAGTAACCTTGCTTGCCTCAACCTGCAGTTAGGAATTGACGCTTCGGACCGGCACTTCGAAGAATCGCCCGGCCTATCGCAAACTGGATGGAATGTTGTATCGATGTTGTACGCTCAGAGCTCTCAAGCGCTCATTCGCACGATGGAAAATTATTTTATGCACTTGATATTATTATATTAAATGGTTTGGAGCGGGCGAAGGGAATCGAACCCTCGTATGCAGCTTGGGAAGCTGCCGTTCTACCATTGAACTACGCCCGCGGTCGCCTGATCGGCCTGATTTAGCCGAGACCGCGCGCGGCGCCAAGCGGATTATCCCCCCTTCCGGCGGCCTTAACCCAAACCGAATTTTCCGGATGCGCGCCGCGCCGGCGGTGCTATGATGCTTTCGGGGCGAGTGGCGTATGGCGGGGCAAGGTTACAGCGTTTTCGATACCACGATCGGCCGATGCGGCATCGCATGGGGCGATTACGGCGTGATCGGCGTGCAGCTGCCGGAGGCGCGCGAGATCGAAACCAGGCGCCGGATGCTGCGGCAGCATCCCGATGCCCGCGAGCTGCGCCCGCCGCTGAACGTCGAGATCGCGATCGAGGGCATTGCGGCGCTGCTGCGCGGCCAGGCCGTCGATTTCTCCGACGTCACGCTCGACCTGCACGGCGTGGCGCCGTTCAACCGCCGGGTCTACGAATTCGCCCGCGCCATCCCGCGCGGCGAAACCCTGACCTTCGCCGAATTCGCCAAGAAGCTCGGCGCCTCCGGCGCGGCGCATGCGGTCGGCCAGGCGATCGGGCGCAATCCCTTCACCCTGATCGTGCCCTGTCATCGCGTGCTGGCCGCGGCCGGCGAGGCGGACGGCAGCTGCATGAACGGCGGGGTGATCTCCAAGCGCCGGCTGCTCTCGCTCGAAGGCGCGCTGGCCAAGGGCGGACCGACGCTGTTCGACGTGCTGCTTTCCGTTGCCCCGCCGCGGCTGCAGAGCTAACCTTGAGGGCATGATTGCCACCACCCTTCTGCAGCGCCGGTCGATCTCGGCGTTCGAGTTCCGATGCAGCGCCGGGCCGGACGACACGCCGTTCGCGGAAGCGCACCGCTGCCACTCGATCTCCTATGTGCGCCAGGGCAGTTTTGCCTGCCGCAGCCTCGGCCGCCGCTTCGAGCTGGTGCCCGGATCGATCCTGGTCGGCCATCCCGGCGGCGAATATGTCTGCAGCCACGAACATTCCTGCGGCGACACGTGCCTGTCGTTCTACCTGAGCCCGGAGCTGGTGCAGGCGATCGGCGACAACGCCGATGTCTGGCAGATCGGCAGCCTCCCGCCGCTGCCCGAACTGATGGTGCTCGGCGAACTGGCGCAGGCCGCGGCCTGTGGCCGCAGCGATCTCGGCATCGACGAGATCGGACAGCTTTTGGCCAGCCGCTTTGTCGGAATCGTTGCCGGACGGTCGCAACGGCGCGCATCGGCAACGGCCCGGGATCGCCGCCGGGCGGTGGAAACCGCGCGGTGGATCGATGCGCATTCGCACCTGTCGATCGATCTGGAGGATGCCGCCGCCCAGGCCGGGATCAGCCCGTTCCACTTCCTGCGGCTGTTCGCGAACGTGCTCGGCGTCACCCCGCACCAGTATCTGGTGCGCTCGCGGCTGCGCCATGCGGCGCGCCTTCTCGCCGGCGACGACAGGCCGGTCACCGACATCGCCTATGACGTCGGGTTCGGCGATCTCTCCAACTTCGTGCGCACCTTTCACCGCGCCGCTGGCGTATCGCCGCTCCGGTTCCGCCAGGCCGCGCGCGGCGACCGCAAGATTTTCCAAGATCGACCGGTCGTGCACTGACTAGTCTGGGCTCCCTGCCGCAGCTCTTTCGAACGCGGACGTGATCGGAGACCAGGATGTACGACCACATCGGATTGAAAGTTGCCGACCTCGACGCCAGCGTCGATTTCTACACCGCGGCCCTGGCGCCGCTCGGATATGGACTGTGTTCGCGCGACGGCGCCGGCGCGGGTTTTGGACCCGAGGGCGAGCCGGCGCTCTGGCTTTATCTGGATCGGGCAGCCCGCGGTGCCGGCGCCCACTTCGCGTTCCGCGCGCGGGATCACGACGCTATCCGGAAATTCCACGCCGCCGGGTTGAAGGCCGGCGGCCGCGACAACGGCGCCGCCGGCCCGCGCGCCGACTACAGCCCAAGCTATTTCGCCGCGTTCCTGATCGACCCCGACGGCAACAATGTCGAGGCGGTCTGCAGCTAGCTCGAAGTTGTTGACCTCTCCCCGCGTGCGGCAGGGCTATCGCTTATGGAATTTTTTACACCGCCCGCGCGTAAATCCTTCCGATTTTGCGTGGTATTTCAAACGAGTCCTCCCTGCGACCGCAGGGACCCATCACCCCTGGCCTCAAAAGCGAAAAAAGGCCTCTACTCCCTGCCGAAACGAAATTCCTCGGCGTATGGTTTCCTGCGGTCGCAGGGACGACTCGTTGAAACGCAACGCGAAATCGGAAAAATTGGCGCGCGCGGATGGCATGGAAAACTCCCTACGCTCTATCTGGCCCTGCCGCCCATCAGGCCAACTGACGGACGCCCGGCCGGCTTTGCGACCTTGTCCTGAACGTGATTCTTGTCACAGAATTATCAGCCGGTTCTCCCTAGCCTCGGCGCATGCGTCGGGTTGCCCCGTTGTCGCGGAGCTGCGCATGCGAGGAGCGAAAACCATGACTGGAGCGGACAAGGTGGTGTGCCAGGCAGCCACGCTGCTGGTGCTTTTTACCCTGACATCGGCGCCGGCGAAGGCCCAGTTCGCGGGGTTTGGCGGCGGCGGCGGCGACATGATGACCCAGATGGCGCCGATGCTGGAAATGATGAAGGCAAAGATGGGCAAGCGCCGCTTCGCCATGATGATGCAGACCATGGGACCGATGATGAGCAAGATGATGGACAGCGGCGGCGGCGGTCTCGGCGGCATGCTGGGCGGCGGCGGCATCCCCGGCGGCTTCGGCGGCGACGCGGGGTTTGCGCCGGAAGGTCTGGGGATCGGTATGGGCGGCGGGGATATCATGGGCATGCTCGGCGGCGCCGGCGGCGGCGACATGATGAGCATGATTCCGCAACTGATGCGGATGGCCAATTTCGGCGGCGGCGGTTTCGGCCACCGCCGCCACCGCCGGCGCTAGTCGACCGCGCCGGACAGCGCGGGCCGGACATCCGCAACCCGGCCGCCGCCCGGTCCCCACCGGGTCAGAATGACGCTCGACGACGACAGCACGCCGAGCACCACCATCGAGGCCGCCGCCAAGGCGAAGAAACTCGCCGCCGACGCGCCCTGGCTCGACAGCCACCAGCCGCCGCCGCCGATGAACAGCAGCCGCACGCTTTGCGCCAGCACCGGCCCCACCACCTTGGCCGCCCCCTGCGAGGAAAAATACATCGACGAAGCGAGCCCGATGAAGGCGTACATCGGTGCCGCGGTCGACAGATATTGCCGGCCGGCGGCGCGCACCCCGGGATCATGGGTGAAGATGTCGACCCACAGATCCGGAAACACCGCGATCACCGTGCCGATCAGGCCGACCGAGGCGAACGAGATCAGGCCCGCGATCCAGGCGATGCGCCTGGCGCGCGCAATCCGCGCCGCGCCGATCGCCATCCCGATCATCGGCACCGAGGCAATCCCGAACGCGAACGCAACCGAGGTCAGCATGAATTCGAGCCGGGCGCCGATGCCGTAACCGGCGAGAATGGCGGTGCCGAAACCGGCCAGCAGATGGGTGAAGATGCTGATGGTCAACACCGACTGCAGCGGCGAAAAACAGGAAACCAGCCCGACCTGCAGGATATCGACGAACATCGCCCGCCGGATCCGCAAGCCCCTGAGGCTGGGAGACACCCGCGCCCGCCCGGAGAAAAGATACCATGCCATCACCGAGATGCTGATCGAATAGGCGATCAGTGAGCCGGCGGCGACGCCGCGCATGCCGAATTGCGGAACAGGACCGAGGCCGAGACCGAGCGTGCCGCCGAGAATGATCTGGCAGACCGCGGAGTTGAGGATCATCAGCGACGGCAGTTTCATGTTGCCGGTGCCGCGCAACACACCGGCCATGGTGTTCATCAGCCACGGCAGCACCGCGCCGCCGAAGAAGATCTGCGCATAGGCGATCGCCTGCGCCAGCACGTTGCCGCGACCGCCGAGCAATTCCAAGAGCGCGGGGCCGAAAAACAGCATGCCGAGCATGAAGATGAGGCCGAAGCAGATTCCGATCAGCAGCGCATGCGCCGCCAGCGCGCTGGCGCGCGCCTTGTCGCCGGCGCCGAGCGCGCGCGCGATCGCCGACGCCACCCCGCCGCCCATCGCCCCGCCCGACATCGTCATGGTCAGAATCACGCAGGGAAACAGAAGCGCCATCGCGGCCAGCGATTCCGTGCCGAGCCGGCCGATATAGGAGGTTTCGGCGATCACCACACAGGTGCTGGCGCTGAGCGCGATGACGTTCGGCCACGCCAGCCACAACAGCGTGGGCAGGATCGGGCCATCGACCAGCGCGTTTCTCGCCGCCGGCTCAGGCTGTGGAAGCGGACGCTCCGCTTCGTCGACGGGTATTTCGGCGACCGCAATGTCGGGCAATTCGGTTTCATCCCATGGGAAGTGATCTATTCTTTGTCATTCCGGGATGTGCTCCGGCCGGCGATAGCCGGGCGGAGTGCAGGCCCGGAATCCATAGCCCCTGCGATGGTTATGGATTCCGGGCTCGCTGGTGCCGTGCTTCGCGCGTTACAAGCGCCCCGGAATGACAATGGTCGTTGATCGTCGCTACGCAACGAAATTATCCGAGGTTCGTAGCACGATCCGGCGCGATGCCATGTGCGTCAGGCGCATGGGCCGCCTGCGCGATTAAACCGCCTCCCCAGGGCCGCGGGTCGATCAGCCGATCGACCAGACCAGCGGCGCTCGACCGCCGGCCGCCGCCTTCATGCCGACGGGAATATGGCGGCCGCACCCGGCGGCCAGGCCCTCGAACAATCCTTCCAGCACCCTGGCGCAAGCCGGATGATAGTCGGCGACATCGGCCATCAGCTTCCAGCTCTGCTGCCTGATTTCGAGCGCGCCGCCGGACGCATCGAGATCGGCCGCATCGTCCTGCGCCTGCAACAATTCGTGCAGAAAGGCCGCTAAATGCCTGCTATCGCCGCGGCCCGCGGCAAAGCCGCGCGCGGTCTCGTCGAAATACTGCATGCCGATCAGCTTCCCGGTCAGGTGCAAGAGATGGCCGGCGTCCTCGGGACCGAACAATTGCACCATGACCGGGGCTGCGGTCCGCACATATTCCATGGCGTAATTCCGGTGGGCTTTTTCCAGCCGCGGTTTTGGCCAGCTCGCGACCGGCAATGCCGGCGCCTGGTCCGGATCGAAGGCCGGGGCTTCGAGATGCCGCGCGAACACCAGGCGCTGATCGACCTCGAGCGCATGGTCGTATTCGCAGTAATAGCCTTCGAGGCCGTCCTGGCCGTCGACAGTCTGCTTGGTGCAGACAAAGCCGAGATTTGGATTGCCCAGCGCAACGCCGTTGTTGGCGTGCCAGCCGCGCAGCATCGCCCGCGACACCTCGCCGGGCACGCCGCAGATCGCCGTGCCCTTCCAGATCCAGCGCGGCGGCGGATAGCGGATCCAGGCCTTGCGGTCGGTCTCATGGCTGTATTCGACCGCAACGCCGCCGATCCAGTTGGACAGATAATGATATTGCGCCGCCGCAACCGCCGGCGGCAGCCCGCTGAGGCCGAGTTTGGCAAGGCCGGGCAGGAAACGCTCCTGCTGCTGGCGGCGAAACACCCGGAACACGAACTCGGCTGCATCGGCGCTGCCGCGCCGCGTCACCACGGTGAGAATGAGGCCGGTAAAATAAGCATGATAGAGTTCGGCAACGGCGCGCCACCGCCGCCATGTCGCCTCCTGCGCGCCGTCTGCGGCCTGCTCCGTCATCGTCAATGCGAGACTTCGGCCAGCGAGATAGCAACCGGATGCAAGCCAGCCAACGGCTGAACAGGCAGCGGCCGCCGCCGTACCACAAAGTCGAGCGCCTCGTTGAAGGCCTGCACGAGGAATACGGCGTTGCGCAGGGCCTCGTTCAGTCGCTCGGCCCGGTCATCGACGTGGCTCAGATAGGTATGTGCCAGAATGTCTCCAGCGATCGCGCTTTCGC
>Ga0182030_10019452_pt1 | contig 12913 bp, 10 predicted proteins | sample 812S3MmetaG_FD_121299 | JGI IMG/M metagenome (GOLD analysis project Ga0182030, IMG submission 121299) | Permafrost microbial communities from Stordalen Mire, Sweden - 812S3M metaG (Illumina Assembly) | ecosystem: Environmental > Terrestrial > Soil > Wetlands > Permafrost | place: Sweden... | reverse complement strand
CGGGCCGCCGAGGGTTGCGCCGAAATCGTTCATGATGATTTTGGGCTTACTCAGCGCGAAGGTGTTGTTGGAGTTGAAGACGGTGTTTTCATTGTTCTCAAATGCGCCGCCGTGGAAGTGATTGCTGCCGGCCTTGGAGACGGTGGTGATGTCGGCCACGCCGCCGAACTCGGCGGAGTTGTTGGACTCGGAGACGCGGATCTCTTCGATGGAGTTGAAGGAGGGGAACATCTCGTTGACAGGGCCGGAGTATTCGACGCCCACCGAGGAGATGCCGTCGATGGTGACCGAGAGCAGCGCGGCGGTGGCTCCATCGACGGCGAGCTCGCCGCTGTCGTCAGTCTGTACACCGGCTTCGGTGGTGAGCGTGGAGATGGGACTGGCGGAGCCGGTGGAGCGGGAGTAGATGGCTACGGGGAGCTCGACCAGTTCGTCGCCGGCCTTGGTTTCGGCGAGGTTGGAGACATCAGTGGTGATCACCGGGGCAGAATCCTCGATGACCACAACGGTCTGGGCCTCTGCGCCGGGCTTGAGCGTTGCGTCGAGGTGGCGGGTTTCGCGGGCGGTGAGGGCGATGGCGGGGAGCGACTCTTTTTCGAATCCCGGCGCGGTGAGGGTGAGCGTATAGGTGCCCACGTCGATGTTCTGGAAGGCGTAGTTTCCGTTCTGGTCGGTGACTCCGGTGCGCGTGGCGGTGGTTCCGGTGTTGGTGAGGAGGACTTGCGCGCCCTGGACTACCGCGCCGCTTGGGTCGTGGACGGTGCCGAGGATCTCGCCGAATGTGGACTGGGCGAGAGCCGGCGCGGCGGCAAGCACGAGCAGACAACAGGCAACAAGGAGCCGCGCAAACGCACGCCGGCCGTGATGGACGGGGGAAGCAAAACCACGCATGAGGAAACCTTTCAAGAGAAATTGATGGAAGAGACGCTCTTTCTTCGCCTATTAATTGATTTCAATTCCAATGTATCGCCTGGGAAAGGTGCAGAACGAGCTATTTTTCACGAAAAACTTGCTTGGAGAGCAGCGACTGATTGCGGGCCGGAGGTGGTGCACGTCGGTGCCCCTTGAGTTGCGATGCCTGCGTGTTAGTCTGCCGATGTGCTGAAAGACAGAACAGCCCCTCGAAGACAGCAATCTCCTCGGCAAGCGGAGCGCGCAGGCCGCTTCACGATGTGGCATGCGCTGACCATTTTGCTGCTGGGCGTTGGCTACTCGGGTTACTATTTTTGCCGTTCGAACTTGTCTGTGGTGCTGCCCGACCTGATGCACGACCTGGCGCTGCGCGGCATCCCGATGAACGAAGCGCAGGTGCGATTTGGGTTTATTGCATCGGCAGGCACGGCGGCCTATGCGGTGGGCAAGTTCATCTCCGGGTCGATGGCAGATTTGTTTGGCGGGCGGCGCAATTTTCTGGCTGGGATGGCAGGCTCCATCCTCTTCACGCTGCTGTTCGTTCTGAGCGGCGGCTTTCCACTGTTCACGCTGGCATGGGTGGGCAATCGGCTGTTTCAATCCACGGGTTGGGTGGGCCTGGTGAAGGTTACTTCGCGCTGGTTTTCGTACTCGACCTATGGCACGGTGATGGCGGTGCTGAGCCTGAGCTTTCTGTTTGGTGACGCTGCCTGCCGCTGGGTGATGAGCGAGTTGCTGCGGCATGGAGTGGGATGGCGCGGAGTGTTCCTGGCCGGGGCCGGCTCGCTCAGCGTGCTGCTATTGGCCAATCTCATCTTTTTGCGCGAGACGCCGGAAGAGCGCGGCCTGCCGGCTCCGGAGGCCAATCCGTTAAATGTCTACGGCGCTGACGGGGAGCACAAGGACGAGAAGCATCCGGGCCTGCTCGCCATTTTGCGGCCACTGTTGAGCAGTTTCCCCTTCTGGATGGTGTGCCTGCTGTCGCTGGGCACAACGCTGCTGCGCGAAACGTTCAACTTCTGGACGCCGACGTATTTTGTGCAGTTCGTCGGCCTGACCAGCAGCCAGGCTGCGGCGCGCAGTGCGCTGTTTCCGCTGTTTGGCGGCATCAGCGTTCTGCTGGCAGGCGTGGTGAGCGACAAGCTGGGATTAAACGGGCGCAATGTGGTGCTGGTGGTGGGCATGACGGCGAGCACGGTGTGCCTGGTGTTTTTGGCGCGGACTCCGGGACATGCCAGCCAATGGATGCCTGTGGCGCTGGTTACGCTGGTTGGGTTTCTGCTGTTGGGGCCGTATTCGTATCTTGCCGGAGCCATGAGTCTGGACTTTGGCGGCAAGCGCGGCAGCGCCACGGCCGCGGGTATTATCGATGGTGTGGGCTACCTGGCGGGCTGGCTCTCCGGGGATACGATGGCGCGCGTTACCGTGGCCTTCGGCTGGAAGGATGCATTTCTGTCTCTGGCGGGTGTTGCCTTGCTGACGGCGCTGGTGGCGCTGGTGCTGGCCGCGTATCAAGGGTTGCGGGTTCCAAGAGTGGTGGAGGGCTGAACAGGATGGCTTCACTTTCTTCAGTCGACGATGTGTTTGCGGTTCTGGAAAGCGGTGGCGGCGAGGCCTACTTTGGCGAGCCGGTCACGGTGCTGGAGCACTCGCTGCAAGCGGCGTGGTTTGTGCAGCGCAAAGGCAGCGACGCAGCGCTGATTGCAGCCGGGCTGCTCCATGACCTTGGCCACCTGATGCACAGGGAAGGAGAAGACGCGGCGCAGCGCGGGCTGGATACGCAGCACGAAGAACTGGCGGTCGCGGCGCTCGGCGAGCATCTGCCTGCTGCTGTTCTCGATCCGATCCGTTTGCATGTGGCGGCGAAGAGATACCTTTGCTTTGCGCAGCCGGAGTATCGGGCGGCACTTTCGCCGGCATCAGCGGAGAGCCTGGCGTTGCAGGGCGGACGGATGAGCGCTGCCGAGGCCGAGGAGTTTCTGGCCCTTCCGCACGCGCGCGAAGCGCTGGTGCTGCGCCGCGCCGACGATGCGGCAAAGATAGAAGGGCTTGCGGTGCCGCAGCTCGGCGCTTATCGCGCGCTGGTCGAATCGCTGTGGCGCTGAGGCAAAGAGTTAAGTTTTCGACGGACTGCCGTCGCGCACGGACTTTCTAGATGAAATGAATTATTTGCCAAAGCGGGCGCGGAGTGTTTCAATCAGGATATTGAAACAGGGGTGCTCCACACGATGGGGCTGAGAAGATACCCTAGAACCCGATCCGGATAATGCCGGCGTGGGAAGTTTCCCGAGGCCTGAAAAGGCCTTCTTCCTCGAAATTTCAGCGTGAGTTCTCTTGTTTCAACGGAATCGGAAACAAGGGGAAACCATGTCCGAAATTGGGTGCATTGCCTTCCATCTCAACTCTGGAGCTCGACTGGCCGGGCGTCGCCGTTGTGTTGCACGGGCCATTGTGCTGGCCTGCGCACTGAGCGCGGCGGGGATGGCATGGGCGCAGAGCGCGCCGGCGATGCCTGCGCAGCCGAGCGATGCAGCCAAACCCGCCGCGCAGCAGGTGCAGAGCGTGACCACAACGGTCGTGGTGCACGGCGAGGTGAAGGACGATTATCTGCCTGACACTGTGTCGGTGGGAACTCTGGATGGGGAGCCGCTGAAGGAGATGCCGCTGTCGGCCACGGTGGTGACGCGCGATCTGCTCAACGACCAGGGGGCGCGGCTTCTATCTGACGTGGTGAAGAACGACGCGTCGATCGGCAACGATTATGTGCCGGTGGGTTACTATGGCGTCTACCAGATCCGCGGGTTCGCCATCGATCTGGCCAGCGGTCTCGAGATCAACGGCATGACCATTGCCGGCGAGCAGGATGTGCCTCTCGAAAACAAGGAGCGCGTGGAGCTGCTGAAGGGCATCGCCGGCGTGGAGAGCGGCGTTGCATCGGCGGGCGGGTTGATCAACTTTGTGACCAAGCGGCCGGCGGCCATCAAGGCGATGGACCTGGCTACCGATCACCGCGGCAGCGCCTATGGCGCGGTGGACCTTGGAGCTCTGTTCGGCAGGCAGAAGCAAGTGGGTGCGCGCGTGAACCTGGGCGCGGAAAGGATTGCGAGCTATGTGAACGACACCAACGGCTGGCGCACGGTGGGCGCGGGCGCGGCCGACTGGAAGCTGAACCCGAAGGCCATGCTGAAGGGCGACTTCGAGTACCAGCACAAGGTGGAGCGCGATGCGAGCGGGTATCAGTTGCTGGGTGGGACGACGGTGCCCGATATCAACCAGCTTTATCCGTCCACGATGCCGGGCGACCAGCCGTGGGGACCGCCGGATACTTACGATACTTTCAATACCGACGCGCGCTTCGATTACAACCTGCCGCGCAACTGGCTTGCTTTTGCGGCGGCCAGTCTGAGCCACTCGTTGATTCAGGACAATGTGATTTATGCGTATGGGTCGTCGCTTGACGCCAATGGCGATGCCGATTGCCCGAATGCTCCAAATGCGCCGGCGTACTTCTTTTGTCCGGATGGGACTTACGGGATTTATGACTACCGCGATCCCGGCGAACTGCGCATCGACGCGCAGGCGGAGGCGCTGGTCACCGGCCACATCAAAACCGGCCTCATTGCACAGGACGTGGCCTTCGGAGGCGAGCTGTTTCTGCGCAGCGTGCAGCAGCCTGGATTTTTCACCTTTGCCAATCCGTATTTGCCCGATGGCATCGTTCAGGACGGCGCGGTGTACAGCTACGTTGGTTCGGAGAACATCTACCAGCCCCTCGCGCCGGCTCCCATCGAGAGTCCTGTCGAATCCGCCGGCCCGCGCAGGCTGTGGGAAGACAGTCATCAGGCAGCAGCGATCCTGCAGGACCGCATCCATCTTCCGGGTCGCATTCAACTGCTTATCGGCGGACGAGAAGACTCACTGCGCGACCATAACTACTCGCTGGCCGCCACAAGCCCATGCACTGTCACCAATGCACCGGGACTGGCGACTGATCCGTGCCCGACAACCTACGACGCGTCGAACCAGCCGGTCTACTCCATTCCCACTTTGCCCGCAATCACCGACAAGGGCGCCTGGCTGCCGCAATACGCGGTCACCTTCAACCCGGTGGAGAACCTTACGCTCTACGGCAACTACGGCGTGCTGCGGTCGCTCGGCCCGCAAGCACCGTGGTGGGTGGACAATGGGAACCAGTTTCTTGCCTCGTTCCTCACGCGGCAAGCGGAGATTGGCGCGAAGTTCCAACCGGGCCAGCGCATTTTGTTCACCACAGCGCTCTATCGCATGCGCGCGCCGTTTTTTTATCCCAAGACGCTTGCAGGTCCCGACAGCTTTTGCCCCAGCGGTGCTGCAGGCGACCCATGCTTTGAGTCGGAGGGGCGCGAGACGCACGACGGCGTGGAAATGAATGCGGAGGGGAAGGCCGCAAGCTGGCTGCGGTTGACGGCATCGGCATCGGCGATACGCGCAATCTCCAACGAGACGGGCACGCTGTCGTTCGACAACAAGCAGGTAATCAACGTTCCGCACCTGCGCACCACACTGTTTGCGGACCTGGCATTGCCGCACCTGCGCGGGCTGCACGTGTTGCCGGGATGGAGCTACTCCGGGCGCAAGGAAGCTACGCGCGACGACCTGGTGAGCGTACCGGGTTGCAACCTCTTCAACCTGGGCGCGCGCTACACGCCGGGCGGCGAGCAGGGGCGCGTGACGTTCAGGGTTTATGCAGACAACATCGGCGACAAGCGCTACTGGTCGGACACGGGCGCGAGCTATGGCGATACGTTTCTGTGGCTGGGCCCGCCGACGACGGTGCGGCTCTCCGCGCATTACACGTTCTGAGTTTTTTGAGATTTTGGTTCAGAGTTTGCGAGTAAAGAATGAGCACGACGGTGAAGGCGCACGGATTAGACGGCGCGCTGGTGGAACCTGACTGGGCTCCGCTGACGATGGACGAAGTGCGCGCGTTGCTAAGGCAGTTTCCCGATTGCGGCGAGCTGGTTGAAATTGTGAGCGTGAGCCCAAGGCCGTTTTCAGCGGCCAGCGTGGTGCGGACGCAAGGCGGAAGTATCTTCGTGAAGCGGCATCATCGCAGCGTGCGCGATCGCGAGGGCCTGCTGGAGGAGCATCGCTTTCTGCAGCATCTGCACGCGCAAGGAGCGGCGGTGCCGCGTGTGCTTGAGGACGCGCAGGGCGAGACGGCGATCGAGCGCGAGGAGTGGACGTATGAGGTGCATGAGACGCCCGCGGGTGTTGATCTTTATCGCGATGCGCTCTCGTGGACGCCGTTTCGCACGGCGGCGCATGCACGCGCTGCTGGAGAGGCACTGGCGCAACTGCATCGCGCAGCAGTGGGGTTCGATGCGCCGCGGCGCGAACCTCGGCCGCTGGTTGCGAGCTTCACGATCTTTGCGGCCAACGACGCAGCCGCGGAGTTGAAACGCTACTTGGCGGCGCGGCCCGCGTTGGCAGATCGCGCGGATGTGCGCGCATGCACGGAGCAGGCGCTCGAGCTGCTTGCGCCATTTCATGCGGAGCTGCGGCCGCTGCTACCTGCGCTTCGGCCGCTGTGGACGCACAACGATCTGCATGCGTCGAACCTGTTGTGGAGCGATGAGGGAGCGGATGCGCGGGCGGCGGCGATCATCGACTTTGGGCTTGCCGACCGGACCAACGCGGTGCACGACCTGGCGCACGCGATTGAGCGCAATGTGGTGGAGTGGCTGGCGCTGGTCGAAAGTTCTTCGTTTCGTGAAGAGGTTCCTGTACACTTCAGCCATTTGCGCGCGCTGCTGGAGGGATATGAATCGATTCGCCCATTGAGCAAGCAAGAGGCGGCTGCGCTGGCGCCGATGACGGCCCTGTGCCACGCGGAGTTCGCGCTGTCAGAGGCGGATTATTTTCTCGGGGTTCTGCACGCGGAGCAGAGCGCGGCGATGGCCTACGACGGCTGGCTGGTGGGACATGCGCGATGGTTCTGGAGCGACGCGGGCGAGAGATTGCTGCACGCATTGCGCGACTGGGCTACCGAGCGCGCGCGGACAGGAAGCACGACATGACGATCTGGATCGCAATTGCGAAGTACCTTGCTGCGAATTGGGTGGAGCTGGCGGGGTTCGTTACGACATGGGTGGGTATCTGGCTCACCACCAAGCGGCTGCTGATCTGCTGGCCGGTGGTGCTGGCGGCGGACATCTTTTATCTGGTTGTCTTTTATCACGCGCGTCTCTTCTCCGATGCGCTGCTGCAGGTGTTCTTTGTGGCATTCACGCTATACGGCTGGTGGCACTGGTGGCGCGGCGTGCGCGCGGAGGGCGAAGTGCGCGTGGTTTCGCTCAGCGTGCGGGGATGGCTCGGTGGGCTGGTTGCGGGTGCGATTGGCGCGGTGCTGCTTGGTGGGCTGATGGTGCGGCTGGGCGCCGCGCTGCCGCACCTGGATGCGGCTTTGACCAGCTACAGCCTGGTGGGGAGCTGGTGGCAGGCGCGCAAGCACACGGCCAACTGGTGGCTGTGGATTGCGGTGGATGGGGTGTACATCGGTGAGTATGCGTACAAGGGTCTGTGGTTGACGGCGGTGCTTTCGGTCGGGCTCGTCGCGTTGGCCGTGCTGGGGCTGCGCGACTGGCAGCGCGCAGCAGCAGCGAGCTAGACAGCCGCCTGGACTACGTTGTGCAGCGGCTCGCCGGCGATGTAGCGGCGCAGTTCATCGGCGGCGATGTCGAGGGCGCGGGGCGCAAACTGCGGGCTGGAGCCTCCGACGTGGGGTGTGATGAGCAGGTTGGGACAGCTCCACAAGGGGTGGCCTTTGGGGAGGGGTTCGGGATCGGTGACGTCGAGCGCGGCGCGGATGCGGCCGGAGTGGAGCGCGTCGACGAGGGCGCCGGTGTCCACGATGGGACCGCGCGCGGCGTTGACCAGCAGCGCGCCCTGCGGCATGAGAGCAAGCTGGCGGGCGCCGATGAGTCCGGTAGACGCCGGCGTGGCGGGCAGGATGAGAATGACGACCTGCGCCCGCGGTAACAGGCCATCAAGATCGCTGACGGCATGAACTGTGGGCCCGGAGCGCGCGCTGCGGGCTACGCGCGTGAGCTCGACGTGAAAGGGCTCGAGCATGCGCTCAATCTCTTTGCCGATGGAGCCGTACCCAATGAGCAGCACGCGCTTTCCGGTGAGCTCTTCCAGCATGACGGGGGGATAGAGCGGGCGGGTATCGCCGCTGATGGCCGCATAACGCGCACTGGCTTCGAAGCGGCGCTTCCACAGGCCCTCGCGCTGCATTTCGAGGAAGAAGGGGAAGTATTTCAACATGGCAAGCGTGGTGGCAATGGTCCACTCGGCGGTGGATATATTGTGAGCGCCGCGCGCATTGCAGATGGTGACATGCGGGCCGACGGTACCGGGAATCCATTCCGTACCGGCCATGAGGGAAAGCACGAGGCGAACGCCGCGCAGCTGGGGCCAGGTGCGCATGGCGCGCGCCGGATACGGGTCGGGAATCCACACATCGATATCGACCGGCGGGCCGGGGGAATCGGACAAGGGAATGAGTTCGACTTCGGGAGGAAAGTCGTTGAGCAAATTTGCCGCGAGGGTGACGGGATAGCCGACTCGCAGCGTTTTGCGCGCCGGGTCGATCAGTGTGGGAACCATACCATAATGCTAAACGGGAAGGGTGATATTCGGCGAGTGGTGCGGGACCGGCAAACTGATAGCCTTGAGGGAGGACGGGCGGACGACGATGCGCCTCAAGGCAAACAAGACGTGGTCGCAGCAGGAGCTTGCCGTGAAGCTGCGCGTGGGGCAGGAGGAGAAGTCCGGACTGCTCACATGGGAACGGCGGCGCCTGCTGATCCATGCGGCCAAAACCGCGCTGGCAGCGGCTCTGTGCTGGTGGCTGGCATTGCAGTTTGGACTGCACGATGGCTATTGGGGATCGATCAGCGCCATCATTGTGCTGCAGTCGAATGTGGGCTCAACGATCACGGCATCGCGGGACCGCATACTGGGCACGCTGATTGGCGCGGCGCTGGGCTTCTCGTTTTCATTATTTGGGACGCTGCCGTGGAATTACATTCTGGCGGTGGTGGCCGCGGTGGTGGTGTGCGGTCTGCTGGGGTTGCGCAGCAGTTCGAGGCTGGCCGGGGTCACCATCACCATTGTGATGCTGGTCCAGAAGACGGGGCCGCGCTGGAGCCTGGCGCTGGACCGCGTGAGCCAGGTGATGCTGGGCATTGTGGTGGCGCTGGCCGTGACGACGCTGGTGTTTCCCGATCGTGCGCGGCTGCGGCTGCGCGATGGCCTGGCGCAGGAGTTCCTGGTGCTGGGCGGGTTGTTTGAAGGGATTCTGCAGGGATTTGGCGGGGCACCCGCAGAGAACCTGGCGGTGCTGCGCGACGATGCGTTGGCCATGCTGCGCGGAAACAACCAGCTGCTGGAGGCGGCGCGCAATGAACCCTCCGGCGGGCCCGGATGGCGGGAGGGGCTGAACATGCTGTCGCAGTTTGGGCGTTCGCTTTACGATGCGCTGGTGGCGCTCGAGTTCTCAGTCAAAGACAGCCATGGCGATGCGTACGCGCAACAGCTGGAGCCGGCGCTGGGCACGCTGGCTGCAGACATTCGCAACGGCTTTCACCACGTGGCCGGGCGCATCCATGCATGGCGTTTTGATGTGGCGCCGCAGATGAGTCTTGAAGGCGATATTGAGCAGCTGGAGGCGCGCATGGATGCGGTGCGGCACACCGGCATGGGGTTTTCGCAGGCCGAGATTCTGCGCGCGTATGCGGTGCAGCTGCACCTCAAACAGATTGCTCGTCTGCTGCGGGCGTCGCGGGTGGAGACCAGCCGGGCCGTAGGCGAGCCGCAAATATAACGGCAACGGCTCTGCCGTTCTCCAATTGCTGTACCCCGAAAGCAGGATAATGAGTGGCCTTTTCCTTAAGAAAAGGCCACCCTGCACGCAACCAAACGGGGCACATGAATTGGAGAACTACTCTAAGCGAAGAACATGCGCAGTGCCTCCACGCAGTCTTCAATCTCCTTCAGCGTGATGGCGTAGCCAAAGCGCAGATGGCCTTCGCCCTGCGCGCCAAAAACGGAGCCCGGGATGGTGGCGATGTGCGCCTTGTCGAGCAGAATCTGCGCGGCTGTGCGGCTGATCTTGTGGATCTTCTCCACGTTGGGAAACGCATAGAATGCGCCTGCGGGCGACGCACATTCCAGGCCTACCTCATTCAGGGCTGCCACCAGCAGATCGCGGCGCTTGCGATACTCCTCGCGGATCGATGCGATGTGTGCTTCGGGAGTGGTGAGCGCCTGGATCATGGCGTATTGCACAGGTGTGGCGACCCCGTTGGTGGAGTAGAGAACGATTTTGCGCAGCGCGGTCATGAAGGGCTCCTGCGCCACGGCATACCCGGCGCGCCAGCCGGTCATGGCATAGGTCTTGGAGAAGGTGAAGCAGGTGATGGTCCGCTCGGCCATGCCGGGCAGCGAGGCGATGGATACGTGCTCGCCATCGTATACCAGGTCTTCGTAGGCCTCGTCGGCAACGACAATCAGATCGCGTTCGATAGCGAAGGATGCGACCTCTGCGGCCTCGGCGCGCGTGAACACCAGGCCGCTGGGATTTTGCGGCGTGTTGTAGTAAATGGCACGCGTCTGCGGCGTCGAGAACTGCTCCAGCGTATTGCGAATGCCGTTGCGCCGCGCGGTGCTGGTGGGAACACGCAACGGCCGCGCCTGCGCCCCCGTCACCAGGTCGCCGATCGGCGTCCAGTAAGGCGAGAAGACCAGCGCATCGTCGCCGGGGTCGAGCACGCACTGAAACGCTGCATATAATCCCTGCGAGCCGCCCACTGTAGCGATGACCTCATCGGTGGTGACGTGGATGCCGTTTTTCTTCGCAAGTTTCTCGACAAGCGCCGTGCGCAAGGGCAGCACCCCGGACGACGGCGCGTAGTGGGTCTGGTTCTCCACCAGGGCCTGAATGGCTGCGAATTTGATGTTGGGCGGCGTCTCAAAGAATGGCTCGCCGCCGTGCAAGGCGTGCACCTGAAGGCCGCCCGCTCGCAGCTCCATCACCTTGTTGCGGATCTGCACGATATCGGAGAATCCAACCTCGTCCAGCCGCTTTGCCAGCCTGATCCCGCTCTGCTTGATTGGCATGATTGAGGGTTCCTTTCATCACAGGGTGGGGGAAGCTCTGTTTCCAGCATATCCGAATTCTGGATTGACGCCAGGATCGGCAGCATCGCAGCCTGAAAATCAGGCATACGTATCAAACTGCAAGTAGTTCGGTGTAAACAGCCATGCCCACTACCGCATCGGCGCCCAGCGCGTGGAGGGCATCGACCTCCTGCTGATTGCGAATACCGCCGGCTACGATCATTTGCCGCTCGGTGAGCTTGCGCAGGCGCACGGCAGTCTCAATGGGAAATCCCTCCATGAGACCCTCGCCGTCCACGTGCGTGTAGAGGAATGCAGAGGCAAACGGCTCGAGTTGTGGAATGGCTTCATCGGGCGTGAGCGCCACCTGCGCCTTCCACCCCTTCACGGCGATGCGGCCGTTCTTTGTGTCGATGCCGGCGACGATGCGTTCGACTCCAACGGCGGCGGCCAGTTTGGCTGCGAATGCTGTGTTGACATGGCCTTCCGAGGAGAAGAGCGCCGAGCCGACGATGACGCGCTGGGCGCCTGCGGCGAGCACCTGGCGGGCGCGCTCGAGGGAATGAATTCCGCCGCCGGCCTGAACCGGTAACCGCTTGGCGATCTGCGCGACGAGAGCGGAGTTCTCGCCTTGGCGCATGGCGGCGTCCAGGTCGATCAACTGGACCAGCGGGTACTTGGAGAACTTCTGAATCCAGTACTCGAAGTCGTCAAACGCGAGGCGAAGCTTTTCGCCCTGCACAAGCTGGACGATGCGGCCGCCCAGCAGATCGATGGAAGGAATCAGCATGGAAGCCTCACGGAGACGCCGGCGTTGCTCAGTTGCTGCTTGAGCGCGCGCGCACTGGAAACGCCGAAATGAAAGATGCTGGCTGCGAGCGCCGCATCGGCGTTGCCGCGTCCAAAGACATCGACAAAATGATCCACCGTGCCCGCGCCGCCCGAGGCGATGACGGGTATGCTTACGGCCTGGCTGACTGCAGCGGTGAGTTCGCAATCGAAGCCGGTGCGCATGCCGTCGGAGTCCATGGAAGTGAGCAGGATTTCCCCTGCACCACGCTGCTCGGCCTCGCGCGCCCACTCGACTACGCGACGGCCGGCGGCCTTGCGTCCACCCTGCACGAAGACCTGCGCATCGCGCACTGGATCGGCGGCCTGGGGATCGCGGCGGGCGTCAATCGCGACGACGACTGCCTGCGCGCCGAAGCTGCGGCCGATGGCGTCGATGAGTGTGGGATCAGCAAGTGCGGCGGAGTTGACGCTGACCTTGTCTGCGCCGGCATCGAATACTTGTGCGGCATCGTCTGCGGAGCGAATGCCTCCGCCAACGCAGAAGGGGATGAAGAGCTCACGCGCGGTGCAGCGCACGGTGTCGAGCAGCGTGGCGCGGCCCTCGTGGGTTGCGGTGATGTCGAGGAGCACGATCTCGTCTGCGCCCTCGCGCGCGTGGCGGGCGGCGAGGGCGGCAGGATCGCCGGCGTCGATGATGTCGACGAACTGCACGCCTTTGACGACGCGGCCGGCGTGAACGTCGAGACAGGCGATGATGCGCTTGGTGATCATGCTGTTTCTGTCTCCTTCCACGCGAGAAAGTTGCGGAGAATCTTGAGGCCGGTTGCGCCGGATTTTTCCGGATGGAACTGGACGCCCATCACATTACCACGCTCGACGGCAGAGGCGAAGGGCTCGATGTAGTGCGTGACAGCCGCTGTGTCCGCGGTGACGGGGGCTTTGTAGGAATGCGTGAAGTAAACAAACTCGCCGGGCTCGACGCCGGCCAGCAGTCGAGAGCCAGCGCGCACTTCGAGCGAGTTCCAGCCGACGTGTGGGACTTTTT
>Ga0182030_10019451_pt1 | contig 12913 bp, 13 predicted proteins | sample 812S3MmetaG_FD_121299 | JGI IMG/M metagenome (GOLD analysis project Ga0182030, IMG submission 121299) | Permafrost microbial communities from Stordalen Mire, Sweden - 812S3M metaG (Illumina Assembly) | ecosystem: Environmental > Terrestrial > Soil > Wetlands > Permafrost | place: Sweden... | reverse complement strand
TCACCGAGCCATCGCGACCAAAGAAACGGAAGCTGCCAGTGGCCAGAGGCGCGTTCATCCACCACTGATTGGCGGCTTCAATTGTACTTACACCGGCGTCTTGAGGCGATTCAGTCACATTTTGAAAAAGTGTGACCATGCGGAATCCATCGGCAGCGAATATGCCCGTCAAAATATGCCATAAACCGGCTTGATCAGACAATCGGCGTCGCTCGATATGGCGCCCGTAAACGAGATCGACACTCCAGAACTGACCGTCCGATCGACAGATGCTCAAACATCCACGCTGGTCAACAGACAGCGAATCACCTTGTGCCCTGAGTCTGCCATGCTCGTCACGAACAACTACACCTTGTCTGTCGCATTCGGCAATCGAATGCGTTTTCCCTTTTTCATCGATACGCACAAAGCCTTCTGGGCTACCGTCGCGATCGTAATAAATACTAATTGAGGCACCGCTTAACGATCGGATCTGAGTCACTCGACCGAATTCGTCTTTCTCCAGAACAGCGCCTGTGTCGTAGCTTTCAAAGCGCCGACCATTATTTAAAATGCGTGTGGCAAAAGACCGTTTGACTTTCTGACGAAACAGCGGTCGCAGAAACATCGACACTTGGCCAGAGTGATCAGTTATTTGAGGTATATAAGGACGATTGGTGTAAAGGTAATCGGCGCTAAAAGATGGAGTGTTGAAAGAGAAATTTGCTGGTAATGAGAGGAAATCAGCACGGTAAGCTTTGCTCAGAGCAAGCAAAGAATCATCGCTTCGCTCTTGCTTACTAATAGCATCGCTGTTGGTTTTATCGCCGTCTTCAAGGACAGCGTGCTTGGCTGACAACCAGTCGTTTAAATCTTTGAGCACGCCGCCGAAGGATGGCCCGCTGCCTGCAATGTCAAAGATGACGTTGTCGTTTTCAAGATCGCCCAGAGAGCTTGTATCGCTGTCACTCCAGGAAAGACCGCGACTTCTAGCCAGAAGTTCATTTAAGCGATCCACTGTATAAGGATCACCATCAAAAGCAAGCAACTTGACAGCCCGGGATGGTCGGGCATTCTTTTCAAAGCCTGGCACCACAGAGCCTTCGAGCAATACTTTTTCGCTGATGGTTGCAGTTTGCGAGAGAAAATCTAATAATTCACCGGCATCTTGACCGCCGTTCGTCGTTGCCAGCGCAGCCTGAGCTTGCCCATAACCAACCGCTGCAACAACAGGAGCCGTGCTCAAGCTAACGACAGCTCTGCTTGAGCGTCTGCCCAGGCGTCCTTGTGCCCGAATCTGATGACGGGGCCGTTTAATTAACTCCATCGTCTTCGCCAAGATTTCGCACAGCACGTAGCAAGCGGACGTCCGATGCCTGGCACTCCAAAACCTCAGAAAATAGTAACATTCAGGGCCACTGTCCGGTTGACATCACTGTTTTTTCTTATGTGGGTGGCAGCGCCAAGCCGTAACTCTATAGCCAGCCGCGAACTTGCAAAGATTCCGCCATTTTCACACCCTGAGTGCGTTCGTCGTACATAGCGACGGCAAATTGAGCGAGCGTGATTTTTTCCTGGCTTAGCAAATTTTCAGCCAGCCACAGCGATTTCATTTCGCTATCGGTGACATAACCGGCACTCAATATGAGTTCCGTCATAGGAATTTCCGGAGCAATATTCTTTTGGTTGATCAGAGCCTGTACTTCCGCGGGTCCAATGATCTGAGCATATTTAAGAAGCTCGACGAGCATCGGCAACTTCTGTTCCATCGGCACTGTGCGAACCATCTGTGGATGCACGTCTTCTGGCACGACCTCGCCGGCTGCAGCAATTGGCTCAAGCGTTCCATCGTCTGGAATAACTTTGTGTTCTATGAGGATCTGTCTGACCACGACCAGGTCGTGGCTCAATCTCAATCTCGGTTTCCGCAGAGTAAAACCGGCGGTCAGAATCTTGTAATAGTCCTGGCGACTTTCGCGAACGTCATGATCGCGCAAGTATTTCTTCGCTTCACGAAAATAACCAGCGACGACGGCACTTTGAGGCACATCGCAGCGAATATTCAACATCTCGTACAAATTCTGCGGACTTTCAGTCGCTTCAGTTTTTGGCGGCGGCAGCAAATCTGGAAACAACTGATAGAGTTCTCGAGCTGATTTAACGATACCTTCAGTTTCGTCGTCAGCCCAGCTCAAACGTAGCGCGGAGCACAGAATCTGGCTCTCGAGCTCGATACGATTGGCGCCGCCCGACCCTATATCAGACATGAGTTTCTAACTTTCTCCAGACTACAGATTAAAGATTACATGTTCACGACTAAACAGCAACTAATTCTTCTCAACTTCAAAGGTCATTTCGGTATGACCCACGCGAACTTTATCACCAGCCGAAAGAACCTGTCTTTTTACAACGGGATGGCCATTCAACAAAGTGCCATTGGTTGAACCCAGATCTTCCAGCCAGAATTCTCCCTCTTCAAACGTAATCCAGGCATGGTGCCGCGAGGCAAAAGTGTCATCTGGAATGACAACCTGGTTAGAGGGGTCTCGACCAATTTTCACTTTGCTGTCACGCAGCGGAAACTTCTGTCCGGTTTTTTGCACAACCACCGACACAGCCAAAGGTAAAACGCTGTCAGGTGACTCAGAGTCGCCCGCTTTTAAGTAGTCAAGCTGAAGACTTTTTAAATCCAGATCGGTCACTGTAGCGCAATAAATGCATCGAGTGCCGGAGGGCGTTGGACGCCCACAGCTGGGACATGGTTCTGTGTTTTCCGTCATTGGTACCCGAAACAAATTGAGGCGTCTGTAATCTAGCCGACGATCGCATTCTTGAACACAGCGTTCAAGAGTGGCTTTTATTATACGGGAAGATGCCTGAGATTAAATTCCCAAGCGGTGTTGTATTGCTCATTTACCCCTTGTCTGCTCCGACATACCGGCACAGACAAGCATTCTCATGCTCAATCTGCAATACTGACCAGATTTTCGAAGAAAATAGGCGCATCGCTTAAGAATCCGTAACTCTTTCACGTTTGGCATTTGAGCTTTCACCGAAGCTTACGCTCGGCAATATCAGCACACTGTATATGATGAATAACCACGCCGGTCACAACCGGGCCAAGTAGTATCATATGCAGTGCCACAAAACGCAGTGTGTCGATGATTAACCGGCAGCAATCTTTTGCTCTTCATCGGCGCCGTGTTCTAGAGCGGCAACTTCTTTGCCGACTTGACCTTCCAATTTCTTGGTTCTAAAGCAATAACTGCAATAAACCGGACGATAGCCTTTAGGTTGGAACGGCACTCTCGTTGGCGACCCACATTCGGCGCAAGCTACCTCTGCAGTGCGGTTGGGATCCTCGCCGCTGCGTTGTACTCTCATTAAAATTCTGCAGTTAGGACAGCGCTTTGGCTCATTGACCAACCCCTTCGCGCTGAAAAACTCCTGCTCTCCTCCAGAGAAGACAAAAGTCTTACTACAGTCACGACACGTCAGATCTTTATCCTGAAATACCATTGGCGAGATACCTATTTTCTACCAGAGTAAGCTACTAATAAACGCTTCGTCTCAAGCTCAAAAGAGCTAGGAACCCTGCGGGCATTTACTTCTTTAAAGCAGTATAGGCCATGCTATCACGCTCAACTGAGCCGTTGGGTGATATATCGATTGAGCTAAGGGAAATGCCATAAGAATATGGTACTCCCCCATAGTGCCAACCACATTCTAATCTAGACTTTGGTGCAGACAAATTAAACGATTTGCGAGAATTCAGCGCTGAGCTGGAGCTGTTTTCGACCTACGCGCAAGAGTTTTGGGATGCTTTTGCCGCGAATACGCATTCACTTCATATGATGAAGCTTCATTAAAATAGAAACCAGCGGCGGCGACCATAGCCGCATTATCTGTGCAATAGCGCAGCTGAGGAATATAAACCGGTACTGACGACTGACGTGTCAGCTCGGCTCGCAACTGTCGATTAGCAGCAACACCACCGGCGAGCACAATTCTTGGCACATCGAGCTCATGCGCAGCTTTAAGTGTTTTTTTAACGAGCACTTTGACGGCGGCCGCCTGAAAAGAAGCGGCCAGGTCCGCCACTGGTATTGGTGGCAGCGATTTTTCCACTGCTCTCAAAACTGCCGTCTTTAAGCCACTAAAACTAAAATCGTAACCGTCCACGACACCTTCAGGGAAAGCATAGGCTTTGGCATTGCCCAAGAGTGCAAGCTGGTCAATTACAGGACCGCCGGGATATTCCAAACCGAGCAGTCGTCCCACTTTATCGAAGGCTTCTCCGGCTGCATCATCAAGCGTCTGCCCAAGGATTTTTGAGGTTCGATAATCTTCAAAATGCAGCAGTTGTGTGTGTCCGCCTGAAACCAGCAAAGCCACAAAAGGTGGCTCTAGATCTGTATCAATATAATTTGCGCAAACATGAGAGAGCAGATGATCGACTGCAATAAAGGGACGCTCCCAGGCCCAGCTGTAGGCCTTTGCTGCAGCCAGTCCGACCAGCAATGTGCCGATTAGACCAGGACCGGCCGTGCACACAATGCCACTTAAATCAGACGGTGCCACGCCCGCTTCAGATAGAGCCTCCTCAACAATACTATTAAGGATTTCCACATGCTTTCTTGCGGCCACTTCTGGCACGACTCCGCCGAATTCCTGGTGCACTTGAATTTGCGAAAACAACTTGCTTGAAAGCACTTTTCGGCCATTCAAAACTACAGCCGCAGCCGTTTCATCACAACTAGTCTCGATGCCGAGCAATACGCGATCGCCTGCTTCTGGTCCAAACACTGCTTTTGAGAAAGATTTATCTTCAGACAAGAGACACCTTGAAAAGCTCCAGAATTAAGCTTCTTGCCTCAATCTTACTATTGACAAGCAATTATTCCGAGAGTAGTATTCATCCATCTATCGCCCAGTTCAGAACCGCCTTCCAGCGGGTATAAACATTAAAAGGCGATGGAAGTCAGGGTAGCAGATACTCTCACGACTTTTTACTAATTGCCCAAAATCTCGTAATACGTTCAATTCATTGCCTCTTTTGTAGTTCGACCAATTATTGACAACCTCGCAATGACTCAAAATGAATTGACTGAAGACGCTCTCCTACCGAAGGTGTAATTGATGAAAAACTTATTGCGCTATGCGTCGAAAATAGCCACAACTATGCCTCTAGCGGTTGTATTAATGTCAGTCATGACGTCTTCAGCAATCGCCCAAGTAAATACCACGGCAGCGTCGCAGGGCAATCAAAACAACACCAATAATATGGCCACTGGCAGTCAGGCGACGCAGAGCTATGCCAACATGGGTGATACATCAGTTGGTCGATACGGCAGTTACGGGGGTAGTCTGCAAACAACCAGTTCTGCCTATCAGGCGCCTTACTCCACCAACAGCGCCGCTCTGCCATCGGGAATGTTTAGCTATGGCTTTACCGGCACCGCCTTTTCCGGGCCAGGCAGTACTGCTACTGGTGGAGCGTACCTGCCCACTACTTCGACTGCATCGAATGACTTAAACATCGTCAACAATAGCAATTACGCACTATCAGGCGGCTCCCTCGGCATTCCAGTTAACGTGCCACCGCTTGTACCTCTGGTCAATAGTGCGGTCCAAAATTCTACCCAGGCTCTCCAGGGTTTAAATACGTTGTTCGGACAATGAGCCTCAGTGAGCGGATGAGAAGGAACAAAACGTGATGAATAAAAAATCCCTCCAATATTTTCTGTTTGCCATCGGTCTAGCCGGTGCAACTCAATTCTCCCCCCTTGCCACAATGGCCCAGAGTTCAGTTGCAACCAACAACGCTGAACCAGATTTTCTGGCTCCGGCGTCCGCCTCGGCTGTTGCGGCTGCTGCCCAATCTCAAGCGGCAGGCTCTGCTTCACAGGGATCTCAGGGTTACACGACGCAAACTTCAGGAGCAAACGAATTTCACACGCAAGTCCTGAATCCAACCAATCAGCAAACTGTCGGCGTCGGCGTGAGTAGCACTGGACAATTTACAACAGGGCAGTCACTCGGTCTCAAACCCACTGGTACTGCCACTCTAGCGCCTGTATTTGGCTTCTAATTCTTAAGCACGAAAGCATTTGCCGCAACACACACCTGAACGACGAGCACAAAAAACAATGTTAAAACAATCACTCTTACTAAGTATTATCTCTTCTACATTGCTTTGCAGTCCTTGTTTAGCGCAAGGCATTCAATACGACACATCAACAATCCAGACGACTGGCACAACATCGACGGCCTCAGCGGCGGCCGTGGCCCAAGCTGCCGCTGCCGCAGCACAAGCAGCTGCTCTTAGTGCCGCCCGACCGCAAATGTATAATGGTTTACCACCAACCAGCCTGGATAGTTTCGTCACTAATGCAGGCGGCTCTGCCGAACTTATCTATGGTGACGAGGGCACAAATGGGCTGCCACCATATTATGGCTTTACAGCCGAACACCGCATCAATGCCGGCATCACCGGACAAGAGGCGGCCGGCTTGACGACAGGTCATTCGAGCTACCTGCCTGACGCCTGGGGTGGCGACGAATTCACTGGTAACGAATGGTCAATGTCTGGCTCTGGCGCCACAAACGGCAATTCCACTGCTTTAGCCGTCCAGGCTCTTCTCAATATGATGGGCTTATCTGGACTTTAATTCCGCAATTTAGAATTTCCTCGCTGACATTCTCATGTGCAATACTACTGAACGCCATTTAGCGTCCTGCCATTGCACATGAGGATTTATGCTCCAAATTATTAGCACAACCGAAGCTCCACAGGCTATTGGTCCCTATTCGCAAGCAATTGTGGCGAATGGTTTTGTTTTTGTATCCGGTCAAATTCCAATCAATCCCCAAAATAGTGAGGTTCTGCGCGGTACCGTGACCGAGCAGACAGAACAAGTTTTAAGAAATCTCCAAAGCATTCTCAAGGAAGCCGGGACGTCTCTTGAAAAAGTCGTTAAAACAACTGTCTATTTGAGCAGCATGAACGACTTCGAAGAAATGAACAAAAAGTATGCTCAATATTTTTCTTCGACCAAACCCGCTAGAGCGACTATCGAAGTTGGTAGATTGCCTAAAGACGTTGGTGTGGAAATCGACGCTATTGCGATTATCTAGATCATCTAAATCGAAGTAATTTCAAGTACTTATCAGGTAACTTCGGACAGTCAATGCAAACCCCCACAATCCTTCAAATCATCGCCATGGCAATCGCCGTGGTTTGCGCCGCCATTGACTTTCGTACGCGAAAAATCCCCAATCTAATCACTTTTCCCTCCTGGGGCATTGGCATTATTTTGAATTTCGTCTTGCTTGGTCCTCAAGCCGGTTTATGGGCAATAGTTGGCTTAGTGGTCGGCGTTTTTATTATGATGCTGCCTGATCCCAGAAATAAAGTTGGTTTTGGTGACGCCAAATTGATGGGGGCAATGGGCGCATTTTTAGGCTGGAAAATCGTAGTTATTGCCTGGGGCTACTACGCCGTCAGCTACGGCTTCATCGCCCTTGTGCGATTGCTCAGCGCCATCCCCTGGGGCAGCTTCAAGGCCATGGTGCATGCGGCAAGCGTCGGTGCACCAGCCACTCTCGATCCTGAAGCCGCCGCAAAAATCAATAAAACAATGAAAGAGTATGTGCCAATTGGACCGGCGGTCGCACTTGGTGTCATCCTTGCTGTCCTATTAGAAAAGACAACACTGCAGTTTCTAGGTTTTGCCGGTTAGGATCAAGATTAATCGCTGCTGGACTTGCTCTCGATTAGATCGCCAATTTCTGTACCGGTATCGGATATGGTGCCAGCTGGTAGCTCCAGGCATGACTTTGCACCTTTAAACAGGGGCGATAATCGCCATGGTTTGATGCGTTCGCTCAGCCCTACGACGACTCCTTCTTTGCTCAAAAACAAGGCATCTATAGCGTACGTCATCCAGAACATATGAATTTGATTGCAGGGCTCCAGGCGCAGACCACAGCCCTTGTCCAGTTTTTTTGTCCCGAGCAGTCCTTTAGCCCGAGTAAGAAAATTATTCGCCTCAAAAACTTTAGAAGCCAGGGTTACATTACGCGTAGCGTTCATGTAACCCTGGCTTCTATCTCGAGCTTTCAATTGGGGGATGTCGCGTTTCGTCTGCGTCTAATTCGTCTAAGTTTACTTCGAAGAACCAACGATTGGTCCTAAGGCTGTGGCGATGGTGACGAGCGCTGGTCCTAACATCGGTGCCAAGATCAAAGGCATGACGAAGAGCATGATTACAGGCACCATTTTGACTGGAGTCTTGGATGCTTCTTCTTCTTTCTTACGTTTCAATCTTTCACGCAGAGCTTCACCTTGCGCTTTCAACGGATAACTGATGTCAGCACCCTTTGATTCTGCGGCAATGAGAGCTGATGCTAAGTTTATTAATTCATCCACACCGCAGCGTTCGCCCATTTCTTTCAAAGCTATTGGCACAGACTTAGCGAACAATTTTACGTCTTGAATCAACTGTTGCAGTTCAACAGCTAGAATCGGACACGACTCACCAATTTCACGACCAACTTTGTCTACACCCATCAACAAGCCAAGACCAGCTTGGGCGCAGACGATGAGCAAGTCGATTACAGTTGGCAGTTCTTTGAGAATCTGATTTTGTCTGGTTTTCACTCGTCCTGCCAGAAAGAAGTTCGGCATCATACAACCCAGTAATGCGGCAAATGGAGTCAATAACAACAACCATGGAGTACCTGCTGCACCGGTGATACCAGCGAAGATAGCGACACCAGCGATAATCGATTTGATCCCCATATAGATGGCTAAGTGCGCTTGAGTACGGTAGTTGGACATCATCAACAGCCCAACTGTTCGTTTGTCTGCCAGACCCGGCAAAACGTTCAGAACAACTTCGCCTATCGTTTTGAGAAAGAGCAATACGCTCGAATCTTTTGGCTGGTCTGCAGCTTCAGATTCGCCTGTCTTCTCTTTACGTGGTCTGACGCGGACAGCGTAGGTGTCAACATACTGTGTGAATACAGGCTGCATGAATAGCAGACCCGCACCGAGCACGACGACGAAAACCAAAAGTCCAATCACTGGTACTGGCATTAATTTCTAGACCTCGAATGTGGTCAGCTTCATTAGAATCCAGAAGCCTAAAGCTTCCCATAGCACTAACGCTATCATAACAATTCTGGCAATCGGATGGTTCAAGAACGGCACGATATAACCTGGCGTAGCAAGGTATGTCATCAAAGTGATGCCGTACGGCAGACATCCAATAAACATAGCTGTGGCTTTACCTTGAGCGGTCAGGGCATTGAGGAAGTCGCGCAATTTGAATCTTTCACGGATCGCTTCAGCAATAACGGCTACAACGTCGGCTAAATTACCCCCTACGTCCTGACTGATGAAAATTGCTTGAGTGAGCAATTTGAAGTCAGGTGTGCGGATACGTTCAGCCATTTCGCCCATAACATCACGGAAAGGTTTGCCTAATTGCAGTGAAACCAGTCCTCGTTTGAATTCAGATTTAATAGGATCAGGAGCTGTTTCAGCCAGTACTTTGAACGCTTCCATAATTGGGGAGCCGGCTCTCAGTGAAGACACCATTGTTTCAAGAGACTGAGGCAATTGCTCCGTCATCTTGTCCTGGCGGCCTTTAGCCAGACCTTGCAGATAGAAAACGAAACCACCAGCACCAATCAATCCACCCAGAATGCCACCGAGAATTACTAGTTCTGGCATCGAGAACATACAGATTGCGGCACCGAGGACCATACCGCCGACGGCCGAAACAATCCAGTTCATGCGCATCTGATCATATTTTGCTTCCATGCCGGCTTGAGAGAGAACTTTGCCGAGATAGCCCACTTTTTGAGTGACGAAAATGCTTACCTCAGCACTTTCTGCGTTCTTATCCGACATACGTTTGGTGTGCTTGTTCAGACGTGTCAATTCGTCTGACCACTGCGAACGCGTCATCGCAAAGATAATAAGTCCGATCGTCATGCAACCGACGAAAACCATGACGTTAATTGGCATCATTTATACCCGTGAAAAGGCCCATGTATAGAGGAGGATAGAGGATAGAGAAGAGCACAAACAAGTCAACTCGCTCATTTGTGCTCCGGTGTTTTTTAACGCAACCACTCCAGTTTGAATGGCACCGCTTCCTGCTCTAACTGCTCCAGGAATTTCGGCGGCAAACCAGATCCTACGTGGCGACATTTGAAGAAGCCTCGGGGATCTCTACCTTCACGTTCTAAGTGGAACATTGTACTGATAGCAATGGTGTCACCTTCCATCCCTACGATTTCAGAGATTTCAGTAACGCGTCTTGTACCATCTTCTAGTCTTCGAATCTGCACGATTAACTGAATAGCTGATGCGATCAATTCTCTTGCAGCTTTAGCGGGCATTTCCAAACCAGACATCAAAATCATATTTTCAAGACGCTTCGTGCAGTCTCTAGATGTATTGGCGTGGATTGTGGTCATTGAACCACCGTGACCTGTGTTCATTGCCTGGAGCATGTCAAACGCTTCTTCTCCGCGGCACTCTCCCAGGATGATTCTGTCTGGTCTCATTCGCAGGCAGTTAATAACTAACATACGCTGTGTAATACGACCCTTGCCTTCTGTGTTCTCCGGTCTTGTTTCCATGCGGATCCAGTGCTCATGTTGCAATCTCAATTCCGCCGCGTCTTCAATCGTGATGATTCTTTCGCGCGGATTGATGTGAGCAGACATCGCGTTTAGCAATGTTGTTTTTCCAGAACCTGTACCACCAGAGATGATGATATTGATTCTGCCTTTGACGCAAGCTTTGAGAACTTCCGCCATTTGCACCGACATGGAGCCCTTTTCCACCAATTGCCCCAAGGACATAATCGATGTACCGAAACATCGGATGGTGATAGTTGGACCGTCAATGGTTACTGGAGGAATGGTGGCATTTACACGTGAACCATTAGGAAGACGGGCATCTACCATTGGTGAGTTATCATCTAATCTTCTGCCTAAAGGCTGAATGATTTTGTCGATTGTCTGTCTCAAGTGACGTTCGTTTTCAAAAGCAATCGTTGTCTTTTCCAAACGACCGTGACGTTCTACATACACATTGCTTGTACCGTTGACGCAGATGTCCCCAACCGACGGGTCACGTAGAAGTGGTCCCAGCGGTCCGAAACCAAACACTTCATCGAGTACGTTCTGCAGCAAAATACCCTTTTCCATCATGGTCAATGGAGCAGGGTCAGAGTTGACGATTTCTCTGATTCTGGCGCGAACCTGGGCTTGTGTGTCTTCGGAAATATTGGTCAAACGGGACGTATCTAATTCACGTCTCAACTGATCGATGATTAGTTTTTCGCGTTCACGAATAAGTTGTTGGTTAGCGGAGAACTTGGCACCAAGATCGCCTGCATTGCCCCCGCCCTCTGATTGCGGACTGAAACCATGACCGCCGCCTTCATCTTTGGCATCGATCCGCTCGATATCAGCTCGTGAAGGTCCTTCTGTGGCTGGTACGTTGCTGGCTGGACGACCACCGGCAACACCAGTCGCTGGTGCCTGAGGGCGGGACATCCCACTAGCACCAGGAGGCGGTGCTGCACCACGAGCGCCACCAACACCGGTTGCCGGACCTGCCCCTGCCACACCGGTGTTCTGTTGCTGAACTGGCACAACTTCTTGTGCCTGACGCTGACGAACCAGTTGCCCCATTAAAGAGGAACTGGGACGTGCTGGCAAATTTTGGTCTTTTCTATCGTCGCCCATTTACCGATCACCACCTTGTTATTACTTACTTCTTACCGAAGATCGCCGGTAGTTTAAATCCGCCCTTCTTCTCTTCTTTCTGAGTGATGAGAAGCTGCTCACCACCAGCGATTCGGCGAGCTAATGAATCCAACGCTTTACCTAGAGCGGTGTGTCCTGGAGCAATTTGCCCCTGGTTGTTCACCCATTTGGCGGTTTTCACGTCGTTCGGGATTTCATGGAAAACTGGGTAATTCAAATTCGCGCGACACTCACTCAATACATCTTGAGGGAGCCACTCCGAGCGGTTAATGAGGAGAAGCAGTTTTTCCTGGTTGTAGTGCGCTTTGAAAGTATCAAGGCACTTGCGGGCATTGAGGATTGCCGCCCAGTTATATTCGGTCACCACGAGAACGTGGTCAGCCAAATCGAGAGTAGCAATGGCACGTTCATCCAAGAGGTTCTTCGGTAAATCAACTACCGTGAAACGGAACTCTTGTTTGGCGGTGTAGAGGATTTCTTGTACCTGAGCAGCATAAATGTCACCGATATCTTCAAGCTCGGGTGGTGCTGCCAGAATACTTAGCTTATCGTCGTACCTTGTCATCAAGTTGCGCAAATAAGTGGCGTCAAAGTTAGTATGCGAAAAGTCGATTGTACTCAAACTGAATGAGGGCTCGAGATTGAGATAATGCGAAATCATGCCGAACTGCAAATCGAGGTCGACAATTGCCGCTTCCCCATATTTACCGAGGTAGCCGGCAACGTTTGTACAAAGTGTGGTGGCACCAATTCCGCCAGTCGGGCTGAATATGGCAATCACCTTACCAGCTGCCGTGGAGACTGATTCCGACTGATGTTTGAGCTGAATGCTCTGAACAGCAGCAGGAAGGTCTGTGCGCCAGCGCTCGGCATCCAGGAAGTCGGAGGCCCCGAGTCGATACGCGGTGCGGATCAACTCAGGGTCCGGAACTTCATAGCTGACGAAGAAGTAAAGTTGCGGGAAAGTTTCACGCAACTCAGCCAACAGTGACAGTCCGCGAACGGGAGCAGGACTCAGTTCAATCCAGACCAACTTCGGGTGTAAACTGCCGATTTGTTCCCGCGCCATACTGCCCGAGACAGTGCTTACCAGAGCCAACGATGGTTGACTATGGATCAGATCTTCGATGGTCTGGCGTTT
>Ga0182030_10019449_pt1 | contig 12915 bp, 6 predicted proteins | sample 812S3MmetaG_FD_121299 | JGI IMG/M metagenome (GOLD analysis project Ga0182030, IMG submission 121299) | Permafrost microbial communities from Stordalen Mire, Sweden - 812S3M metaG (Illumina Assembly) | ecosystem: Environmental > Terrestrial > Soil > Wetlands > Permafrost | place: Sweden... | reverse complement strand
CGGCATCGCTCACGGATACGACCCGCGGGTCGCCGGACCTACGAGCATTCGTGCGGACCGCCCCGAACTGTGTGTGCTTGGCGGTTGTCCGATCACGTGACCCTGCTCAGGCGGCATCTGTGCCGTGGACGGCTGCGATTAGCCGGCCCACCGGAACCGTAGCGCGCGCCATCGTCAACGGCTCGGCCTTGCCCGGGGTTCACTCCAGGCGTTCGGCGAACTCGATCACCGCCGGGGAGGCGCCCTCGAGCGAGCGTCCTCGCAGCTTCCTGCGGAATGAGCCCCGGATCACGTGATCGACAAAACGCCCAGGCGCGAACCGCGAGAGAGCAACCGTGAGCATTCCGGTACGGGTGGTGATTATGTCTCGGTGCGCACGCTCGTCGAGGGCGGCGCGCGTGAGTGCGAGGACCGCGTCCTCGAGGCTCTCCTCGGGCGAGGAGCCTTCAAGGGTGAGCCCGAACTCGAGCGAATCCCTGTGGATCGGCGTGCGGATGTAGCCCGGGTAGACGGTGCAGACCGAGATCGCGTCGCCGTGCTCGAGCCGCAGTGCCTGGGAGTACGCGACGACGCCATGCTTGCTCATCGCGTAAGCCGCCGCAAAGGGGAGTGCCACGAACGCCATCCCCGAGGCCACATTCACGACCCGGCCACGCGAGGCGCGGAGCGCCGGGAGGGCGGCGCTCGTGACCCGCCAGGGACCCAGCATGTTGACGTCGATCACGGCGAGCGCCCGCTCGTCAGGCGGGAGCCCGGCGCTCTGTGGCGTCGCGAGTCCCGCGCAGTTGATCAGCACGTCCACGCGCCCGCCAAGTCGCTCGATCGCCTGCGCGACCGCACGGTCGACCGACTCCTGGTCTCGGACGTCGCACCGGATCACATCTTCGCCGGCGTCCTGCAGGTCAAGCCCTACCACGCGGGCTCCCCTGCGTTGCATGTCCGACATGGCCGCGGCGGCGATTCCGCTCGCGGCGCCCGTGATGATGATCCGTGTGCTCACGCCGGCATCCGGGTGCGGTCAGGCGAGGGTCCGAGGCGGTAGGCACCGTGGTCGAACCTCGTCGCCAGCCGGCGAAAGCGCCATGTCCAGTCGGGCCACAGCACGCCGTTGCGGCCGGTGGTGTCCTGGTAGAAGCTCGAGCAGCCGCTCTCCCACACGGTCCCCTTCATGCGCTCGTCGACCTCGCGGTTGAAGTCCTCGTAGACCTTGCGCCGCACCTCGATGGTGCCCGCGCGGCTGGATCGCAGGTGTTCGATTGCGCTGAGGATGTGGGCTATCTGGGTCTCGATCATGTAGACCATCGAGCTGTGTCCCAGCCCGGTGTTCGGACCGAGCAGGAGGAAGAGATTCGGGAAGTCGGGGATCGAGGTCCCAAGGTATGCGCGCGGGGTGCCCTCCCAGGCATCGCGCATCAGTTCCCCGCCCCGGCCTCGAACCTGGTTCGCGACGGGCGGGTCGCTGACATGAAAGCCGGTGCCGAGAATGATCGCGTCCACCTCGCGTTCGATGCCGGCACCGTCCACGACCGTGTTCGGGCCGACCGCTGTGAGGCCGCCCGGGACGAGCTCGACGTTGGGCTGTTCCAGGGCCGGGTACCAGCGGTTGGACGGAAGGATGCGCTTGCAGCCGAATAAATAATCAGGCTCGACCTTCGCGAGCAGCGCCGGATCTGAGACCTGCCTGTTCATGTGCCTGCGCGCCAGGGCTTCCACGGCTCCGAGGAGACGCGGACGCTTGACGAACCCGAGGACGAGCACCTCCTTGCTCGCGTACACCCCTGCACGTACGAGGCGCTGCACCACCGGCGCGCGCCTGAACAGCGCGCGCTCACGGTCTCCGATCGGACGTGCGCCGTGCGGCATGATCCACGGCGCAGTGCGCTGGAACACATAGAGCTTCTGCACCTCGGGCTGGATCGCCGGCACGTACTGGATCGCAGATGCGCCAGTACCAATCGAGGCCACACGCTTGCCGGTCAGGTCGTAGTCGTGGTCCCATCGCGCAGAATGCATCACCTTGCCTTGGAAGCTGTCCAGGCCAGGAACCTCCGGAAGCTTTGGCTCGGTCAGGGGACCCATGCCGCTGACCAGCACACCGGCGGTGAACGTGCCGGCCGTAGTCTGGATCTCCCACTGCTGCTGATCCTCGCTCCACGAAGCCGCTTCGACCTCGACGCCCGGCAGGATCTTGGAACGGATCCCGAACCGGTCGGCACAGCCGCCGAGATAGTCGCGAATCTCAGGCTGCGGCGAGTACGTGCTCGACCAGTCAGGGTTGGGAGCGAAGGAGAACGAGTAGAGATGCGAGGGCACGTCGCACATGCATCCGGGGTAGGTGTTGTAGTGCCACGCGCCGCCGACGTCCGGCGCGCGCTCGAGGACCAGGAAGTCCTCCAGGCCTCTCTGCTGTAGGCGGATCGCCATCCCCAGACCGGAAAACCCGGCGCCGACGATGATGATCTCATGATGCATAGCCTCGTTCTCCATTCCGATTCACGCCCTCCGCAGTAAGTTACAGTAGTGTAACCTACCAGCAGGCATAAGATGCCGTGATGGTGCAGCCGCAATCGCCCCAGAGACGACGGCGGATGAGCGCGCCCGCGCGCCGCGAGCAACTGCTTGATGTCACGAGCGAGATCGTCGGCGAGGCCGGGTTCGTGGCCGTGTCGGTTCAATCGGTCGCCCGGCGCGCCGGCGTCTCGCGGCCGATCGTGTACGAGCACTTCGGCGATCTGAACGGGCTGCTCACGGCGCTCGTGGAACGCGAAACGCTGCGGGCGCTGGACCAGGTGAGGGAAACGACTCTTCGGGACCTGAGCGAGGGCGACCCAATCGAACTGATGATCGAGAGCCTGACAACGTATCTCGCCGTCGTCGAGCAGCATCCGACTACCTGGCGCATGGTTCTGATGCCGCCCGAGGGCGCGCCAGAGATGCTGCGCAAGAGCATCGTGCGCGGACGCGCCGCCGTGCTCGACAGCCTCACAAACGCCGTGCGGCCCGCGTCGATGACGGGCGAGGAGGCGCCCGACCCGGAAATGACCGCGAGGATCCTCTCCGCGATCGCCGACGAGTACGCACGTCTCGTGCTGACCGACCCGGAGCGCTTCCCGCCAGAGCGGCTCCTGAAGCACGCGCGCTGGTGGCTGGGACAGGTCACGACCTAGCTGGCGTGGCGAGCCGCGTGTTGGCAGCAGGGCGACGCGCAGAGCCGGGAGAGGGACAGACCCCGGTCCACGCGCCGCCTGCTGTAGCGACGCAGGTCAGCCGCCGTACGGGAGAGGGACAGCGCCCGCACGACGCGCTTCCTGCTGGCACGACCACGTAAGCTACACCACTGTAACATAGCGTGGCGGCCCATGCAAGGCCGCGACGCACGGCGCGCGGGGCAGAGAACTCGCAGGCCCCGCGGGAACTGCTGGGGCGCTGGTTGGAGCCGGCGCTGACCGGCCTCCGGCCTCGAAGTTGACAGATCGCCGTTCTAACTTGACAAGGCGTAAACTTCCGTGCTACCTTCGCGCTGCGGCTAGGGCATCGGGGTGTTTGCGGGGGAGCTCCTCCGCGGGACTGCAAGCCACGGTCGCCACGGGCCACCGGTGTGGTCGGTGAGTGGGGCTAGCTTCGGGGGCGTGTTTTTCAATGGAGACGGATCTTCGGAGTCGGCCGTTCTATCCAGAGGGAAAGGGAGCGGTGAAGAGAATGAGACGATTGGGGATCGTAGGGTTGTGCCTCGCGGCGCTGTTCGCGATGGCAGCGGTGCTGGCTGGTACGGCTTCGGCGGCACCGGAATTCAAGACGTGCGTCACAGCGTCCAAAACGGGCAAAACGTACAACGGCCACTACAGCGGCAAAACGTGTGCAAATTCGACCTATGTCGAATCGGGCGGTCAGAAATACGAACTCGGGGAATTCAGCCTCGCGAAAAAACGGACATTCAAAATCGCCGGTAAAGTCGGCAAGAACTACTCGCTGAACCCCGAAACCGGCAAGTACGTCGGCTTCACAACCTGCAAGACCGAAAAGGGCACCGGCGAATTCACCGCCACGGGAGCCACGTTCAAAGTCTCGTACGCAGACTGCGAAAGTGAAAAAAAATCCTGCAAGACCGAAGGCCCCGGTGAAAAAAAAGGTGTGATCTCTGACGAAGAGCTCGCCGGGACGATGGTTGACCTCCCCGGTGGTCGGATCGGGATCGACATCCACAACAAAGCCGCACCGGGATCGACCCTGGCTCAATACAACTGCGAAGGCCTGAAGGTCGACGCGGTCGGTGGCGTCATCGGCGAAATCTCCGGAGGGACCACCGAAGCCGTAAAAAAGAACAAATTCGTCTTCACGGCCAACAAAGCCGGATCGGCGGAAGGCTCGCTCCAGCAGTGGCTGTACCCGTCGGCGAGCGTCTCGGAAACCGAAGGCTACATCAAAACCTACGAATGGTTCGGCAACATGAAACTCGCCGAACCCACCACGTTGTTCAGCGTGATCGACGAAGGCGTGTACACGCTGCCCTCGATCCAGACCAGCACGTCGGAAACGAACGGTGAAGCACTGAAGATCGTCGGCTGAGTCAACGTCAAGCCGCAAGACGCAGGCGCCGTGCGGGGCCAACGTGGCCTCGCACGGCACTGCGTGTTTAACCAGTACCGGCGGTGGATGGTGAGGGAGCGAGGCGCAGGGTGACGCGCGTTAACGGTTACGCCTTGTGAAGTGTGTGACCCGGTGATAGCCTCGGTCGAAGGTGAAGTGAAACTGTTAAATGGGGAGCGGTACAGGGGAGATGGAAGCGTGAGGTCCAGGGACGGCGGCGGTCTCCCGGCTACGGAGCGGCGGATGGTTGCGGTGATGGCTGTTCTGCTGTTCGCGGCCGCGGGGCTGCTGGTCCGGGTCGCGCCGGCCCACGCTCTCGTTCAGCGCGAACATGTGTTCGCGGGGTCCTTCGGCGAAGCGTTCGGTGAAGGCGACAAGCTAGCTCGTCCAAGCGCGATCGCGGTCAACGAAGCCAGCACCGGTGAAGGCGCCGGGGACTCGTACGTCCTGGACGCCGCGGCCGACCGCGTGGTGAGGTTCGGGCCTGCGCCCGAACACAAATTCCTCGAAGCATGGGGATACGGCGTCGAAGGTGGCAGCGCGTACCAGCGATGCGCGGGCAAATGCGGCTCTGGTGCCGCCGGGTACGCAAAGGACGAGTTCGATGATCCCGTCGCCATCGCCGTCGACAACGGCGCCGATTCGGCGTCCAAAGGCGACGTCTACGTTGTCGCGAACCGGACGAGCAAGCATGCCGTGGTGGACAAGTTCACTCCCACCGGCGAACCCGACGGCACGCTCGTTGCGAGTAAGGAAGAAAAAGAACTTGTGGAAGGGATGATCGACGGCGTCGCCGTCGATCAGTCCGGGACGGTCTGGATTGAGCGCGAAGACGGAGAAGAAGCGTTCCTGCTCGAGCGCTTCAACGACGAACCCGTGAACAAGCTGGTCGGCGAACCGACCGAACTCGCGGTCGAAAACCTTGAAGAAGGCAAACATCCGGTCCGGCCGGGCTTCGCGATCAACGCGAAGGGCGAAGCCTACGTGACGTATGAGCCCGGCGGCAAGGACGCATTGGAAATCATCGAAGAAGAAGAAGAAATCGCCGAACGTGAAGCCGAACGCAAGAAGGCTCACGAAGAATTGAAGGATGAACGGCCTCAGGCGCAGTGCTCCGTCAACAAGTGCGTCGTGGCCAAGCTCGCGATCAGCGGGGACCCCGAACTCGAAGCCGAAACGCTCAGCGACGAAGTTGACGGCGAGCAGACGGCCGGCGTGGCCATTGACCTCTCGATCGGGGCTCAGTCCAGCGGCGACGTCTACCTCGACAACGTGAGCAGCTGGATGGCGTTCACGTCCGGCGGTACGCCCATCCAGCGCTCAGGCGAACCGCAGTTGCAGGATGGCGGTGCCGGGCTCGCCGTCAACGCAGCCACCGATGAAATCCTCGTCGCCGACGCCAGCGGGGGCAAGATCGATGTCTTTGACGGCTCGCCTCCAGGGCCGCCGGTCGTGGAGGCCGGGAGCGTCTCGGTGGCGCATCTGACGGCGACGTCAGCGGAATTGCGAGCGACCATCGATCCCTCGGGCTCCGGCACCCATTATTACTTCGAGTACGGGACCGGGGTCTGCTCCGCGACGCCGACCCCCTGCGTGCAGGCGCCCGCTGCTCCGGGGAAGGATCTCGGACAGGCCTTCGGTGACCAAACAGGGTCGATGCAGGTCGCGGGGCTGCTCCCCAGCACCACCTACCACCTGCTGGTCGTCGCCGAAAACAGGACGGGTGGAGGAGGAGCGCCCGCCGTGGTGGTCAGCGAAGAACGCACTTTCGTCACCGCGGCACCGGCGTCCGGCTCAGAGCTACCCGACGGGCGGGCCTGGGAACTGGTCTCGCCCGCCGTCAAGCACGGCGCGTCGGTGGAAGCGATCGAACGAGAAGGCGGGATCATCCAGGCCGCGGCCGACGGCAGGGCCATCACCTACATGACGTCGGCGCCCGTGGGGGAAAACGAACCGGAAGGCAACCGGCAGCCGGAACGGTCGCAGATCATCTCGGGCCGCCTCGAACCGGGTCGCTGGTCCGCCAGAGACATCGTCACCCCCAATGAAGTAGCCGAAGGAGTACACAACGGGTTGCCGCGCGAGTACCAGGCGTTCTCGCCCAACCTCGAAGAAGCACTCGTGCTGCCTCTCAATCCTGCGCCGCTCCCGCTATCGGCGCCGGCCACCGAAGGCACGCTCTACCTGCGCAACAGCGCCGCATGCGCGGCGGGGTCCACGGCCTGCTTCCAGCCTCTGGTCACGGCGTCCAACGACACTGCCCACAGCACGTTCACCGGAGATCTCGCCTTCAGCGCAGCGACCCCGGATCTTCATCACGTCATCCTCCGCTCCACCGTTCCGCTGACGGCGGGAGAGACGGGTGCGGGCCTGTACGAGTGGTCGGCAGGGAGCGGTGGTTCGGAAGGCACGCTGGCTCCCATCAGCCTGCTGCCGGGCGGGACCCAGGTATCGGGGGAACTCGGCAACGGCGCGGTCTGGGAGATGTCGAGCACAGCCGTCTCTGATGACGGCGCGCGCGTGGTCTGGGGCGAAGGACCGACAGGGAGCGGCCATCTCTACATGCGCGAATCTGAGGCGCAGCAGACCCTCCTGGTCGACGCCCCGGATCTCGGCACGCCCGCGCCCGCAGTCGGCCCGGCGGCGATCTTCGATACCGCCAGCGCAGATGGGTCAAAGGTCTTCTTCACCGACCCCCAACGCCTGTCGGAAACGTCGACCGCGCCCGAAGTGCCGGCTGCCACGCCGCCACAGGACCTCTACGTCTTCGAACCCGGCGAGCCGGCGGGTCACCGCGTCACCGACCTCAGCGTCGACACGAAAGGGGCGCCCGGCGAAGGAGCGGGAATCCAAGGCACGGCCGTGGCCAGCGAAGACGGCACGTTCGTCTACTTCGTCGCCAACGGCGTTCTAGCCGAAGGAGCATCACCGGGCAACTGCCATGTCAACGCTCCCACCGGCGCCGAATGCAACCTGTACGTCGTCCACTACAACGGCTCAAGCTGGGAATCTCCGCACCTGATCGCCCGGCTGTCGGCGGAAGACAGCCCTGACTGGGGGAGGCCGAGCACCAACGACCCGATTCACGGCGAAGCGTACAGCCTGGAGAACATGACCTCGCGGGTGTCGCCGAACGGCGAATACCTCGCATTCATGTCCAAGCTGCCCCTGGCCGGCTACAACAACTCGGACGCCAACAGCGGTGCTGCCGACGAGGAGGTCTACCTCTACAAGTACGGCCAGAGCCGTCCGGTGTGCGCATCCTGCAACCCGAGCGGTCAGCAGCCCGTCGGCGTGTACGACACTCAGGAATCCGGTGAAGGCGCCGGCCTCGTGGCCGACCGCCCCCAGATCTGGGCGTCCTCGACCGCGGGCGTCGACCACTGGCTCGCGGGAAGCATCCCGGGCTGGACGGCTGTCGGACTGCTCGACTCCCACTACCAGTCGCGGTATCTCTCCGATAGCGGGCGCCTGTTCTTCAACAGCGCCGACTCGCTGGTCTCGCAGGACATCAACAACGGCAAGGAGGATGTCTACGAGTACGAGCCGACCGGCGTCGGGAGCTGCACGAGCGGGAACACCGAACGCGGATGTGTGGAGCTCATCTCATCCGGTGAATCCGATCACGAATCCGCGTTCCTGGACGCCAGCGAAAACGGGAACGACGTGTTCTTCCTCACGAGCGCGAAACTCTCGCCCGAGGACCCAGATACGGCCTTCGACATCTACGACGCCCGCGTCTGCCAGGGAGCGGGCGCGGCAGAACCCTGCCCGACCAGCGTTCCGACACCCGCTGCTCCCTGCAGCAGCGAAGAATGCAAACCGGCACCTTCGCACCAGCCGAGCTACGGCACGCCGGGGAGCGCGACGTTCTCAGGGCCGGGCAACCAGGAAACGAGCGGCCAGACGCTCGCGAGCAAGACGGCTCAGAAACCCAAGCCGCTGACACGGGCGCAGAAGCTCGCTGCGGCGCTGAAGCTGTGCAAGAAGCAGAGGAACGGAGAGAAAAGGAGCGCGTGCGAAGCGAAGGCGCGCAAGAGCTACGGCGCGAAGAAGGCGACGGCGAAGAAGTCGAGCACGCGCCACCGCGCCGCTAAGTCATCGCTGGCACGAAGGCATCGGGGTGGCACACGATGACCCGCGCCAGCCACATGTCACCGAGGACGCTCATTGCAGCGCTGCTGGGCGCGATCCTGCTGGCGCTCTCGGCGAACGCGACGCTGGCGAACGCCGCCGCCCCGCACTGGAAGATCGTCACGCGCGCCGCCCCCACCTACCTGCAGCCGGGGGAAAGGGGCGAGATCACAGCCGTGGTGGTCAACCTCGGCGACGCTCCCGTCGTCGGGACCGAAGCCAATCCGATCGTCATAACCGACTCCCTGCCCGAAGGCATACAGGCAACCGGTGCGATGTACGGAAAGGCCGACAACGGAATCGACAAAGTGTCGCGCCCGCCCCTGAAGTGCAAGGAACTCCGCTGCACCTTCGCGGGGGAGGTACCCGAATTCATCTCGTTCGAACTCACGATCCCCGTGCAGGCCCTGCACGCCGGCTACCTCGGCGAAAACGAAATGAAGGTGGAAGGAGCCAACGCCCAGCTGGCCTCCTCACGCCAGCCGCTGACAGCGGGAATGGGGGGGACCCTCGGGACACCGTTTGGGGTCGAAGGCTACGAACTCGCCCCCGAAGAAGAAAACGGCTCCCCCGACCTGCAGGCCGGCTCACACCCGTACCAGCTCACGACCACCCTGAACTTCAACGAGAAGCTCGCTCCCGAGCCTGCGGACCACAAGGTGCTCGTACCCGGCACGCCGGGACTGCTCAAGAACCTGACCACCACGCTGCCGGTGGGGCTGGTCGCGGACACGGCAGCGGTACCGCAGTGCTCCGATGTCGACTTCTCGACGATCTATCAGGGGGACAGCAACGCCTGTCCCGGCGACACGGTGCTGGGTGCGGCGGTCGTGACCTTCAAAGAACCAACATATTTCGGCGCAGGGCAGACCGAAACGGTGCCCGTCTTCAACCTCGCGCCCGCGGAAGGCGAGCCGGCCAGGCTCGGCTTCGAGTTTGCCTCTGTGCCGGTGATCCTCGACACGTCGATACGGGCCGGCGAAGACTACGCGGTGAACGTGACGGTTTCGAACAACTCGCAGGCGGCCGAAGTCATGGGCACCATCCTCACGGTCTGGGGAGTGCCCGGGGACGACAGCCACGAGCAAGCGCGAGGCTGGGCGTGCCTCGGCGGCGGCCACTTCGTCGAAAACCTCGAACCGAGACCGCCGTGCCAGGAATCGGAAACGAAGCATCCGGCGCCTTACCTGTCCCTGCCCACGACGTGCACCGCGCCGATGATCACCTCCGTGCAGGCCCAGTCGTGGGTGCCGGGCGCCGAACCCCTGCCCCCGGTCGAACCGGTTGTCCCGCAGACACTCCAGGGCTGCGGCCGGCTCCCCTTCAACCCGAGGATCAGCGTCATGCCGGACAGCCCGCAGACGAGCGAGCCCACCGGGCTGAACGTCGAAGTCACCGTTCCTCAGGAATCGACCACGCAGTCCGCGGGCGGCCTGGCGGAGGCCGACATCAAAGAAACGACCATGACGCTCCCCGAAGGGCTGCTGGTGAACCCCGGCTCGGCGGACGGCCTGCAGGCGTGCGGGACCGGCGAAGCCGGTTTCACGGGCGCGGACACCGACACCGGGGGGACGCTCGAAGGGGAGCTCGGCGCGCAGCGCTTCACCGGCGAAGGAGTCACCTGCCCCGACCCGTCGAAGATCGGAGAAGTATCGATCCTCAGTCCGCTGCTGGAAAACGAACTCAAGGGATACGTCTACCTGGGCCGCCAGGACACCAGTCCGTTCATCTCGCCGCTCGTCATCTACCTGGTCGCGGAAGACCCGGTCAGCGGGGTGCGGGTCAAGCTCGCCGGGGAAGTCAAGCTCAGCGAATCCGGGCAGCTCACCACGGTCTTCAAGAACACCCCGGCGCTGCCCTTCCAAAGGCTGCGGGTGCACCTGTTCGATGGCCAGCGCGCCTCGCAGACGACCCCCGCGTACTGCAGGCCGTATGAAACGACGGCCACCTTCGTAACGTGGTCGGGGGAGACCGCGGCCGCGGAACCCTCGAGGTTCACCCCGACGTCGACACCCAACGGCACCCCGTGCCAGGCCGGGGGTCCCCTGCCGTGGGCACCCACGCAGGTCGCGGGCTCCGTCAACAACCAGGCGGGCGAATTCTCGCCGTTCACCCTCACGATAAACCGCCCCGATGGCGACCAGGCGCTGAAGACCATCACCGTGCATCTGCCGCCCGGAGCCGCCGCGATGCTCTCGTCCGTGACGCCGTGCCCCGAACCCCAGGCTGCCAGAGGCGAATGCACGTCGGCGAGCCTGATCGGCCACTCGACCGCGAGCTCTGGGCTGGGAACGAACCCCGTCACGCTCGGCGGCGACGTCTACCTCACCGGTCCTTACGAGAACGCACCGTTCGGCCTGCTCGACGTGACGCACGCTGTCGCCGGCCCCTTCGACCTCGGCAACATCCTCGTACGCTCAACCATCACCGTCGACCCGTACACCGCAGCAGCAACGGTGACGAGCGACGCACTCCCGCAGATGATCAAAGGGGCGCCGTCCCAGATCAAACAGATCAACGTCACGATCGACCGGCCGGGGTTCGATTTCAACCCGACCAGCTGCAAGCCGCTCAGCGTCACGGGATCGCTCACCGGCTATGAAGGAGGGGAGGAACCGGTCTCGACACCGTTCCAGGCCGCCAACTGCTCAACCCTTCCGTTCAAGCCGACACTGAGCATCCACACGGGACGCAACTTCACGAAAAACGGCGGCGTCAGCTTCGACGTCAAGGTCACCTCCTCCCGCGGACAGGCCAACATCGCCAAAACGCGCCTCGTGCTCCCGGAGCAGCTGCCGTCCAGGCTCTCGACGATCCAGAAATCGTGTCCTGACACGGTCTTCAACTCCACCGCGATCCCGGGCGCCTCGTGCGACGAAGGCTCCGAGATCGGCGAAGGGATCGCGCACACCCCGGTGTTGAACAGCCCGCTCAGGGGCATCGCCTACCTGGTCTCGCACGGCAACAGGGAATTCCCGGACCTGGAGTTCGTCCTTCGGGGCGAAGGGATCATGCTCATCCTCGACGGCGAAACAGACATTCAGCACGGGATAACCACGTCGACGTTCAACACGGTTCCCGACGCGCCGGTATCGACATTCGAAGCGCTGCTGCCTGCAGGCCCTCACTCTGCTCTCGCTGCCTACCTTCCCGGTAAGCCCAACCTGTGCGCCAGCAACCTGAAGGTTCCGACCACGATCACCGGGCAGAACGGAGATGTCCTGGAGCAGAGCACACCCGTGCAGGTGGAAGGGTGCGCAGGGGTCCTGGGGAGCAAGGAAACCAGCTCGCGGAGGCTAGCGGCGGCCCTCAGGGCATGCAGAAAGGACAGGAGCAAGAGCAAGCGCCACGCCTGCGAAAAGGCAGCGCGTCGCAGGTACGGCGCGAGGCTGTCCTCCAAGCGCAGGCACGGTTAGCCGACCGGGGCTGCGCGGCCGCGGCTCCGCGTTCTTTGCCATTCGCGCTCGCGCCCGGCCGCATGTGGCGTGCTGTGAGATCTGGCTGAACTTCCTGTGGAGGCGTACGGGCGCGAGCGGCTGTCGCGGTGCTCGCCAGGCGTCCCTGACGCTCCCAGATCAGGATTGCCCCGAGCGCGGCCGTCGGGCCTGGTTCGCGTTCGGCCGGCACGAGGACAGACGGTCGAGTTCCTCTCGCCACGCGGAGCGGGCATAGTCGATGCCGGTCTCGTCGCCCATGAGCTGGCGCTGCCAGTTGGCGGCCATGCCGAGGGCGTTGAGCCGAAACGCCGCCTCGGAGGGCCGAACATCCGCTCGCAGGTCCCCGGCTGTCATCGCCGCCTGCAGGTTGGAGGCGAGCACGGCGATCCAGGCTCTCATCACAGACTCGACGGCGTCGCGCACGGATCCGGGCCGGCCGTCCATCTCGGCGGACGCGGCGCACAGGAAGCACCCTCCGGCGAACACGTCAGCGGCGAGGTAGTCGCACCACGCCTCGCCGATTGCGCGAAGCCGCGGCAAGCCCTCTTCGCTCTCGAGTGCAGGAGCGATCACGCAGTCGATGAGGATCGTTCTCGCGGCTGCCAGGGTCGCCAGCTGCAGTTCCTCCTTCGAGCCGAAGAGTGCGTGGACGCTGCTCTTGTTGACGCCCAGGTCGGCGGCGAGCGCGCCGATCGACAGGCCTTCGAGGCCTTCGCGCGAAGCGAGCTGCACCGAGCGCTCGAGGACGGCGGCGCGG
>Ga0182030_10019448_pt1 | contig 12916 bp, 9 predicted proteins | sample 812S3MmetaG_FD_121299 | JGI IMG/M metagenome (GOLD analysis project Ga0182030, IMG submission 121299) | Permafrost microbial communities from Stordalen Mire, Sweden - 812S3M metaG (Illumina Assembly) | ecosystem: Environmental > Terrestrial > Soil > Wetlands > Permafrost | place: Sweden... | reverse complement strand
TACGTGCAGCGGATCCTGACCGACTTTCAGGAGATTCATGGCGACCGGCTCTTCGGCGACGATCCGGCCATCGTGTGCGGCATGGGGCGGCTGAATGGAAAACCAGTGCTGCTGGCGGGCGAGCAGAAGGGGCGCGACACCAAACAGAAGCTGCTGCGGAACTTCGGAATGCCCAAGCCGGAGGGGTATCGAAAAGCCCTGCGCGCCATGAAACTGGCGGAGAAATTCAACCGGCCGATTATCACGTTCCTTGATACGCCGGGCGCATATCCGGGGATCGATGCCGAAGAGCGCGGTCAGGCGGAAGCGATTGCGCGCAATCTTCGCGAGATGGCCCGGCTGCATGTGCCGCTGATAGCCGTGTGCATCGGGGAAGGCGGCAGCGGCGGCGCGCTGGCGCTGGGCGTGGGCAATCGGGTTTTCATGCTGGAGAACGCGGTGTACAGCGTGATCACGCCGGAGAGCTGCGCGTCGATCATCTATCGCGACGCGGCCAAAGCGGAGCAGGCGGCTGCCGCGCTGAAGATGGCTGCGCCTGACATGCTGCAGCTCGGGCTGATCGACGGCATCGTACCGGAGCCGCCGGGAGGCGCGCACGAAGATTACGATGAGGCGGCCCGCCTGCTGAAAGAACAACTGGTGCGTTCGGTGCAGGAGCTTTCCGCCCTTTCTCCCGACGAAGCGGTGCAGACACGCTACGACAAATTCCGTAAAATGGGCAATTTCTTCGCCGGAGCGGCATGAAGTAAATGGCAAAATCCAAAACGAAGCTTCCGGTGGTGGCTGCCATCGTCTTTGTGGTCGCCGTCATCGCGACCATCGCGTTTTCGACGTTCGGCAACGCCCAGATCCATTGCGAGGTCTGCGTGACGTTCAACGGCCGGACGCAGTGCGGTAACAGCGCGTCGACGAGCCGCGAGCAGGCGGAACGCGCCGCGACGGACCTGGCGTGCAACGGACTTACGGCCGGCATGACCGAGCTGATGCAGTGCCAGTCGAGCCCCACAAAGAAAGTGACCTTCCGCTAGACCGGCAGCTTGTTTTGGAGGCCCGCCGCTGAAGCCTGGACTCATCATGGTTTTGACGCCCGATCTCGCCGAGGCGGAGCGCTTCTACAGCGATGTGCTCGGCTTCGTGCTGATCGACAAAGTGCCAAACCAGCTTATCTTCGACGTGGAGGGCACCGAGTTCCACGTCTTCCGATGCGAACATGCCGCCCCCGCCCACACACACGGCTCCAGCGCGGCAACCATCTGCGTCTTCGAAGTGCCATCCATAGATCTGGCAATGCGCCGGATGACGGAAGGCGGTGTGGTCTTTTTGCATCAGACGCCGGCCGTGAACCCGCATAGCGGATTTCGATATGCCGCCTTTCAGGCGCCGGGCGGCAACGTGCACGAGATCATGGAGCGACGCAGCATCGATTGACGCCGGTTAACGCCGGTGAACGCGAAATCGGCCTGGCGCCCGCGCGGCCAGAGATACGCCCTGTTTTCAGGGTTTTACAAACCCCTGCCCGCGCGGCGTGGTAAAATCGGGTTTCCCGGCGAACAAACCCGCGGAAACTTGCGTCTAATCGATTTGCATCTATTCACAATCGGAGCACCCCTGCCTTGAAAACCAAATGGAAAGTCCTGATCGGCGTTCTGGTTCTGCTGTTTATTGCCGCAGGAGTGGTGGCGAGCGTCACTTACAGCCGCCGCGGCGTGGTCACCGTGCAGACGGGCAAGGTGCTGCGCGAAGACCTGACGGCGGTAGTCACGGCCTCGGGCGAAATCAAGCCGCGAAACTACATCAACCTCGGGGCTGAATTCGCCGGCCAGCTGACGAAGATTCTGGTGAAGGAAGGCGACATCGTCCGGAAGGGCACGCTGGTCGCGCAGATCGACGAAACACAGTCGGTAGCCGACGTGGAGGCGCAGCGCGCGGCGCTGAATTCCGCCGAGGCGGACGCTTCAGCCAGCGAGGCCGGGTACAAGGCGGGAGATGACAATATCGCCGTGCTCCAGGCCACGCTGAATCGCACAAAGGCCGACACCGAGCGTTATCAGGAAGATTATAAGCGCGGCCAGGAGCTTTACAAGCAGGGGTTGATCGCGAAGCAGGATTTCGAACAGCGTAAAGCCGCCTACGATGGCCAGATAGCGGCTGTTGCCGAGGCTGAGTCGCGCATCGTGCAGGCTAAGGCGCAACTGGCGCAACTGAAGGCGCAGATGGCCGGTGCCCAGAAGAAGATCGCGCAGAATCAGGCGAACCTCAACCGCTATGACGACATTCTGAAGAAGCACAACGTCATCGCGCCGCTGGACGGGCTGGTCACCAATCTGCCGGTGCGGCAGGGCGAGACCGTGGTGCCGGGCGTACAGAGTTCCGCCGGAAGCACGATCATGACAATCGCCGATATGTCGATCGTCACAGCCGAGGTGAGCGTCGATGAAAGCGATATCGTCAACATTAAGCTCGATCAGCGGGCCGAGATTACGGTGGACGCGATTCCGAACCGGACGTTCACCGGGCACGTGCTCGAGATCGGCCATACGGCGATTCTGCGGTCGACCGGGCTCGCCGCCTCCCAGAGCAATACGTCAAGTCAGGAAGCGAAGGACTTCAAAGTGGTGATTGCAATGGATAATCCGCCGGATGAGATTCGGCCCGGCCTGTCGTGCTCGGCGAAGATCACGACGGCGACCCGGAAGAACGTGCTGTCTATCCCGATGCAGTCGCTGACGGTGCGCACGAAGGGCGACCTCGACACGCGGCCGAATAAGCCGATCAATCCCGATCCGGCGACCGTGAAAGCCAACAAGGAAGAGCTGACGGGCGTATTCGTGATCGCGGGCAACAAAGCGAAATTCGTCAAAGTGGATCAGGGTATTACCGGTTCGACGGATGTGGAAGTTCTTGATGGCCTGAAGGAAGGCGACCAGATCATCACCGGCCCGTACCAGGCTATCCGCACCATCAAACAGGACGCGGTGACGAAGATCGACAACCGGCCGCCGCAGCAAAAGCCAACCACCAGTTCGAGCAGCAGCAACAACTAAGGGGAAATCATGGCAGACGTCCTGACCGCGCCCGCTGTCGACAAGGGCGAGCAGCTCAAGCGCGACGGCATCGTCATCCGGACTTACAACCTCTGGAAGACGTACGTCATGGGCGACCAGACCATTAATGCGGTCTCGGGCGTGGACATCGAAATCCACCGTGGCGAGTATGTCGCGATTATGGGCCCTTCGGGCTCCGGGAAATCGACGCTGATGAATCTGATCGGCTGCCTCGATTCGCCGACACAGGGCGAGTATTACATCAACGGCCGCCTGGTGAGTTCGATGACGGACGACGAGCTGGCGCGCATTCGTAACAAGGAAATTGGCTTCGTTTTTCAGACTTTCAACCTGCTGCCCCGCGCCACTTCGCTTCATAACGTGGAACTCCCGCTCATCTACAACGGCACGGCGCCCGCCCTGCGCATCGAAAAGGCGAAGCAGGCTCTGGCGCAGGTGGACCTGAAAGACCGCATGAACCACAAGCCGAATGAGCTGTCGGGCGGCCAGCGGCAGCGCGTGGCGATTGCGCGGGCGCTGGTGAACAGCCCGTCGATCATTCTGGCGGACGAGCCCACCGGCAACCTCGACACGGCGACGGGCAACGAAATCATGGCCCTCTTCCAGCGCCTGCATGACGAGGGCAACACGATCATTCTGGTGACGCACGAACACGACATTGCGCTGCACGCTCATCGCGTGATTCACATACGCGACGGTAAGATTGAGCGTGACGAAGTCGTTCCGCACTAACGCGGCCCGCACTAAAAAGCGCAGCGCGGTCCGGCGTTACTTCGCCAAACTCGGTCCGGGTCTGATCACGGGCGCCGCGGACGACGATCCTTCGGGAATTTCCACTTATTCGGTGGCAGGGGCATCGCTCGGCTATCCGATTCTGTGGACGGCTCTCTTCACGTTCCCGCTGATGGCGGCGGTGCAGCTGATGTGCGCGCGCCTCGGCATGGTCACCGGCCGCGGCCTGGCGGGCGTGATCGGCAGGCGCTATCCGTCGTGGGTGCTCTGGCCCGCGTGCGGGCTGCTGATTGTCGCCAATACGTTCAACATCGGCGCCGACCTCGGCGGGATGGGCGATGTAATGCACATGGTGACCGGCATCCCGTCGTATCTGGGCACGCCCTTTTTCGCGGTGGTGATCGTTGTGGCTCTGGTCTGGGGTTCGTACCGCTGGATTGAGCGAACATTCAAGTGGCTGGCATCCGCTCTGCTGGCGTACATCATCACCGCCTTCCTCGCCCGGCCGGACTGGGGCGCTGTCTTACGCGCCACGTTCATCCCGCACGTGCAGTGGACGGGCGAATTCATGGCCGTGCTGGTGGGCATTCTGGGGACGACCATTTCGCCGTATCTGTTCTTCTGGCAGGCGTCGCAGGAAGTCGAAGAAGAGCGTGCGATGGGCCGGGTCACGGTGGAAGAACGCGAGGGCGCCACGGACCCGGAACTGCGCGACGCGACCACCGATTCGAATACCGGAATGTTCTATTCCAACCTGGTGATGTACTTCATCATTCTGACGACGGCGGCAACGCTGCACGCGCACGGCATGCGCGACATCGAAACGGCGCAGCAGGCGGCCAGCGCGCTGGGGCCTCTGGCGGGACGAGGCGCGTACTGGCTCTTCACGCTGGCGCTGATCGGGACCGGTATGCTGGCGGTACCCGTACTGGCCGGTTCGTGCGCCTATGCGATCGCCGAAGCCGCGGGCTGGGAATCGGCTTCGCTGGACGACCGGCCGAAGCGCGCGGGCCACTTCTATGTAGTGATCGGGCTGGCGATGCTGATCGGGCTGGGGATGAATTACTTCGGACTCAATGCCGTGAAGATGCTGTTCTGGTCGGCGGTGCTCAACGGCGTGCTGGCGCCGCCGCTGGTGGTGCTGGTGGTACTGCTTGCGAGCGACCGTACGGTGATGGGCGAAAGGGTCAACGCCCCGATAGCGAATGTGCTGGGCTGGATCTGCGCAGGGGTCATGGCTGTGGCCGCGGTGGCGATGTTCATCACGTAGATTCGCGCCGTACTGTGCAGCCCTGCCCCGGCAGAACAAGTGCTATAAAATACAGCGATTACCGCCGATGAGTCTAATGTGACCGGGCTGATTCGTCTCGGCTTTCTTTTTCTGGCGGCGGGCTTCGGCATCGCCGGCGCGTCCCCGCCAAACTGGACCGGGGACTACCCCCCTTGCGATCGACATTCCGATTTGCTGAACCCGGAGCACGTGGATCTCGGGGTGAGAATTTCAACAGCGAACACGGCTCTGGCGCGGCAATTCGTCCGAGCCATGGATTTCTGGGCCCGGGTCCTTGATGTGGAATGGCACGAGGCGGACTCCCGGGACTGCTCGATTCAACTGATCGATGGAACCCCGGAGCTTTTTGATGCGGCCGGCGGGCGCAGCATCGTGGCCGCGCGGTCGCAGTTCCCGGACCGGCGCTCTTTCCAGGGTTTGATTGCGTTCAATCCCTGCTTAAATCAAACCGAGCGCGAGATGTTCGTGGTTTCCGTGCACGAAATCGGCCATCTTCTGGGATTACCTCATAATCCGAACGGGTCGTCCGTGATGTTCTTCCTGCTGCTTGACGATTCCGTGTTTCTCGATGCGGCCGATCTGAATGCCCTGGCCAGCCGGCACAGGCTGCGCGCCGGCATGCCGGGGAACGTCGACTTGGCGGCCATCCGTGTGCCCGCGCCATAAAACCAGGTAAGGCTACGATGAAGCGTGGCCCCCGACGTCCTCTCAGTTTCCGGTCTCCGCAAGCAATACGGAAGCACGCTGGCGGTGGACGGAGTTTCGTTCACCGTGGCGCCGAACGAGATCGTCGGCCTGCTGGGCCCGAACGGCGCGGGGAAGACAACGACGATCAACATGATTCTCGGCGTGCTGGAGCCGGATGCGGGATCGGTGCGGATCGAGGAAGTCGATCTGGCGAAACACCGCTCGGCGGCGCTGGAACGAACCAATTTCGTCGCCGTTTATTCGCCGCTCCCCGGGAATCTGACGGTGGTACAGAACCTGCGGTTCTTCGGGATGATCTACGGGGTGGCGAATCTGACGCGGCGTATTGAAGAGGTCGTGGAGCAATTCGATCTCCGACGTTTTCGCGATACGCGATGCGGAGTGCTCTCGTCCGGCGAGCAGACGCGGGCGAGCCTGGCGAAGGCGATGCTGAACCGTCCGCGGCTCCTGCTGCTCGACGAACCGACGGCGTCGCTCGACCCCTCGGTGGCGCTGAATGTGCGCGGGATGATCCGCGAGGCTACCCGCGAGGGCGCGAGCGGCGTACTGTGGACTTCGCACAATATGTCGGAAGTGGAGCAGGTGTGCGACCGCGTGCTGTTTCTGTCGCGCGGGCGGATTCTGCTCGAGGGCGATCCGCGGAGACTGCCGGCGGAGCATGAAAAGGAGTCGCTCGACGAGCTGTTTATCGCCGTGGCGCGCGAGCCGCTGAGTCTGGGGCGGTCATGAAGGGGAAACGCGCGGCGGCGATTGTGCTGCGGCAGTTTTATCTGTATCAAGGCAGTCCGGCACGCATTCTGCCGCTGTTCGGATGGGTCGCGATCGACGTGCTGCTGTGGGGTTTCTTCAGCCGCTACATGAACAGCATCGCGTCCTCGGGGCGGAATTTTGTGCCTGCATTTCTGGGGTGCGTCATGATGTGGGATTTTCTGATCCGCGTGATGCAGGGCGTGACGACAACGTTTTTCGAGGACGTTTGGTCGCGGAATTTTCTGAATGTGTTCGCCAGCCCGCTGTCGATCAGCGAGTACGTCGGCGGCCTCGTGGCAGCCAGCATCGCGAACAGCACGGTGGGCCTGCTGACGATGCTGGTGCTGGCGTCGGCGGTCTTCGGGTTGTCGTTCTTCATCTACGGATTGCCGATTATTCCGCTGGTGCTCGTGCTGTTTGTGTTCGGGGTGACGCTGGGGATTCTGAGCTGCGCCATCGTGCTGCGGCTGGGACCCGCGGCGGAGTGGCTGATCTGGCCCCTGCCGGCGCTGCTGTCGCCGCTGGCATGTGTGTTCTACCCTTTGTCGGCGCTGCCGCGCTGGCTGCAGGTCTTTGCGCGGATGATCCCTCCGTCGTACGTTTTCGAATCGATGCGCGGGATTGTGGCGGGACGCGGCGTCTCGTTCGGGACCTTCGCGGCCGCGGGCGGAATGGCGATCGGGTATCTGGCGCTGGCGGGGTGGTTCTTCACCCACATCTACGGGTATGCCGTGCGGACCGGGCTGATTGCACGGTACAGCGCGGAGAGCGTGAGCTGAAGGCCAGGGTTACAGCCTGGCGCGAAGGCGGGTGGCTGCGGCTTTGTCGGGCGCGATGGCGAGAGCCTTCTTCCAGTCTGCCCGCGCCTCGGTTTTCAGGCCAAGGCGGCTTTCCAGATCGCCGCGGAGTTCCAGCAGAAACGGATTCGAAGGCGTGCGGCTTAACTCGGCGTTCACCTCAGTGAGGCCCGCCTGATTGTCGCCCGCGACCAGGTAGAGGCGCGCGAGAGCTTCGTGCGCGCCGGCGTAATCCGGCTTCAGATCAAGAATCGCGCGGTACTGCCGGATTGCGTCGGCGGTGTTGCCGCGGCGCGTCAGGGATTCGGCGAGGGCGACGCGGGCGGCAATGTAATCGGGCGCGTCGCGTATGAGATCGAGCCAGAGGCTGTCGGCCTGCGCGTAGTCGCGGGCAGAGTCGGCCAGTACGGCGAGATTCTGGCGCGCGCTGACGTTCTGTGGATCATCGGCCAGGGCCTGGTCAAACAAGCGGCGGGCGGCGGCGGGAGCGTGCCGCTCCAGCGCAATGGTGCCGAGTGCGTTCAGCGTCTGGGCGCGTTCCGTCCAGCGTCCGTTTTGTTTACGCGGATACGCGACGGCGACCTTTTCGGCGGATTCGAACCAGCGCTTCGCTTCGTCCAGATCGCCGAGGCGCGTATAGAGAAGACCGAGATTGTAGGGAAGGTAAGAATACTGCGGCGCGATTTCCATGGCCGCGCGGTAGGTGCGGATAGCTGCGTCGAAATCGCCGCGCTCGGAAAGAGTGAGAGCGAGATTGTGCACGGGATAGGCCCAGTAGGGGGCATAGCGCGTGGCGGAACGGAAGTCCGCGGCAGCTTCGGTGAACAGAGCCGTGGCGGCCGGCGCGGTGAGCGCGCTGCTGATTTGTTCAAGGCGCGAAATGCCGAGCGCGTTCCATGCGTAGCCGTGCTTCGGATCGAGCTGGATTGACTGGCGGAGGAGCTGTTCGGCGTCCGCATACCGGCGGTCGAAGAGGAGCGCGCGTCCGCGGCAGAAAACCTCCCGACTCTGGTCGAAAGTGATGCCGGGCTGGAGGCGGGCGGCTTCTTCGAAAAGCCTTGCACAGCGCGCGAAATCGGCACGGACCTGGGGGATCTGGTCGCCGTCGAGATAGTGCGAGATGATCTGCTGTCCCTGATCTTCGAGGGCGACGCGCAGGCGGCGTTCGGCGTCAAGGCGCTGCGGCGAACCCGCGGGAAGCTGCGCCACGAGGGCGGAAGCGCCGGCCGGATCTTCGGGAAGAAGGGCGCCGCGGGCGATGGCGGCTGATACTTCGTCGGGACCGGCAGGGACCGGGGCGAAAGGCGCGCCCACAACGACCGGCACGTAGCCCTGGCGATCTCTGGCTTCGCGATCCTGCCCCTTCGTAAGCGGTTGAGCGGGAAGCAATTCGATGCCGGGGCGATGCTGATCGGCAATCACCACAAGGTCATCACGCGAGGCGACATCGCGGGGACTCTGTTTGCGGTTGGTGAACCGGTAGACCTGGTCGCTGACGAAGTGGGCGAGATCGTTCCATTGCAGGGTGTCTTCGCCGGGAGCGGCCGAGCCGTTGAGTCCGGAGACGAGGAAATAGCTGAAGGCCCCGTGGCCGCCGCCAAATGCAGTGGACTCAAATGCATATTTGTTGGCGTAGCTGGCGAGCAGGACATCGAGATCGCCGGCCCGGCCTTCGAAAACCTTCTTCACGGCGTCCTGGAGTCCGCCGTTACCACCGACGCCGGCGATGTTGCCGGCATGACAGACGTCCGCATAGACCAGCACGCGGGCATAGCGCTGGGCCTGTTCGGCCACCATGCGGCGGAACTCATCCATCGGATAGCCAGTGGTATTGGGGTCCTGCGGATTGCTGTCGAAGGTGAGGAAGTAGGGATCGGATTCGATGGTGCGTTTCGAATCCGGATCGATTTCGGCCTTGAGATAGACGCCGTGGCCCGCGATGAAGAAGATGAGAGAGTTCATCGGGGAGGCGTTGGCCTCGACGAAGTTTTTCACGGCGTCATCGATGGCGGCGCGCGTGGCGTGTTCGTTGGTGAGGATCAGGATGTTCTGCGCATCGACGCCGCCGAGCGGGCTCTTCAGGAAATCGGCGAGAAGCTGCGCGTCCTTGTCGGCATATTCCAGCGACTCGACGTTCTGATAGTGCGAGATGCCGATCAGCAGGGCGTAGGTTTTGCCCGCAGGCATGGCCGCAGACGGCTGCTGCGGAACGACGCGGACACCGCGGGCGGCGGGGTCCTGGGCGATCACAGGCACCGACGTGAGCAGTATTACAAAGAGATGAATCAGGCCTGAAAACCGCGGCTGCATCCGTTTACCAGCATGCTATCGTAAGTTACTTTTGGCAAGGGCGTAAAGCGATGCGTGTTCAGCGAACCCTATTTATAATCGGTGCAGGTCTGATGTGGGCGGCAGTCGCCAGCGCGGCGGGCCTGTCGCTCCAGTCCGACAACAACCAGATCCAGTTCTTTGCAAATGCGGGTAGTACATTCGCGCAGTGCGGTTCAAGCTGCACAACGACCACTGACATTTCAGCCAGCGACGGGGTGAGCGCGCTGAAGTTCAGTGCGGTGGCGGCCAGTTCTCCCGGAAACTGGCTTTCGGTCACGCCAAATCAGGCGACCACCCCCGCAACGCTGACTGTGAATGCAAATCCCGCCGGACTGCAGGCGAGCCAGAACTCCTATACCGGAACGATTACGCTCACGTGCGACAACGGCAGCACTTGCACGGGTCTGGTGATCCAGGTGACCTTGAACGTTTCGGGAGTCGTGCTGACTGCGGCTCCGGATCCGGTCAACGTGACGCTGACCGCGGGCCAGCAGACGACTTCGAATGTGACTCTGACGGGCGGCGTGACCGTGAATGTTTCGGTGGCCAGCGGCGGGGCCTTCCTCTCGGCTCCCGGCAGCGTGAACGCACCCGGGACCCTGACAGTCACAATCGACGCGACCCATCTTTCGGCGGGCGGTTATTCGGGATCGCTGCAGCTGCAGTGTGCCAACGGTGGTTCGCCATGCGTGCCTGTCACGCTGACTGTCAATGTCACGGTGAATGCGGCGGTGCAGCTGAACGCGGGGGCGTTATCGAATGCACTGTCCGCTAACGCAGGGCAGACGCTCGCGCAGTGCGGGGCATCGTGCTCGGCCACCTTCAGTCTGTCGGCCAGCAGCGGCAGCCTGAGCTACCAGATCGCGGCAACCAGCACCGGAAACTGGCTGGGAGTGTCGCCGACCAGCGGCACGGCGACCACCAGCGGAACCTCCATCACCGTCACGGCGAATGCGTCGAGCCTGACCGCCAACGGTTACCAGGGTACCCTGACAATCACCTGCGTGGCGCCAAGCTCATGCCCACAGGTGCAAGTGACCGTCAGTTTCACGGTAAGGGCCGTCCCGACTCTGAACGGGGCGCCGGCAGCGATCACGTTTTCCGCTGGTTCCGGGCAGGCCGCAACATGCGGGTCCGGAAACTGCAGCTTCAGCGTGACTGCAAGTTCCGGCAGCCTCAGTTTCAGCGCGACAGCGAATACAACCTCAGGGGGAAACTGGCTGATGGTGTCTCCGGCCCAGGCGACCACGCCCGCCAGCCTGACGGTCACGGCGAGCGCGGCAAACCTGCAGGTTGGGAACTACTCCGGCACAATTACGCTGGCGTGCGACAACGGCAGCACGTGCGCGAACGTAACGATCAGCGTCAGCATCAGCGTTACGGGCGTCGATCTGATTGCCACGCCGAATACGGTTCCCGTGACCGTGACGGCTGGCCAGTCGACCATGACCAGCGTGGCGCTGTCCACGATGAATACGGGAACTGCGAATGTCAATGTTTCCGTGGCGAGCGGCGGAACTTTTCTGCAGGCGCCAACAAGCATTACCGCGCCGGCAAGCCTGACGCTGACGATCAACGCAGGCAGTCTGGCGGTGGGTCCGCATTCGGGATCCGTGCAGCTGCAGTGCACGGCCTCGCCGTGCATACCGGTCACGCTGACGGTAAACGTGACGGTGACGGCTGCGCCGACACTGAGCGCGGGCGCGCTGTCGAATGCGTTGTCGGCAACCACGGGGCAAACACTGGCGCAATGCGGCGCGGCCTGCACGGCGACGTTCACGCTGTCGGCGAGTTCGGGCAGCCTGAATTACCAGATCGCGGCATCGAGCAACGGCAACTGGCTCGGAGCTTCGCCCCTTACCGGAACCGCAGGCACCGCGGGGACGCCGATTACCGTGACGGCGAATCCGGCGGGTCTGGCCACGAACACGTATATGGGGTCGCTCACGATCAGTTGCAAGGCGCCAAGTTCATGCAGCACGATTCAGGTCCCTGTCACGTTCGTCGTGAATCAAACGGCGCCAACGGTGACCATAGCACCGAATCCGTCGAACGTTCCCTTCCTGGCATACACAGGAAGAGGGAGCCCGTCGGCTCGGGCGGTGACGGTGAGTGCGAGCGACGGGAGCGCGCAGGCGTTTACGGTGAGTGGCGCTCCGCCATGGCTTGCCGTGTCACCGCTTTCGGGAACGACGGGACAAGCGTCGGGCACGCTGACGCTCACGCCCAATGCGGCTGCAGCGCCGCAATCGGGGGCTTCCGGGACGGTAACGATCACGCCGTCGAACGGCGCGGCTGCGACCAGCGTGGCAGTTTCGATCACGTTCAGTCCGTTCAGCCTTTCCGCGACGCCCACGATGCTGACGATCAGCTTGCAGGCCGGAGCCACGCACAGTCAGACAATCGCGATCGGGACTGTGGACGGAGGACCGGCGACAGTTACGCCGGCTGTCACCGGATCGACGGCCGTGACTGTAAACAGTGGGCCGGTAACGGTCCCGGGAAACATCACCGTGAACGCCAACGCGGCAGGACTGCAGGCGGGGAGCAATCCGGCTGCGACCCTTACGATCAGCTGCACGTCCGCGAATCCATGCACGGCCGTCACTGTGCCTGTGCAATTGAGCGTGACGTCCGGCACGGCGCCGGCGATCACGCCGAACGGCATTGTGCCGTTGTACAGCACGGCGACCACGGTGCAGCAGGGAGAATGGATCTCGATCTACGGGACCAATCTCGCCAACGGAACTTACAACTGGAAGGGAGATTTTCCGCAATCGCTCGGCGGAACGATCGTGACGATCGACGGACAGGACGGTTTTCTCTCGTATGTCAGCCCGACGCAGATCAATGTCCAGGTGCCTGCCGACAGCGCGAGCGGCACGGTGCCGGTGCAGGTCATCTCGCCGAACGGGAGTACGTCGTCGAGCGTGACGCTGGGCGAGTTCGGTCCGGCGCTGAGTCTGCTGGGAGACAACGAGCACGCGGCCGGGCTCATCATACGCACGGACGGTTCGGGCGCCTACAGTTATCCGGGCGGAACCTACGACATCATCGGTCCGACCGGAACTTCGCTCGGATACCGGACGGTGGCGGCGAAGGCCGGCGATTACATTGAACTGTACGGCGTGGGATTTGGCCCGACCACACCTTCGGTGCCGGCGGGTCACCCGTTTGCGGGGCAGACGGCAACGAATAATACGGTGACGATTCTTATAAACAATACAGCCGTGCCGCTGCCG
>Ga0182030_10019447_pt1 | contig 12917 bp, 10 predicted proteins | sample 812S3MmetaG_FD_121299 | JGI IMG/M metagenome (GOLD analysis project Ga0182030, IMG submission 121299) | Permafrost microbial communities from Stordalen Mire, Sweden - 812S3M metaG (Illumina Assembly) | ecosystem: Environmental > Terrestrial > Soil > Wetlands > Permafrost | place: Sweden... | reverse complement strand
ATACCTAAACAATCGACGGAATGAAACCCATTGGGCGATCGTCGCAAAAATCGTAACTAGACCAAGGAAAACTATCATTTAGACTGGTAAACCAATTGAGTTGGCTAGCTATAGCCGGAAGATTATCTTGAAGATTGTAAAGTATAGGGCTCTTACACTTCAGTATTGGCAACGATTTCCGCTAAAGTTCAGCTAACTAATTTCTCAGGCAGACCATAAATGTTACGTGGCTTACTTTATAAAGCCTTCGCTCTCTCTGCTGGGCGCGAAGTGAAAGCGCTCGAAAGAGATTCTTGTAGCCCAAGGGCAGCACAGCTTTCTTTGCTGTTAGACATTCTCAAACGTAACGCCGACACCGAGTATGGTCTAAAGCACGGTTTCGCCGCGGTGAAGTCTATTGAAGATTTTCAAAAGGCAGTTCCTATCAATGACTACGATTCGCTTCAACCTTATATAAAGGCGGCAAGCGAGGGCCGTCAAAATGTCCTGACAGCTGAGAGCCCTTTTATGTTTGCCACAACCAGCGGCACGACTGGCTCCTGCAAGCTAATTCCAATCACACGTGCTTACGTCAAAGAATTTCGAAGAGCGTCGATTGTTTCTGGTTTCAACCTTTTAAAGCATTATCCTTCTCTGGCAAAAGGTGTAAGCCTTTCCGTATTTTCGCCAGCTGAAGAAGATAGAACAAAGGCAGGCATTCCCTGCGGCGCAATTTCAGGACGACTATATCTAGAAGAGCCGAAGTTCATCAAAAAATTCGTCTCGCCTATTCCGTACGAAGTATTCCTCATCCAGGATTATGAGAGTCGTTATTACACGCTGCTCCGTCTTGCTCTAATTCTGCCAATTACATCAATTTACACGCTCAATCCAAGCACAATCATGATTTTGGGCAGACGGTTGACGACCTATGCCTCAGCTTTGATCAAAGATATAGAAGATGGGACTTTAAATCCGCCTCAACCCCTTCCTGAAAAGATTGAGAAATGCGTTCGCAATTTTCTCAAACCACAGCCGCAGCGAGCAGCGGTTTTGCGCTCACTTCTAGATAAAGGCGAATTTCTACCGTATAAAGTCTGGTCCGATTTGAGTTTGATATCCTGCTGGACAAAGGCCGCTGCCGCTTTCTACTTGCAGGATTTTCCGCATTACTTCGGTGACTTGCCCGTATGTGATATCACTTATGGTGCAAGTGAAGGCCGTGGTACTGTTTGTTTGTCGCCCAGTGAGCAGATGCTTTCGATCCGATCGCATTTTTTTGAATTTGTTCTTGAAGAAGAGATGACGAATTCGCAGCCGCGTGTTTACGTCGCCGATGAGCTGGAAATCGGCAAAAGCTATTTCATTTTATTCACGACGTCAGGCGGCTTATATCGATACAACTTGAACGACATCGTCAAAGTCGTGGGCATTCATAATCGGACACCGCTTCTGGAATTTATGCATAAAGGAGGTAATATTTCCTCTTTTACAGGCGAAAAAATTACTGAGTCTCAAGTTACTAATGCAGTCGCGCAGGCGGCACGTGACTCTGGCTTTAGGGTCAATTTTTTTACTGTCGTGCCGGAATTCAGACCAGAACCTCATTACCAACTGTGGATTGAGCTCACCAAAGGTGAGAGTTCTGTTTCGGCTGATCAAGGCGAACAACTAGCGATTGAAGTTGATACCCAGCTTGGTTTGCACAACATTGAATACGCGACAAAACGTCAGTCTCATCGCTTAGCACCACTGACGGTGCGACTGCTTCGTCTGGGCATTTACGAAGATTTGCGCAAACAAATGGTCGCAGGCGGAGTTCCAGACGCTCAAATCAAAATCAGTCATTTGCAGCCAAAGGACTCAATTAAGCAGTCCATTGAATTTTTTGAATCTTTGTCGAAAGTTTAAAGCGGCTTTTGTTTATTGGATTCCCAAAAGATTCTTTATTCCAAAGACGATCATATTGGGATTTTCGATCAAGCGACGCCTACAATAAGCTCCTGAAACTCTTGCCGAGCCAAAAGGAAGGTACATTCTCACAAGAGCCCCTTCATTTTTCAATTGCTCGATGAATTGAGTATCCGACTGTTCGTTCCGTTGTTTGAACTTTTCAAAATATTGACCTGAAACAAGCTCTCTTTCGAGCTTTGCTCTAGGCACTCCCTGCAAAAATTGATGCTCGAAATTGTACGGCGAAAGACGATTGGGAATAACAACAGTTTCGTAGAAATGGTCAATTAGTTTGATGTCGTGCGATGCGATTTCGGTGTAAACGCCCTTACCCAGCAGATCCTGTGCGTATTGAACGACCAGTCGCTTCATCACGTTTTTGTCAGTATGGGCGATTTGAGCTGGTTCATTGTAAATACCAATGACAAGTCGCACTCGCATGCGGCTGTCGAAGCGCTGCAAATCTGTTGCTGTGCGAAACAGGCGTGTTTGAAGGACGGTGCCTAAATTTGTATAGCCGGCATTGATCAAAGCGAAATATGCTTCGAGCTGAAAATTTGTCCATCGATGATCTTCGGCTTCAAGCGTCATGCGGATATTGTGTTTGGCACCGTAATCAACAACGTGCATAATGCGATCAAAAGCATCATCGAGAGCCTTTGATGTGGAAGACGCAGCACCAGGTGCCATTGTGCTGAACATCGAAGGTTTAAATGACACAGACAATTGTTCTCTGACTGCATTGGCTGGTAATGGATTGCCGCTGATGCTATCCACTAAGTCTATATAGTGCTTTACAGAATCTTCGCAATCAGAATCGTCTTGCGCGTCTTCACCGAGTATGTCAAGAGTGCCCGTGAATTGATTCTGGGAAAAATTGGTATGAGCAATTGCTAATGCTTCTTGCGCGGATTGACCGGCTAGATATGGTTTGGCCAGCGACAAAACGAGCCCACTGGGAAAATAATCGACTGCTGTTTTGCGCTTCGGAGGCAATGCTTTCACGGGCTCATCATCGACAATACTTCTGATTACAGGCTGTACATCAGGCTGCGCCACAGGCATTGAAAATTCCTCATCTAAACCTATATCAAGCAGGATTATAGATCTTAATATAGAAGTGATCGAGAGGAAAAGATTTCATTTTCTCTGTCTAATTCGTTCAATCATTCTCGGTCTAGATCGCCGACCATGGTCGTGACGAATTTCAGGATGCGACTGCGCTTTATTTCGCCAACGACTGTCGTCTCGTCGTTGACCGGCAGCATCGATAGAATCAAGACGTAGTTATTGACTGTAGGATCGGCTGCATTGTCGACATTGTATGCCGATAGATGAAAACTCGGAGCGCTCATCTTGGTCATTTGCACGCGTCCGGTGGATAGGTATCGCACTGTATGCGTGAAATTGCCAAGTGCCTGAGACTTGAATTTGCCGGCATAAGCGTGAGCAATTGTACTTAGCTGAGAGTCTGACAGTGGTTTGTTGCTGCGCACTGAAGAGATAATGACATTGGCTTTGCTGCCTGGTTTGCGCGCTCCAGCATAGACATCGGAATTATCTGGTTCATGATAATGAGCCCAGGTCCATTTTACAGAGCCGGGATCCGTTTCTGCTGGACGCCCAAAGACTTGTTCGAAGTCAAAAAAGTCGTCACCTAAGCCAGGACCTTTAGATTTGATCGAAAAATCAAGATTGCCGGTCGGCTTACCGTTATTTTTGTTGCCTTTGGTTTTGCTTGCGTTTGTACCATCTAGAGGTAAAGCGGGCGCTTGAGGAGATAAAGGTGTTTCGGAGGAAGCATCCCCGCTTTTGCGCTTGCGCGCTTTATTGGCGGCGCTCAATCGTCCTTTGCGGATGTCGTCCTGTTTGTTTAGTTTCTCCAGAGCTTCGTCATCAGTCATGGTGATCGAGTCGAGTTTGCACAAAAGCAATTCTTGTGTGCCTTCGTCTCCGACCTCGCCAATGCGGCTCATCGCTTTGCATTCGATATTAGGCCAGGCGTTTTCATCGATTGGTAATTCAAATTGAGCGGGGCCACGCAAGATCACATAACGCTGCCGAAAGCGAGCCAGATCGGTGCGCATCTCTTTACGCGCTACCGTGACATAGCCATTGCGCAAATCGGTGAAGCGACATTGAAAGCGAATTAGAGAACCGCTTAAATCGCGGGCACTGTCATTTTCGTATCTTAGATAAATTGCCGGATGATAGCCTGTCGCATCATGAGACCACCATGTGACGTAATTGACGACACTCAAGTCTTGGGCTGTTGATGCTGGTTCGCCCTCACTTTTGTCACTGCTTTGAGCATTCGCCAGGGCGCAATTGAAAGAAAGTGATACCAATGTGCTCAGTATCATCAGTAGTATCACAGTGTTTTGTTTGAACATCGCTGAAACTGTCATTTACTATTCTCGTGTTTCAAATGAGTTGCGGCAATACTATCAAGTGTGATGTCTTTGGATAATGTTGGATTGCAAAAGTGCGCTTGCGTCACGTCTTGTTGGGCCATGGCTGGATTACCCATTTTGTCGTATAGCCAGGCGCGGGCGATGTATAGATTGGAATTATTGGGATTGTTTTGAATGGCGTTCATCAAGTCAGTCAATGCGTTGTCCAGTCTGTCGAGCTGAATATAGGCTTGAGCGCGTTTATAGATCAAACTTTGATCGAGAGGGCTTACATTGATAGCGCTCGTCAAATTTTGCACCGATTTTGCCGGATTGTCGAATTTACCGAAGATAATTTCCTTCAGATTTATTGATGCCGTTTTGAGTGCAGTAGCCGGGTCAGAAGCGGCGGTTGTGCCATCTGTGCTTGAAACAGCAGCAGCTGTTGCAGTCGCGCTATCGCTTGTAACAGTCGGCGCACCAGTTGCAAGCGGTGAAGCAACTGCAGGAGGCGCTATCGCTGCTGCCGCTTGCGAATCTCTATCTGCGTCTGCTTCATCGCCTGAGGCTTTATAGGCTGCAGCCCGTTTTGTCAGAGCCATTGCGCTCTTGCTGTCTATGGTTATAGCCTTAGTGTAATCAGCAATCGCCTGTTGATATTGCTTTGTTTTTTCAAACAAATCGCCACGCGTCAAATAAGCAGGCATTGAATCTGGTGCCATTTTGACGGCTTGATTGGCATCCGCCATAGCGAGATCGCTTTTATCGAGTTTTGCATAGCATTTTGCGCGCCAAATATACCAGCGGCCGTCGGTGGGGTTTAGCTGCAGCGCCCATGATAAATCTTCAGCTGCCAATGCGAAATTGCCCAGATTGAAAAAAGCGTGGGCTCTGTCAACGTATGCTTTGAAATTTCCACTGTTATTGGCAATGGCCTCATCGCACTGCTCGACTATTTTTAAAAGACGGGTTTTTTCGGGCGAGTCAGGGACAGCGCTAGCAGCAGCAGCTCTTGCGGCAGCCGTTTGAACGTCGGCAAAGGCACTGGCATTGATTGAAAGCAAAATAGTGGCAATCAACGCTAGCGATTTTCCTCGATCTAAATTGCTGGACTTAAAAACACTGTTCACTTACTGCTCCTCACTTTCTTTGCAGTCGTCTTGTTTTCTGCTGCTTTTTTCGGAGCAGCTTGATTTTCTAATTTGGTTCGCGCTTGATGCCGTTCGATTGCGCGCCACATATACCAGCTGGCAATCGAGCGATAAGGGCGCCAGATCTCAGCGTAATCCATTAATTCTTTCGGCGTCGGCAGATCGTCTGGCGGTTTGCTTGCTGCGGTGGTTTTTTTTAGTGTTTTGGTGGCAGTCTTTTTTAGTTTGCCATAGGTCAGCGCAAACCCTTTACGCACGCCATAATCGCTTGCGGGCATGACGTCCAGTCGACCGAGTCGAAAGATCAACAGCATCTCTACTGTCCATGGACCGATGCCCCGAATGGATGTTAAAGTGGCAACGATTTCAGCATCGCTCATGGACTCCATCTGCTCTGGCTCTGGCACGAGACCGGCTTTAGTCTTTTCAGCAAGATCAAGCAATGCCAGTGTTTTTGAGCGCGATAAGCCAGCGGCGCGGACTGTTGCTTCGGGTAAGGCAAGGAGCTCGTCTGGTGTCGGAAAAGCTTTTTCGCTAATAAGTGTTCGCACTCGATTGAAGATGCTTGCAGCCGCTTTGCCAGCTAGTTGTTGGTAAACAATTGAACGGGCAAGCGCTTCGAATGAACTTTGTAAGTGCGAAATCTCTAAAGTGAATGGACCGACTTCTTCAATAAGCGCGCCAAGCTTCTCATCGACTTGGCTGAGATGCTTCATGGCTTTTTCCGCCTGCTTGACCAGGTCTTGTGCAGTGGATTCTCTAGTTGACTGGCTAGCGTTTTTGCTGGGCATCAATTTATTTCCAGCCGCTTTTATTGGCAAAAGTTTCATAGTTGAATCTCGGCAAATATGCGAATTTTTTTTGAGTTTTTCGTTCGTAAGCTTTGCCTGCTAGTTCTAAAACAGCGTCAAACTCCAGTTCTTTGGGCATGCACGCGGGATCGCTGAGAAGTTTTGTGAAAAATTCTCGACCATTGACGATAGCGCAGCATCTGGCTGAAACAAACCATTTTTCTGAAAAATATTCGTCTCCTCCGGTATAGCAGGCATTGCCTATCTCCCGGGCGAAAATCTGGGTGTCCAGTCTGTGCATTTTCTCCGAGAGTAAATCGGCAAAGGTACAGATGTCTTTATTGCTTAACTTGCTCAGTGTCTTAATTGCAGGCTCCATCACCGCTTCGTCATCACCGACATTTTGCCAGTTGAATGATTCAATTATTTGCCAGAATAAATCCTCGTCCATAACGTGCATTGTGACGTTTTTGGTTCTGGTTTCATCGTTGCGCTCGTCTTCAAGCGTGTGCATGTGATGGTGTTTTTCGGCAGCTTTAGCGTGTCTTGCTGGAATTTTATTCTGACTGCCAGCAATTTGACCGTCGCTCGATGAGGATATATGTTTTGCAGATTGTGACTGCGCGTTTTCTTCAAGGCGGGCTACGCCACCTTCGTTGCCGGAAACAGCCACCTCATCGGTTGGCATTTGCAAAATATCGAGCAAACCGCCTGGTAACTGCGTTTTCTCTAATATCGTGGAATTGAGGATGCTCGATGGGTCTTCAATGGTGCTTTCTTCGTCGGTTATGCGTGCTTTCCATTTGACGCGGCAACCAGGCACAATGGTGCGAAAATTCTCCGCGCCAGGTCTTGTTACCTGCGTATTGAAAAGATAGAGCCGCATCAGCTGTTTTAATGGTGCTAGTTGCTGAAGTCCAGCGTCAGAAATTTTGGTTGAGCTTAGACCCAGTTGCACAAGATTTTTGAAAGGTTGCAAATGCACCATTTCTTCATCTATTAAATCAGCACCACTGAGCCACAGTTCCCTCAGTGAGGTCAGGCTTTCCAAATGAATCAGCCCCTGACCAGATATTTGACAATGGCTCAAACCAAGACCCTGCAAACTGGTCAAGCCGGGTAAGTGGGCAAGAGCCGCATCGGTGACATTGGTCGCCGTAAGCTCAAGCACCTTTAGTGATGATAAATCCTGGATGTGTGAAAGACTGACATCGATGATTTCGGAGCGACTGAGATCGAGAGTATGCAAATCGTCGGGTTTCAAAGTTTGCAAAGGCGCGAGACTACCTGAGCCATTGCCGCTTATTTTCAATTTGACTTTGACGCCAGAAGGAATAGTCACATTTCCTCGGGCTTCTTCCAGCCAGGTCCATTTGATTGGCTGATTTTCGGGCGCAACGATGAGACCGCGCACGTGACTCAATAATTCCCATTCTTCCGGCTGGCTTTCGTCGGCGACGAAAAGCGTACCGACAGAGCGGCGGTGGGGAAATCTAAGCACTCGATGTTCGCTGGGCATGGTCTTATTATCCGATTTAAGCCCGGTCAGTTCAATCATTTAAATAAGAGAGCGATTTTGTCTTTCGGAGCTTGCTTAAATGACAGAGACTTAAACATGCTATATGCTTTACTGAAGTCGCAAAGGAGACTCCAAGCACATGGATGAAATTGACGCTCTTGGTCGGGAAATGCTTCTTGACCGTCCAGCTTTGACAAGAGGAAGACTAAGCGTCTACCGCGAATCAGATTCTCCTGATCACTGGTTTCCACGTCTTAATGTCACTTTGAAGAAAGCAGGCACAGACCACGTATTGTGGCAGTGGACTACTCACAACGATCCCATTGATTTTGACGAGCCACCGCCATACGGTGAGGACCTTATTCTTGAAAAATATTTTGAGCTTGACGCACCAATCAAGACACCTCGTGGTCTTGAAGCTGTCTTCATGCTAGGGGCAGGCGCCACTCGCCGTGGTGCAGTAAAAACCTTCTCCGCTTCCTTATATCTCTATCCGACTTCGTTTGAAGACCGAGGAGTGCAGGTCGCAGTAGTTGATTTTACGCAGGGACTGACCACCGGGGGAGTGCCACTGTTCTTCCGAACTAATTTCCCGTGGTGAGAAGCGTTTATTCAATTGGAAAAAATTTGGGTCCGGTGCGATTCGAACGCACGACCATTCGGTTAAAAGCCGAGTGCTCTACCGGCTGAGCTACGAACCCAAAGCAGCCAGGAAAGCAATCCTATCAATCGGCTTAGCCCGGTGTCAAGGAACAAGCTTCTTGCGTATCGAACAAGTAATGAACAAATAACTGTTGATTTGCTTATTTTTGCAGCTTGGTATCTCTGTTCATGATCATATAGGCCGGTTCGCCGGCTCCAAATACGACACCAGGATGCAGATACTGCCACTGCTTTCGTTCGTAAAAGCGCCTGGCGCCCTCGTTTTCAACGCGCGTGGATAAAAGCAGGCGCGGATAAACTTGCGTTTCTAAGAGTTTGTCGTGCAAAAGACTGCCAACGCCTTCGTTGCGATATTTTTCAAGCACACAGAATTCAACCAGTGCCCAGGCATTTTTCAAGGCTGGATTGTCGCGCCCGACGGCCGTCGTGACGATGTCGTGCCACCAGTTGCCGGCAATGGACTCAATGCCAAAGCCCATGGCTACTGGAATTTCGTCTTTGGTCGCGACGAAACCAACAAAGCCGCGACATTCGGCATACCAGCGCACAAAGTCGATCGTATCTTCAAAATTGAAGCTCCAGGTTTCAGTATAAATTTGCGTCGCCGTCTCTAAAAGCGGCGAGCCTGTCTGAAATGGAGTGAGCGTGATGCCAGAATTCATGGATTCATAGATACATATAGATGGGAGAACGAAAATCAAACCAAGCCAAGCCAAACCAAACGGATCTTAAAAGCTCAGTTTTTGACAGCCTTAGCGAAAAATAATTGACGCCATGGCCTCCACCTGTTCGGAGGGAATCATTGAGCCAGCTTCTCAAAGCAGTATTTTACGGGCAATGAGCAAGCATTAATCAAGAACTGTTGACCTTGTTTACAATGACTGGGTACTATTTGTTACATCTTTAGATATAGAACTGTAATTGACTCTGGCATCCCGGCACGATCGAAGCAAATCTGTTGCGGCGACAACGGCATGGTCTTTATTTTTCATTTTGATTTCAGGAGGTGGCCGTGAAAACCTTTCTCAGTAGCAAGGATTTAAGAAAGAAACGGGACAAGTTTATTGTCCCTGGTGTCAAACACCTGTATTCGGATCCACCGCATCTGGTGCGTGGAAAAATGCAGTTTCTTTATGATGAAACGGGTAAAGAATACCTCGATATGTTCGCAGGCATTGTCACGGTCAGCGTCGGTCACTGTCATCCTAAAGTAGCTGCAAAAACCGTAGAGCAAGTGCAGACCTTGCAACATACATCGACCATTTTCATGACACAACCGATGGTTGATTTAGCTGAAAAACTAGCTGAAATTGCGCCAGGAGAGCTGTGCAAAACATTTGTCACTAATTCGGGCACGGAAGCCAATGAAGCTGCTATATGCCTGGCTAAACTGGCATCAGGCAGAAACGAAGTAATAGTTTTGAAGCACTCCTATCATGGTGAATCTCACCTTGCTTCCAGTCTGACTTCCAATCACAACTGGCGACCGGACTTGATGCCAGCAGCTGGTATTGCTTTTGCCGAAAATTGCTATTGCTTCCGCTGTCCATTTGGTCAAAAGCCAGAAAGTTGCAATCTGGAATGCGCTCAAGATGTCGAGCGAGTGATTCAAACGCAAACGAGTGGCAAACCAGCCGTGATGATTGCCGAACCAATTCAAGGAGTTGGTGGTGCCATTACGCCGCATCCTGAATATTTTAAACAAGTCAAAAAAATTCTGGAAAAATATGGTGTCTTATTCATTGCCGATGAAGTACAAACTGGTGTTGGCCGCACCGGCAATCACTGGTTCGGTATCACCGAGTACGGCGTACAACCAGATTTCATTACTATGGCTAAAGGTTTGGCTAATGGACTGCCAATTGGTGCTTTCATCACAACCAATGAAATTGCCAGCCACGGACAAAAACAGCAAATCAATACTTTTGGTGGCAATCCAATTTCGTCATCAACCGCTCTTGCCGTGCTTGAAACCATAGAAGAAGAAAAACTTTCGCACAATGCCAAAGTGGTCGGTCAATATATTGTCGATGGTTTAAAAGATTTGCAAAAGTCATTCCCCATTCTTGCTGATATTCGCGGCAAGGGTTTAATGCTTGGCGTAGAGATTGCCGGTCCAAACAAAGAACCCATGGCTAAAGAGGCTGCATACATCGTAGAAGAAGCCAAAAATGCCGGTGTTATTCTTGGTAAAGGCGGCCTCTACGATTGCACGATTCGCATCAAGCCACCGATGTGCATCACTAAGGAAAATGCTGACACTCTGCTTTCGACCTTAAAGAAGACTCTGGAGAAAAGCGCTAAAATTCCTGTTGCCTAGCCTTTTTTCGACGTGTCTAGCGTGGATCGCAGATTTATTCACTGGTTTAGTTTAGGAGAATGCAAAGATGTCGAATTTGGTCAATTGCGGCTTAATCCAGACCAAAAATGATATTGCCACTGAAGGCAATGGCACTGATAAAGCGACTATCGCTAAAATCAAAGAATCGATGTTGGAGAAACATCTCAAATTTACAAAGGATGCTTATGATCAAGGCGTCAAAATTCTTTGTTATCAGGAAATTTTTAACGGTCCTTATTTTTGCGCAGAGCAGAATTCAACCTGGTATGACGCAGCTGAGGCGATTCCCGATGGACCGACTATTACTCAGTTAAAAGAGATTGCCAAAAAATATTCGATGGTTCTCGTTGCTCCTATTTATGAAAAGGAACAAAAGGGCGTTCTTTACAATACGGCCGCAGTCATCGACGCTGATGGCACTTACCTTGGTAAATATCGCAAATCGCATATACCGCAAGTAGCACCAGGTTTCTGGGAGAAATTCTATTTCCGTCCAGGTAATCTTGGTTATCCTGTCTTCAAAACCCAATATGCCACTATTGGTGTCTACATTTGCTACGACAGACATTTTCCAGAAGGCGCTCGCGCACTTGGTCTAGCTGGAGCTGAGATTGTTTTCAATCCATCGGCTACAGTTGCTGGCCTGTCTGAATATCTGTGGAAGCTCGAGCAACCAGCACACGCTGCGGCCAATGGCTATTTCGTTGGCGCTATTAATCGTGTTGGCACAGAAGCACCATGGAATATTGGTGAATTTTATGGTTCCAGTTATTTCTGCAATCCACGCGGACAGATTATTGCCCAGGCCAGTCGCGATCAAGAAGAATTACTCGCTTGTGATTTAAATCTCGATGAAATCGAAGAAGTGCGTCAAACCTGGCAGTTCTATAGAGATAGACGTCCAGAAACATACGAATCACTCGTTGCACTTTAAATCGCTTTTTCTAACGACAACAACGGCTCAGATTCAATAATTCCTCTGCATTGAGAAAATACATGGCCGAACATTATAAACCTGCAAAATATAAAGCCTGGGAAATGGAACTTGAAGAACGATTTCAGGAAATCCATCCTGTTTTTACAGCAAGAGAAGCGGTTCAAGAAGCCAATCGCTGCCTTTATTGCTACGACGCACCATGCATGGTGGCCTGTCCCACGCACATAGACATTCCAACCTTCATCAAGAAAATTTCGACGAGCAATGTAAAGGGCTCAGCGAGAACTATTCTCGAGGCGAATTTGCTTGGCGCTTCGTGTTCTCGTGTTTGCCCGGTTGAAGAATTGTGCGAAGGTGCCTGTGTTTTGCAAGAAGACCACAAGCCAATTGCCATCGGTCGTTTACAGCGTTATGCCATGGACTACGCTCGTCACAAAGAAATCAAATTTTTTCAAAAAGGAAAAGATAACGGCTTTAAGGTAGCCGTCGTGGGCGCTGGACCAGCTGGTCTTTCTTGCGCGGGAGAACTGGCTAAGCTCGGTTATAACGTCACCTGTTTCGAGCGAAAGCAATTGTCGGGTGGTCTTGATACCTTTGGCATCGTTGTTTTTCGTGAGCCTGTCGAAGTCAGTCTTGCCGAAGTGCGCATGATTGAAGAGATGGGTGTCAAATTCGAAAACAATGTGACTGTAGGCGTCGACATCACATTCGAACGATTGCTCAAAGATTTCGATGCTGTTTTTGTTAGTGTGGGTCTGGGAGCCGTTCCTGACCTGGGTATCGTCGGTGAGGCACTTACCGGTGTCGTCGACGGGCTAGACTTTATTGAAGAGACAAAAACAAAAGAACTGTCATTGATAAAATTTGGACAGAGAATTTGTGTAATTGGCGCCGGCAATACAGCCATTGATTGCGCCACTATTGCTAGACGCCTTGGGGCTGAGAGAGTGACAATAGTTTATCGACGCTCTGAAGCTGAAATGCCTGCTTATCATTTCGAATACGAATTCGCTTTGCGAGAAGGCGTGGGTTTTACTTTTCTTTCTCAAGCAGTAAGAGTGATTGGTGAAAAAAGTGTAGAAGCTCTCGAGTGTTTGCGTATGGATTTAGGTCCGGCGGACGCATCTGGCAGAAGGGCGCCAGAACCTATTCCTGGTTCAGAATTTGTGATGCCGTGCGATATGGTGATT
>Ga0182030_10019446_pt1 | contig 12918 bp, 10 predicted proteins | sample 812S3MmetaG_FD_121299 | JGI IMG/M metagenome (GOLD analysis project Ga0182030, IMG submission 121299) | Permafrost microbial communities from Stordalen Mire, Sweden - 812S3M metaG (Illumina Assembly) | ecosystem: Environmental > Terrestrial > Soil > Wetlands > Permafrost | place: Sweden... | reverse complement strand
TGGAGCGTTTTTGAAAGGCTATTGAATAAAGAGTATTTACGTTCCGTAGGAACCGTCTGTTTGTAGAAATACGCTGTAAAAAGCTGTTGCGCTCCGGAGGAGCCGCCTTTTTTAGACTGTCTTATAAGAATGAAACAGCCCTGCCTCTGGAGGGGGCGCAAGGGGAGGTGAGAATTATGCCTTGCGAAATGCCTGAATTTATGAAAGACCAGTGTTTCAAAAAGCAGTGTTCTATTGCTTCAAAGTAATCTTCATCCTAACCGGGTTATGGTCTGAATATGCAAAGTGCAAATCAATTCCATGAATAGAATCAACCTGTATATTCGGCGAAACATAATAGTAGTCAATAATGGTTTTGTAGGTTTCTCCTTCAGTATAAGACGTTTCGTTTTTCCGGTTGGTAGCAGTGGTGGGGTCATACACATAATGCCAGCCCGGCACAATTACCGAATCGTTATTCATCAGGTACAACTCATCCGTCAGCTTTTTATGCTCCCAGGTATGCACATTAAATCCCGGTGGGGCAATGTTCCAGTCACAACCCAGCACTACGTAATTGCCTTTAGCATATTCCGCTTCCAGTATTTTTTTGGTTACAGCACGCTGCTCTTTTTTAACCAATCCGCCCGCATCGTAAGCCTCAAAGTGGGCATTAATAATAACCAGGTCTTTTCCGCTGGCCAGTTTATATCGCTGTAACATCAAACATCTTTTTAAATAAACCAGGTAGCGCGGAAAATCGGTAATGTTGGGCAACGCAACCCTTTCCGTCTCAACCGGCGTATGTTTTGAATAAGTCACAATGCCTCCGTATATATCCCCCATCGGATCCAGGAAAGGGAAAGGAACGTATTTTACCACGTAATTAGGTGCAAAGGCATAGTTGTATTCGGGCAAGGCATTTGCAAACTCTGCCACCTGGTCAATCCTCCAGCTGCGTTTGCTGTTGCGGTCTGCCTCCTGCAACATAATAAAATCAGCATCCTGGTTTTGCTTTAACAGTTCAACCATACCGCGGTTGTTTTTCTCCACATGTTCTTTTGGTGATGTTACCATTTTGCCTCCATCGTAAAAGAAATCCACTTCCGCCCCCAGGCCACCATATCCCAGGTTCCAGATTAAGAAAGTAAAGGTTGAGTCACTTATAACATTAGTGCCCTCTATAGGTGTTTTAGCCCCAACAACCGCTATATCTTCTATCGGCTTTGGCCTGTATTCAGTGATTTTCAAAAACAATAACATGCCACCCACATAAAATATGGCTGCTAATACTAAAACCCCAATCACAAGCCCTGTTACCTGCAACATCTTTTTCATGTTTAGTGTGTTTTAAATGCCCGTAAAATGCGCAGGCGCTCCAAAGATATATTTTGAAACTATGAATCGGCAATTTTTTATAGTTTCGGTATACCGAATATCGCCACAAAGACACCAAGGGCACAAAGTTTTTAATGCAAAAACCAATTAAAACTTTTGTATTTTTTATTGTTCTTAGTGCCTTAGAAGCTGTTTTGAAATGAATCGAAAATAATACTATGAAGGTATTTTGCCTTTGGCCCTGGCATCCCCTTTAGGGGACGGGAGGGGCTGAGTACCTGGCTATAAAAGAATTCTTGAACCATTGTAGAACAGCCTCTTAGTGGCTGCATTTTTTTTGACTTAAAAAAACCAATATGGCAAATCACTTTGAATGGAGCTGGACACAGGAGGGACTGAAAATTTTTGCACAGGGCTGGAACGTGCCACAACCCAAAGGCGTCGTTTGCATCGTTCATGGCTTTAATGAGCATAGCGGCCGCTATACCGATGCTGCAGAAAGATTAGCAGCAGCAGGCTACGCGGTATTAACCTACGACCAGTTCGGGCACGGAAAAACAGAGGGCAAAAGGGGACATGCACCCAGCTACGATGCCATGTTAGATTCAATAAAAGTAATTTTAGCGGAAGCGGAAACCCGTTATCCCAACCTGCCAAAATTTCTTTGGGGCCACAGCATGGGTGGTGGCGAAGTATTGAATTATATACTGAAGAACAATCCCAAAATAACCGGTGCTATTGCCACCGGCCCACTTTTAAAATTAGGGTTTGAGCCGCCTGCTATTAAAATACTGCTGGCACGTTTAATGATAAATATCTATCCTGCCTTTACCGAAAAAGCAGAGTTAGATGCCGCCGGTATATCGCGCGACCCTGAAGAGGTTAAAAAGTACAATGCCGACCCATATAACCACGGTAAAATTACTGCCGGTATGTTCTTTGGTTTTTTCAATGCAGGCAAATGGGCTCTGGAACATGCAGCGGAATTGAAAACACCTTTGCTGCTGATGCACGGAACTTCTGACCGGCTTACTTCACCCATAGGCACAAAGGAATTTGCCGACAAAGCCCCTAAAGGTCTGGTTACCCTGAAACTTTGGGATGGCTATTTTCACGAGATGCACAACGAGCCTACAGCAGACCGCAATGCGTTTTTCGCATATCTCATTAACTGGCTAAACACCCGGATACAAGGGGGTGTATAAAGGCAAACGATGCGCAGGTTTTTAATTATTGTTTTCTCTCTGCTATTACTGGCAGCTATAACTTACACTTATCGTGAACCAATATTGCGCTGGTTTGCCACTTCTTTAATGGTTGAAGACCCTTTGCAAAAAGCAGATGCAATGGTTGTGCTTTCAGGTGGCGGCTACGACCGGGGCAATGAGGCTGTAAAAATTCTCCGCGCCGGTTATACCAACAAAGTTATCTGCACCGGTGGCAACCCGGTAATTGAACTCAGGGTATTTGGTATTGATACGCTTGAATCAGACATGACCGTTGCCAACCTGAAACGACAAGGCATCCCCGATTCAATAATTATCGAATTAAAAGACGGCACCAGCACCAAAGAAGAATCAGACATCATTGCCCAATACTGCAAACAGCATCAGCTTAAAAAAATAATGATTGTTTCTTCCAAACTGCACACCTACCGCGTTCAAAGCGTTTTTAAAAACAAACTGAAAAAGCAAGGCGTAGAAGTAATAGTCCACGGCGCACCCAGTTCACGCTTCAACGAACTAAAATGGTGGCAGGATGAAGATGGTTTGATTGCCGTTAATAATGAATGGATAAAGCGCTTTTATTATTGGTGGAAGTATGGGTTTTAAAAAATAAAAAAAGCGTGGCTGTCATTGCGAAGCCTTTTCCCGTAAAAAAATAAAAGAAAAAAGGCTGTGGCAATCTTCCGCTGTGTCTCTACTGTATTTAATTGACGGCCATCGGTACTTCTAATGATTAAACGTATTTTTAGAATATGAAGAACACGCTGAAGTCCTCAAAACTCACAATCAAAGAAAGACCTCTTACCGATGAGGAAAGGGCTCTGCCCGGCCCCAAACCTTCAAAAGCACAACTTGAAGCATGGCTTAGGCCTGACGAGAACGAAGAAGAAAGGCCTTTGAGCGAGGCTATTGCAGATATTAAAAAGAGGCTTTTAGCGAGAGCGGCAAAGCGACGGAAAGCATAGTTAGGGTAGCTTTACGCAAGGTGCAGCCATTAAAGACACAACCGAAGATTGCCACAAGCAATACCTCTTTTATTTTTTACGGGAATTGCTTTCGCAATGACAGCCGCTCTTTTTTATATTTAATACAAATTTGCTCCTCATGGCACGGGTAGATAATATCGGGCTGGCATTCCAAACCTACTTTGTTTACATCATGACCAACAAAGGTAATTCCGTACTTTATACCGGCGTTACCAGCGAACTTGAAAAAAGATGTATCCAGCATCGCACTAAAAACTACCCCGATAGCTTCACAGCCAAATACAACATCAATAAATTAGTTTATTACGAACGCTTTGGCAATATCAACGATGCCATAACCCGCGAAAAACAAATCAAAGCCGGCTCCCGAAAAAAGAAAATAGACCTGATTGAAAAGGACAACTCCAACTGGCTTGACTTATTTGAAACCAAGGTTGGGACCGACTGGCTCTAAATAAAAATAAAAAGAGTGGCTGTCATTGCGAGGATAATTCCCGTAAAAAATAAATATGTATTATCCGTGGCAATCTTCGTTTGTGTGATTTAATGTGCCTTTTCTATTAAAATTAAAATTTATTTACTATCATCATTGAATAATTTATTACAAAGAATCTAAACTCAGTTTATGGAAATTGCAACAATTATTTTAACAGTTCTATCTGTCATTCTTCTGTTCTTATTTATAAATCAATTGCAAAAACTGAAAGTTACAGAATCTGAGTTAAGTGAATCGGAAATACGATATAGGGGTATACAAGAAAAATATAAGGATGTAATTGATGTTGACCGAATTATAACATCAAGAAATGAAGAAATTAGGGTCATGAGTCAAAATATTGAGAGTCTCAAAGTGGACTTCGAAAAGCAAAAGGAAAAACTAAATGTAGATTACATCAACAAGCGAAATATATACGAAACCTTACTGGCAGAAATTTCGGTTGTGGAAGAAAACTTGGAAGATATTTCTTATGGTCTTTATAAGCCGCATTACGACTATAGCAATTCTGAGGAATATAAACAGAAATTGGAAGTATTATGGACTAAAGAAAAAGAAATGATTAAGTCAGAGAAAGCTACTTACTGCCCGACAGAATGGACAGTTAGCGGAAGTAAGGTCGAAGGTAAAAAGATGATAAAACACCAAGCAAAACTAATGCTCCGAGCATTTAATGGAGAATGTGACAGTGCAATTGCTAGAGTGAGTTGGAGCAATATTGGTTCTGTGGAAGCAAGAATTTCAAAAGCCTTTGACGCGATAAACAGCCTTGGATCCACGCAAAACATTTCTATTACAAAAGCATATTCTGATTTAAAATTGCAAGAACTAAGGCTTGAATTTGAGCTCCAAGAAAAACTTCATGAAGAGAAAGAAGAGCAAAAAAAAATAAGAGAGCAAATGAGAGAAGAACAAAAAGTTCAACAAGAAGCAGAAAAAGCTAAGCTGGATGCCGAGAAGGAAGAAAGGGACTATCAAAAAGCATTAGATAAGGCCAAAGCAGAAATTTCCAAAACGACCGGGGCAGAACTTGACTCATTAAACGAAAAGATTAAAGGGCTTGAACAAAGTCTTCAGAAAGCCCAGGAGCTAAAGGCAAGAGCTATTTCGCGCGCCCAAGAAACAAAATCCGGCCATGTTTATATTATTTCAAACATCGGCTCTTTTGGAGAAAATGTTTTCAAATTCGGGATGACGAGAAGGTTGGACCCACAGGATAGAATAGATGAACTTGGTAATGCCTCTGTTCCTTTTGACTTTGATGTTCATGGATTAATTTATACCGACAATGCACCCGAGTTAGAAAACAAGCTACATAAACATTTGAATCATAAGAGAATTAATCTTGTCCATTTACGTAGAGAGTTTTTTAACGTAACAATAGAAGAAGTTGAGCAGGTGGTTAAAGAGCTTAATCTTGATCTCCAGCTAAGTAAAATCGCCGAAGCAAAAGAGTATAGAATGTCACAGTCAATACGAGAAGCCAAGGAAAAGCAAATATCAAATCAACAGGAGTCGGCTGTAAGCAAGGAGTTGGATAAGTTCCCCGCTACGCTCAACTAAATCTTAAACATTCTTCCACCCCAAATCCCCCCACAATCCCTTATATTCGCACATCAATTACCCCGCCGGATAAGCCTTGCGGGGATAGCTGTTTTTAACCTGTTCCAAAATTAAGATGTGATTTATGAATCTGAATGAATTGTTGCAACGATATGTTGAGAGTAATCAAATAAGGCAATTAAAGGAACTACTTACCGGTACCGAAGATTTTGGCGAAGTGCATTTAAAAGGCCTCATCGGCTCGCAGGAAGCTTTTGTAGCTGCTGCTGTTTTCAAGAGCACAGAATACAATCACTTTTTTATTCTGTCCGATAAAGAAGAGTCCGCCTATTTTCAAAACAACCTCAAAAACATTTTAGAGAATAAGGACATCTTCTTCTTCCCCGATTCATTCAAGCGCCCGCAGGATTTTTCAGAGTTAAATAACAACAACGTTTTGCTGCGCACCGAAACGGTGAACCGGTTAAGCAATTCAAACAGCCGTGCTGAAATTGCAGTCAGCTATCCTGAAGCCATGTTGGAAAAAGTAGTGCGTGCCGCAGAGTTGAATGAGCAAACCCTGCGCATGAAGGTGAACGAGAAACTGGATATTGATTTTATGATTGACTTGCTGGTAGAATTTGAATTTGAGCGGGTTGATTTTGTGTACGAGCCTGGGCAATTCTCTATACGCGGCGATATTATTGACATCTTCTCATTCGGTAATGAGTATCCTTACCGGGTTGAGTTGTTTGGCGAAGAAATTGAGTCTATCAGAACGTTTGATCCGCTTACACAGCTATCCGTCAAAAAAATTGCAAGTGTTACTATTGTACCCAACATTCAAACACACTTTGGTAACGAAAAGAAGAGTTCGGTATTAGAGGCCTTTCCAGCGAATACGATTATCTGGATAAAAGATGCCAGTATATTGATGGACATTCTGAACATATCCATGGAGAAAGCCCGCAAGGCACAACCGGATATTAAAAAGAACCGCCTCGAACATCCTAACCATCCTTTGCTTGAAGGCGAACCGGAAGAAGTGTTTCTTTCTTCCGCCGATTTTATCAAAGGCATTGGCAAGTTTAAGGTAATTGAGTTTGGCAAGCAGTCGTTCTTTAAGGCTGAAAAGAAAATTGAGTTTCACAGCCACCCGCAGCCCTCTTTCAATAAGAACTTTGATTTGCTGATAAAAGACCTGGCGCAGAATAACGAGAAGCAATACACCAATCTGGTTTTTGCTGAAAACCTGAAACAGGTAGAGCGCTTCTACGCCATCTTCGAAGACCTGAAAGCTAAAGTTAGCTGGACACCCATTAACATCGGCATCCACCAGGGCTTTATTGATGATGATTTAAAAATTGCCTGTTACACCGACCACCAGATATTTAACCGGTACCACAAATACAACCTTCGCCAGGGCTTTTCTCGCGATAAAGCCTTGCTGATAAAAACCCTGCGTGAATTAAAGCCCGGTGATTATGTAACACACATAGACCACGGTGTAGGCGTTTACTCCGGCCTCGAAAAAATTGAGGTGGGTGGGCAATTGCAGGAGGCCGTGCGTCTGATTTATGCCGGTAACGATATTTTGTATGTAGGCATTCAATCGTTGCACAAAATTTCGAAGTATGTAGGCAAGGAAGGCGAAGGCCCGCGCGTAAATAAACTGGGCAGCGAAACCTGGGGCAACCTGAAAAAGAAAACCAAGAAGAAGATCAAGGAAATCGCCTTTGACCTGATTCAGTTATATGCAAAACGTAAAGCCTCACGTGGTTTCCAATTCTCAAAAGACTCGTACTTACAGGCAGAGCTAGAAGCCTCCTTTATTTATGAAGACACACCCGATCAGGCAAAAGCCACCGAAGACGCCAAGCGCGATATGGAAGCCCTTTCGCCTATGGACCGGTTGGTGTGCGGCGATGTGGGTTTTGGCAAAACCGAAGTAGCCATCCGCGCCGCGTTTAAAGCGGCCTGCGATGGCAAGCAGGTTGCTGTGTTGGTTCCAACTACCATCCTTGCCTTACAGCACTATAAATCGTTTAAAGAAAGGCTCTCAGATTTTCCTATCGAGATAGACTACATCAACCGGTTCAAATCTGCCAAAGAGAAAACAGAAACGCTGAAAAGATTGGCCGAAGGCAAAACAAATATCATCATCGGCACACATGGTTTGGTTGGTAAAAAAGTAAAGTTCAAAGACCTTGGCCTGATGATAATTGATGAGGAACAGAAGTTTGGCGTAGGCGTAAAGGAAACGCTCAAAACACTGCGCGAAAATATTGACTCGCTTACACTTACTGCCACGCCTATTCCACGTACCCTGCAGTTTAGTATGATGGGTGCGCGCGACCTTTCCATCATCAACACCGCGCCACCCAACCGGCAACCCATAAATACCTCTGTGCATCCTCTGGATCCGGAAATTATCAAAGAGGCGATTGAATACGAAGTATATCGCGGCGGACAAGTGTTCTTCGTACACAACCGCGTTAAGGATATTGCTGAAGTAAAAGCCATGCTTCAAAAATTAGTACCTAATGTTGACATAGGCGTGGCTCACGGCCAAATGGAAGGGGAACATTTAGAGGAAGTAATTTTGAAATTTATTAACCGCGAATTTGATGTGCTGCTTTGCACCAACATTATTGAAAGCGGTATTGATATACCCAACGCCAATACCATTATCATCAATAACGCACATAACTTTGGGCTAAGTGACCTGCACCAGTTGCGCGGTCGTGTAGGCCGCAGCAACAAACATGCGTTCTGCTATTTATTTGCACCACCAGCCAGCACACTTACTTCCGAAGCCAAAGCGCGCTTAAAAACCATTGAAGAATTCAGCGACCTCGGCAGCGGCTTTAACATTGCCATGCGCGATATGGATATACGCGGCGCCGGTAACCTGTTAGGCACCGAGCAAAGCGGCTTTATTGCAGAGATAGGATATGATGTTTACCACAAAATATTAGACGAGGCCATCCGCGAATTAAAGCAGACAGATTTCAAAGAACTCTACCACGAAGAAATGGAGCGTGTACAGGATTACGTGCGCGATTGCGCCATTGAAACTGACCTTGAAATGCTGATACCCTCAGATTACGTTTCAAACAGCACCGAGCGGATGATACTCTACCGCGACCTGAATGAATTGAAAGATGAAGCCGCATTAAAGAAGTTTGAAGAAGAACTACATGACCGTTTCGGCCCCGTACCCAAACAGGTATTCGAACTGTTTGATGCCATGCGCTTAAAATGGATTGCCACCAAACTGGGTATGGAACAAATACTTTTAAAAGGGCGCCATCTACGCTGTTATTTTATTCAAAATAAAGAGTCAAGTTTTTATGGCTCGAGCGTATTCAGCAAAATACTGGAGTACGTGCAACGCAACAAGCAAGGCATGTACCTCCGTGAAACCGAAAAGTTTTTAGTGCTCAACTTCGAAGGCATTAAAAGCATGAAAGAAGCCGAAGACAAGCTAAAAGGCCTGGCCGATTTTGTGCATAATAAAGTTGTTGAGGCCACGCAATAAAATTATACCGTCATTGCGGGTAAGCACCCTGGGGACAAGGAAAAAAATGGGAGTGACGCAGGAAAAGACCTTCTCAGCCGGGTCTCCCTTCCGAAGGTTGGGGACTCGGCGTGAGTGCAGACCGCATAAACGCCGAGTCCACCATTCCGCAAAGCTGGAAAGGGGAGACTCGGCGGACAAGGTCTTTATTTTCAATTAATTGCAACGATGTCATTGTAAGGCTCTGCGAAGCAATCCCAAAGCTACTTGCGGCAATCCATAATACCACGAATGGTCTTCATAGCTTCGGGATTGCTTCATGCCCAAAGCGGCATTCGCAATGACGCGACCTATTCAGGCACCACCGGCAACTCAATAAGCGAAGGGCTTGCTGCACTACTGCTAATTTGAAAATGAGCCGGCTTATCCTGCGGTAAATTAAAATGCCCTGCATCAGTGCCGGCAATAGAAACGCGGATGCGATGGTCCTTTTTAAACTGGTAGGCAATGGGCAATAAATCAAATATCAGTTGCACCGTTTCGCCGCTTTTATAGGCAACGGAATCGGCTTTTTTAAAGCTGTGGTTAGGATAAGGGGTTTTATAAGTTTCGGAATCCGGCTTTCGCTGCAACGGCCTGAACATCCCCTCAGTTACATAGGTAACCGAACTATCAGGCCCCACATCTTCCAGGTAACAAAAAACAGTTGCATCATTGGCATCAGCCGAAAAATTCATACTAATCACCGGGCTGCCCGCAATATCAATCCTGCCCGGAAGTTTATCTGTAGTAAAGCTTAAAAGTTTCTCATCTTCTTTTCGGCGGTCAGGATAATTGGTGGGGCCGTGCATATAAGTAGGCACAAGGCTGTTCCAGCCAGAGGTTAGTCCGCTGGTGGAGGTGTAATCAATAGTATAGTTTACGGTTCCGCTTTTTATTTTTGAAGGCACCATTACCGTATTATTGTCAGCAGAGAAATAAAACTTTTGCGGGTACTCATCTTTCGGCGGCCAAACATTACTATTCTTCCAGGCTTCTTCACCTACTGAAAAATAAGTGTACAACTGCTCATCATCTATCCCGTTTTTAATCCCCTTTAAATACCGGTCGAAAAAGCGCAGCATCTCGGCATGTACATCAAAATCAATTTTTTTTGATGATGCATAAGGGCTTACATTATTACGCGGACCGTGGTCCCAGGGGCCAATCAGAACCTTACGCGTGTTGCTTGTATTCAGGCTGGCATCCAGGCAGCCTTTGGCCAGCGCTCCATCATACCAGCCGTCAATCCGGTAAATAGGTGTATGCGAGCCCTCCACCTGCGACATCCGTGTGTGCACACTAAAATCGTTCAGCGAAGCATTCACCACCGGTTGCAGGTCGTCCCTGAATTCGATATTTGCCGCTCCGCTGCTTACATTAAAGTTTTGCTTGTGCTGCGCAATTACCTGTTTATATATCGCCCGGTGCTTATCGCTTTTTACCGGATGCGCGCCTCTCACAAGTTTAGCCCGTTTTCCAAAAATGGCAAAATTATTATCGTCAAGCGCCTTGGTGGTTTGGCCCCAGATTTCAACAAAGGGCCCTTGCCTTACGCCTCCCGGGAAAGCCACATTATTATACAAATCAAAAATGGCTGAGCGCGGTATGCAGGCCTTCACCGCAGGGTGCTGGTTGGCCAGTAACATTTCAGCCGTCGTGCCTAAATACGAAATACCGGTGGTGCCTATATTTTTATCGCTCCAGGCCTGCGCAATTATCCAGTCAACAATATCCCTTCCGTCCAGCACCTCTTCAGGGCTAAACTCCATGCGCCTTTGCCCCTGGCTGGCACCGGTTCCCCGCACGTCTACCACCACAATCGCATAGCCATATGAAGTAAAATACCCAACCTCATGCTCGCCTACCGAAGCAAGCACCGGGTCTACAAACATACTGAACGGCCACTTGGCTTGCAGCGAGCGAACATATCTGTCCAGATAAAGAATGGCCGGTATCTTTTTACCCGGCTCTAAACCTTTTGGCAAATACACATCAACGGCCAGCAAAATGCTATCGCGCATTTGCACATAATAGGAGTGATAAGTAAATCCCTTATACTGCGGCGACGAATACCCCTGGTAAACCCCCGGACGGCTAACAGGAACAACCGGTGTAGTTGTTTTATCTTTTTTGCCCGAGGCATAACCGGATGTAAACAAAATAAGCAAAGCAAAAGACAGCATGGTATTCAGAAACCGGGTGCATTTCATCCTGGATATTGGTTTAGGGTACCACAAATATCTGATAAGCTATTAGTAAAACCGGAAAATCTCGCCGATTTAATTAAAATTTGCGCCGCCTTGTTTTAGTTAAACCGTTAAACACAAATAACACCGCCTTATGTCGCAAACCAACTACGTAAACTTACAGGTGTCTGACGGAACAACTATGCAGGCCTACATTGCCCAACCAACAGGCAGCGGAACTTACCCCGGCCTCATGCTTTTTCAGGAAGCCTTTGGCGTTAACGGCCACATTAAAGACCTGGCCGAACGTTTTGCCAAAGAAGGATACGTGGTTATTGCACCCGAATTTTATCATCGCTCTGCACCAGCAGGTTTCTCAGCCTCATATACCGATTTCCCGTCGGTAGCCCCGCATATGCAGGCTTTAACTGTGCCCGGTATGGAAGCCGATATTCACGCCTGCTGGAACTGGCTGCAGCAAAATAAATTGGTTCAAAAAGATAAAATAGCATGCACCGGTTATTGCATGGGCGGCAGGGCATCCTTTTTAGCCAATACTATTCTGCCCTTTAAAGCTGCTGTAAGCTATTATGGAGTACGAATTGCGCCTGAGCTTGTAACCCGCGCCGCCTCGCTGCACGCGCCTATGCTATTCTGTTGGGGTGGTTTGGATAAGCACATTCCACAAGAGCAGATTGATGCGGTGACCAACGAATTGAAAAAAGAAAACAAACCATACGCGAGCATCGTATTCTCATACGCCGACCACGGCTTTTTCTGCGATGCGAAGGCCGCTTACAACCCGGAAGCAGCTAAAGAGGCATGGGCACTCACGCTGGCATTTTTAAAAACGAAGTTGACAAGCTAATAGCAGTCTGTCATTGCTGCAGGTTTTGCAATGAATTATTAGTAGTGTATTGCTTTTACGCCTTATTCCGAAAACAAAAAATGATTACTTTTAGAAAAAAATAAGCCGATGTTAGTTGATGACTATAAATCATTGAGTGTAGCCGAGAAAATACTTTTGGTAGAAGAGATATGGGATAGTATAGGAGAGGATACTTCTATTAAACTTTCGACGGCTCAAAAAAAACTATTAGATGAAAGAGAAGCGGAATCGCTTGCAGGTAAAAATTCAAAAAAATCATGGGAAGAAATTAAAAGCTCAGTTAAGTCACGGAAAAAATGAGTTTTACTATAGTTTTCTTAACCTCCTTGTATTTCTTTGCGCTCTTAGCGTCTTTGCGGTAAAAAGGGCTGTTTATTTATTCTCAAACCTCTTCTCCAACTCATCATTATTGATGGTAATAAAGGTAAACCGCCCGTTAGGCGCCGTATATGGATTTTGACAGGCGAAGAGCTCGTCTATCAACGTTTTCATTTCCTCTACCGATAAAACTTTACCGGTTTTAATGGCTGAACTATAAGCCAGCGACTTAGCCAGCGTTTCGCGTTTCGAAAGGCGGGTTACAGACGAGTTCATTTTGTATTGCTCAATCAGCTCCTCCACCATTTTCTTCTCATCACCCTGTACTATATCTGCGGGGAACCCATGTATCACAAAACTGTTGCGGCCAAACTCCTGTATATCAAAACCCAGGTT
>Ga0182030_10019445_pt1 | contig 12919 bp, 19 predicted proteins | sample 812S3MmetaG_FD_121299 | JGI IMG/M metagenome (GOLD analysis project Ga0182030, IMG submission 121299) | Permafrost microbial communities from Stordalen Mire, Sweden - 812S3M metaG (Illumina Assembly) | ecosystem: Environmental > Terrestrial > Soil > Wetlands > Permafrost | place: Sweden... | reverse complement strand
TGACTGATAGAAGCTGAACGCCATGTTCCAGGCCTGGGCGGTGAAGATCGCGAAAATCGTCGCCAGCTCAGGCCCCAGGACGTTGCCGGGAAACAAGGCGACGAAAAACACCACCGTGAACGAGAGATAGCCGAGGACCGGCACGGATTGCAGCACGTCCAGCAAAGGGATCAGCAGCATTTCCGCGCGGCGGCTCTTGGCGGCCATCGTGGCATAGGTAAACGTGAAGAGCAGAGAAGCCACGAGTGCGGCCAGCATCCGTGTCACCGTGCGCAGGGTGTAGAGCGGCAGCGCCGAAGGCGCCAGTGAGATCACGGGCTGATGTGCGACCACAAAGGGCGCCACCATCTGGCGAGCGCCCGCGCCAAGCAGCAGAATGACCGCGACGACCAGTAGAATGGCAGCCAAGTCGCGCCAGCTCATCGCGCGCTGGTACGAAATTCCTCTCCTCAGTAGCTCTGCATGGTGCATTCGTTGCTGTTTCCAGTTATCACCCCCACCGAATCATGCCTGAGGCGGGAACCTGCTGGTTGCCCGCGTCAAGCCAATGCCCGGAAACTCTGCTCGGTCTCGGCATACACTGCCAAGGGGGTTGCATACGGCCGCCCGAAGTTCGATGGCGCCTAGCTGACCACGGCCCCGAATATGCGCCCGATGCAAAAAGTGATCAGCGCTGCGGCGGCGCCGATGACGACCTGTCGCACGCCCGAGAAGGCGGTCGACCGGCCGTTGAAGAAAGACGTTATAACTCCAAGTGTGAACAAGCCTACCAGCGATGCAGTGATGCTTCCGATCATCCCCGATCGGCTTGCCAGAACGAAAAACGGCAGCAGGGGCATGGTTGCGCCTAACGCAAAAAGCACGAACGAAACCGACGCTGCACTGACGGGATTGGCGCCCAGATGAGCTGGCTCGATTCTAAGCGCTTCATGCACCAGCATGTCCGCGGCGGCAGGTTCCTCTGCAAGGATTTTGTCTACGGCACGTCTCGCGTCGTCCTCGGTCATCCCTTTCGCCTGGTAGATCAGCGCCAATTCCTTGCCTTCCAGCGCCGCAGTAGCGTGCACGTTCTCGATCTGCCGGTCGATTTGGCGTGCCGCCATTTCGCGGGTGTTAGTGACCGATAACCACTCGCCCAAAGCCATCGCGCAGGCCCCGGCAAACAGGCCGGCGACCCCGGTCAGCAAAATGGCGGAGCGTTGCCCGCCGCCGCCGGCGACCCCCATCAACAGGCAGAAATTCGATACTAATCCGTCGTTCGCGCCAAGGACGGCGGCTCGCAAATTGTTGGCTAAGTTGCTGCCGCCCCAACCAGTATCCTCCGCCGTTGCCTCGCCGGCCGGAGGCGCGTAACTTCCGATTGTTCGCATGACCGCGGCGTGACCTCGTTCCTCTTTGGCCAGTCCCGCGGCTCTGGCGTCGTCCTGCTCCGAATACTGGTCCCGATCAGAAAGCTCCCGTGAAGTGATGCTGGGGACCACGAAGGCGACACCGAACTGCCGGGCCAGTTGTGTCAGCATCCGAGTTCGCAGGGAGGGTCGGAATTGCGGAATGGGGTGTCCCGCCAAGCGCAAACGTTCTTCCCAGAAAGTCGAGTGCTCTCGCTCGGAGGCCGCCAGCTTATTGAACACGCTGCTCAGACTGCCATTGCGTTCGATGACGGCAAGAGCCTGGTAAAGCGCCGCGCTATCGCGCTCGGCTTTCCAGTTGCGCAGTAACCGCTTCAGCTCATTCGATTCCACAAGTGTCTCCGCAGCCGCTGGCCCGCAGTTCAAGCACAGCGTAAGTTCGGTCTCTCACTGATCTTTCGAGCTTTTCGCAGGATGTGTGGCAGAGCAGAAATCGCACTCTCCCTCAAGCCCCAATCTGCATCGTTAATTTTGGCACAAACGCGTTACGCGCGTATCTTGCAGCGAGGACTTTTTAGGAGCTGCCGAATCCGGTCGCCGAGCGCGCCCGCTTTACCCTCGCGGTGACAGCAACGCCAATTGGCTCTGCGTGTGCTCGTAGCCGATGGCAATGATTTCGGCGGCGCGACCAAATTCCAGCAAACGGATGTGCCCCAACGGCAGCTGAATGATCACATCCGGCCGATCGAAGGCCAGACGGGACTGAGTGATGCGGGTTTCCATGATATTGATCGATGCCAGAAGCACCTCGAAAATACTGGGCAGCGGTTCTTCGGACGAGAACCAGCACGACCACTGCGCCGCGGCCGGCGCATCGCGCTCGAGCAGCTTCTGCTTCAGATCCTTGATCGACAGGCGATAGTCGGCCAGCCAGCGCGAGAACATGCTCTCGGCAATGTCCCCGCCGCTGTCCGCTTTCCCCGCGCTCCGCAGCGGCTTCAGATTCTTCCCGGCGAGAATCCAGACGCCGCGAGCCTTGGCGTGAACTTGGTTAGAGGCACGGCATTGAGGATGCCCATGGAGCATGCAATCTCCAATGGTTTTGGATTCGGCGGCGTGAATGCGAGCGTCGTGTTCCGCCATTGGCATTAATCTGGCAGGTGCAGAACTCAGGTGGGGCGATGGGCGTCATGGCAACCTTGATCGATAGCTTTACCGTTCAGCACTGCGAGCATGTCAGCCAGCGTTCCTTCGAGGCCGCGTCGCTGCCTTCGAGGCCGAACTTGGCAGCGTCGAGGACCCCGCCATCATCCCGCGTGAGGTCGCCGACCAACTTCCGCTCGAATCCCCGGCTTTTTCAACAATGTCGGTCTGCTCTGAAGTCACGAATTGACCTGCCGGTTTTCTTTGGACCAGATTTGACTTAGGAAATGGCCCGTCGCGCGCAAGCGCCTCCCGGCTATCCGCTGGTCAGCGCCACGCTCGTCGGGCATCTGGCGGTCTCGGAAGACCGGCAGGGAGAGCGCCTGGGCGCCATGCTTCTGGCTGACTCCGTGCAGCGTGCCTACTGGAGTGCGGATACGGTCGGCTCGTCGATGTTGGTGGTGGACACGATCAATGAGCGCGCGGCTGCCTTTTACGAAGGAAACGGCTTCGTGCGCCTGCCGGACTCACTCCGTCTGGTGCTGCCGATGCATACAATTCGGCGACTTGTGGAACCATGACCCGATATTTGACGGATCCAAACTCAAAACTGTCAGACGCAGTTTAAGCGGGGAGATCGTTCCACTCGAAGCCTTCACAGGCTGTGTATCCATGAATTTGGCGCGTCGCGTGAATCGAGCAGCGGTGAGGGTGCTGGTCCTCGACATGGTCGGCGGCCGACTGATGTTCCCTCAGCCACAGAATGCCTCCAACCTACTGGTGTACCACGGAAGTGTACCTCGAATCTGGTGTATAAAAACACGTTTTTTATACCTCGGTGCCTAACCTATCTACCGCGTCCTGACGGCGCGGAGGTTCGAGACCGATCTGGCCACGGCTAACGCCTCGAAATACGCCGCCGCGCCCGATAGATTGCACCAAGCCGCCAAACCTTTGGGCCGTCTGCGCCCGCAGGACGGGCACACGTGAGGCGATCGAGTATCCACGCAGGTTTCCTGCTCCGCCAATAGTTCATCGCCACCGACGGTATGGGCCCCGAGCAGGAAATGGTCAACATAGTTACGTGGCTTCGGATAGAAGATCATCCATTGGCAGGCGTCGCCCGGAAAAGCCACATTGAAAGCGCCGCTATCATCGCGGCGTCCGCTTTAAACAATTCTTTCGGCGAAAATTCTCTACCGTCGGCGTCAAAGATCTTGGCTCTGTCACCAAATCGTGTTGGTACTCGCTAAATCATTTTCGTAGTGCGGCCACGTTCGCATCAACAGCCTTTATGATCGGTCGAATCGACGTACGACGAATCGGTTGGCGGGCCAAGCAGGGCCCGAACTGCCCCACCTGCTCCAGCATCCGCTCTAGGCTTGCAATCGCCGAGCCCCGCTTGATTCCTCCTTTGGCTGCAAGCTGAAGGAGGTGGGCTCGGGTGACCCGACGAGCCTCACCGCAGATATCCATCTGGTGCTCCCCGCCGGGGCCGGAGTTAAATGTCAGATCGTAGGCAGGGGCAAGCCGCCACCTGCGATCTTGATCGAGGCGGAAAGCAAAGTTCTTGGAGTGGTCATCTCGATTATTGAAGATCACATTGAACACGGCGCGTTCGTAGGCTTTTAATATCTCTCGTTCGTCTGCCGTGAAAGCGCGGGTGACACGCAGCAAACTGATGTAATCGATGGAGGGCACCCTAAAGTCAGCATGCAACGCGCCCGCCAAGGTATGTACCGGCACGCGCATGCCGGATTCAATATCGAATCTTGCGATACCAAAGGCGGCATGGGCGCGCCCAGGTTCAAAGTGTCGTGTCTCGGGGACCTCAATTCCACACGCACGTGCGGTTTCGCAATAAGCGTGCTCAATCGCGCACACTTCCTTGTGCTCGTTTTTAGCTGGGAACTTAATCAGGTAGGGAACGTGTTTCGGATCGGGCATGGTGCTGATGGTCCCATCCGCGACGTTGTAGCCCACAAGCACCTTCGGGCGCGCACCGTGCGCAGACCCTCCAAGCACCAAAAGATCCTTCAAGACTTCAGAGTCTTTGCCGGTCAGGACGGTGCCGACTTCCTCGGCGAGCTTGAGCAGCGTCGTGTCGGGATCAGTCAACTCCACTGTATCCGCAGGCTCGAAGGTCAGCGCTCCGAGGGTCCGTTCGCCGAGGAAGGCAAGCCGATCGAGAGGGGACAACGTCGCGGCCTCAAGCCCGCGTCGGCGAAAAAAACGATCCATCAGAAGCATGCCCCAGCCATCCGGGAGCGCATCGGCAATCAGACCAGGCAATCGAAAGAGGAAGCGAGGAAAATCCCCATACGCATCCTCTCGCAGTGGCAGGCGAACTGGCGAAAGCTCAAGGCCTTCGCGCAAGGCCTCTTTTGAATATTCGAACAAGAGCTGGTGGCCATCGTCTGCCAACTGTCCGAGCGGCCAGTTTTCACCCCACCCGCGGTATCGGACCAGCAGTTTCTTCATTGATGCCGACTTCGACGCGCGCGCACCCTCGGTGCAGTTGCGAGCTGCTCCATCTGGGAAATCGACTTGGGTCTTGCGACAAAAAGCGTCTCGAACTGATCAGACACACCTAGGACACCGGCGATACGGATGAGCGTGTCGAGCGCGGACCCAGCGGTCTTTGCCTCAAGGTTCTTGATGGTGCCCACATTGAGGTCCGTGCGCGCGGCAAGCTCTTCCTGCGTCATCCGAAGCGCTAGTCGGCGGCTCTTGAGCCGAAAGCCCAGTTCGGCTGAGATCTCGGCGGGCGACATGAGTTTAATATCCAGCATAATAGCTGTTAAATTCGAATTACTAGCGTTAGTGGCTATTATAATAGCTATTGAAGTTAAATACCAGTCCGTCTGTCGAGGATTCCCGGCTATTCTGAAGCTCCCAGCATGGGGCCTAGTTTAGCCAGTCAGATTTGGGGGTTAACTGCAGAAGCGCAGCGCTCGGCGGCGGCTCGCCCAATGACCTCGCGCCGGCACTCAAAAGTTGGAAGGAGTCATTTCATCCGACCTCGTATTCAACCGATCGGCTCTCCCCTCCTTCGCAGCGCATCCCAGCTCCGATCGCCGACCTCGCGCACGAGATATGGCAACGCGCGAGCAGCGCGGCCGTGGTGGAACGCAAAGGGAGCGGCGCGGCCCGTGCGCTCGCGATGCGCACCGAAGAGGCCCAGTCGCTGAAAACCCAAGTCACGAGCCTGCGCGATCAGCTGCAACACGAATCAATCGCCTTGGGCGAGCTGCGCGCGCAAGCCGCGCGTCACGAAGCCGTGGCGCGCGACGCCCTCGCCCGCCTCGAGGCATCCGAGGCGCGAGAGCGCCGGGCCCTGCGCGACTTAGGCAGCGCCCGAGAACGCCTCTCGGAGTGGGAGGCGACGGTGACACAACTGCGCGAACAGGCCGCGCTGGCCGCCTCACGGCGCCGACCGGTGACGATGACTTCTCGTTCATCGAAACCCGCGAAAGGGCGGCAGAAGAAATCCACGCGAATCATCAGAACCGTTCGCAAGAAACCCAAACGGTTGACGCGCGCCTCCACCAAGAAACGTAGACCATCGGGCCGGAAACGCTGATGGCGCTATTCGGATACCGTATTTATTGGTAGCAGCGTTGACGAAGGGGCCTTCCATCGACACCGCGTTTTGGATTAGTTTACGGTGGACACGAAGGACGCGATATTGTCGGGTTCATCTCGAACAGGATCTGTGGAGCGGCCGGGTCCTGACGAACGTCACAGGTCGCGTCGGAACGGGACTTGGCCGCGCGCTCCGCTCAATCAGCTATGATCGAGGTTGCGTTGCTGATGTTGGCCGGCATCGCGAAGCGGCGGCGGCAGCGCGGACTCGGCAATAATCAGCGCTACACGGTCAGCAATACCGGACCAAGCGACAAGGAGCAGGGATGGCACTTGAAGAGCTTCGGCGCGAGCTGGAACGGCGTTTCGAGATTGCCCGCTCGGACGGCCGGCATCCTGACGATTTCCAAAAGGTGGAGCTCTACCTGATTGAGTATCAGGTTCAGAACGAAACGCTGTCCGAGTCTGATTCTGCAACGGTGCGCGCATGGCTCGACGAGCGCTGCGATCAGCTGCCCGTGCCGCTAGCGACTGACGCCGCCTATGCGGCCGCGACGTCAATCTGCCAATCGGTCGGCCGGAAGCTGACGGACGACGCCGATGTGCGGACCCTGATCCAGACCTGGCCGGCGCCGATCGCGCACGAGCTGCTGGCGCTGATCGAAGCGCTGCAAGGAACAGTGGATGGCAATCAGTCCCGCGCACCCTCGCCTGAGTCCGCGCTACTACAGCTGCGTGATCTGATTGAAATCCTGCTGCGTGTGCCCAGCATCGCACTGGCCCGTGCGCTCATCGACATGGAAGGCGAAGAGGCTCAATGGGCATTCAGCAAGCTGATTACGGCCAGCGGCGGCAACTGGATGGAACTGGCCCGCGGAGCCGCCCAACGCCTGCTGAATCGCGCGCCAGCTCATCCGCTGAATTCCCTCGCTGGCCTGTTCGTTTCGCATACCGAAATACGCGAAAAGTTCATCGCCTACATTCAGCGCCACCATCCGGACGGTTTGCCACGATTTCGCGCCGAGTGCCCCGGCGGCCAGGCGCGCCCGCCGGCGGAGACGCCGAGCGGCGCCCCGGATCCGCGATGATCTCCAATCCGCGCGTCCGGAGGCCGATGTCTTCATGCGCGGAGCGGTGTGCTAGGTTGCCGCGCGCTACCGGTACATAAAGGGCGATCGCAATCCATGGCGGCAAGAACTTCGAGCCTGATCTTGGCTTTCGCTTGCGCCGCGCTCGGAGGCTGCATCTCGTTGGGACCGCATGCGCTGAAGGCGGAATAGACCTACTGCTACGAATCACGGTGCAATCGATCGGCGATCTCAGCAATGCGACCATGCTGGGCGGGTCCACGGGCAACGGTTCGCCCGGATTCTTCGAGTTGCTGCACATCTTCAGGCGTCTGCAACTCGCCGGAGAGTTGTCGATCCAGTACAAACCCAGCGGCGACGCCGGCGAGGTGAGCCTGACGATCGGCGCGCCGCAGGGCCCGGAGCCGGCCGCGACGCAGGCCGATGTCGAGCGCGCCCATGCACTCCTTCATCTGCCGGGCCAAATCCAGCAATTCCGCATCGTCGCCGGCAACGGCGCGACGCGTTCCGGAACCATCGCCGTATCGACCCGCTCGGTGCTCGCGATCTTGAGCGACTTAGGCGCCGAAATCGTCGTGCCTGCGGCGGACGTCCAGACCGGCGCCACCAAGCCGTCGATCGCGCTCGTGGGCGGTGAAACCCGCCCCGTCGTGGTGGTTCACATCGGCCGGAAGGTTCCCCCGACCGCCTACTCGGCCGTGCGGTATCGGTCCTCGCAGTTCTGGATCGATGATACCGACTTCGACTCCAAATACGCGCTGACCGTGGTTCAGAACGTCATGGCGTTGGCCGAGTTCACGGACACGTCGCATGCGCCGGTGGTCACGGTTCCGGCCAATTGAAGCGCTGCGACCGAATCTCGTGCACCGGTACCGATCGCAGCGGCGTCAAGTCCGGGCCGGGCGTCGAGGCGGCCGCAGGCGCGGTCCTCGTAGAGCCGGCGCGTAGCCACGCCGGCAATGAAGAATCGAAAGAAGCCGAAAACTAGTCACATTGTCCGTCACTTTATCAAAGCTCCACAAACGATAATACGGAGTGACGGTCAACATCGCAGTTGGATCAATTTCGCTGGTTTGGGCTTAGACCCCCACGAGGCCATCGACCGGATCGCGCGAAGTTCACCCGGCCCGGATACATCTGGACCTAGTTACAGGCGTATATCAGCGTCCAAACGCCATCACCACCTGGTTTGTGGGTTCTCGCCCGGTAGTTGGGCGAGCGACGGTGTGGCCGTTGCCACCACCGCGAGGGCCGTGAGGATTGACAAGCGGCGAGTCATCATTTGGCGACCTTTACATTGAAGGTCACCGTGTTGGCCCCGCCGGCGTTCTTGATGACGAACTTGTACTGCCCGTCTTGCTTCGGCGTGACCTTAACCAAACACTTCGGTCCGGGCGAGTCGTCCTTAGCGACTTCCGCGCCGGAGGAGTCGTAGACGGAAAGGTGCACGTCGGTATTCTTCAGGCCATCCGTGGTGGCCTCGAACTCTTTCCCCCCCGTGAAAGACAGAAGGTAAGCGACCTCTCCCTTGTCCTTCATCTCGATCTTCTTGCCATTGAACGCCGCCCCGTTGCCCAGGTCGGTCGGCTTGACGTCCTGCGCGGGACACAGGGTGACGACCGCGAACATAACTGCCATCACTGCTGTGACTAACCGAGTAATCGATTTCATTTGATGTTTCCTCCAGAGTCGGATCAGATCCGCAACATTGATGCTGCGCCCAAAGGTATGGGAAAGTCGTAAAAAAAGCATAAATAGTTCATAAAGGCCAATGCCGTGAATCCTTTGGCGAAGCCGATCGAATCGATCATCCGTTCCGGGGAGAAACCGAACTCCCCGTGCAGGTTAAAATGCCCATACGCACCTACCGAGCCGTTGCGCATGGCGTTGAGCAACGCTTCGCGGTGGCCCTGATCGGGCTGCCCCGTTACTGGGCGACGATCCCCCAAGCGACGGAGGGACCCCCGATTCTGTGGGACTTTTGTGTCGTTTGTTTAAGTTCACCCATCAGCCGCGAATATAGCTTCACATAATCCCGCGCCATGCGCCTGGAGTCGAAGCGTTGCTCGAAGACCTGCCGGCACGCGTGGCGGCTCAAGGATGCAACGTCAGGCACCGCTTTGACCGCTTCCTCGAGCGTGTCCACCACAAATCCCGTCCCGCCGTGCGCGAGCACCTCCGGGACCGAACCGTTCTTCCACGCAATGACTGGGGTGCCGCAAGCCAGCGACTCGATCATGACTAAGCCGAAGGGCTCCGGCCAATCAATGGGAAACAGGAGGGCTGGCGGCGTTCGCTCCGACTGCGGTCATGGGACAGGTACAGCTAGCGACGCCCGCATCAATTGGTGGGTCCGCATCATGACGGATTCATCCAGCGGCTTCCCTTTCGTTTCGCAGCTCCCGGTCTCCGAAAGTCATGACGGTCGTGTTGGTGTCGTCACGGATGCCGCTCATGGAGCTTGCGACCAAAGCATTGACTTACGCTGGTCGTCACGGAGCGCGTTGGTTCTATCCGATCCGCATGCGCCGCGCCTTTCGCCGCGATTTGGCTGAAGCCGCTCGCACCCAGAGGACCATGAGCGCGGCCGCGACCACCGCAAGCAACGCGGTGTAATAGACGATTATCGCCGTTCGGTCGTGCCAAGGGCATTCCATGCCTCGACATGTCGCTCCCGGCGGTAATAAGGGAACCGCGTACCCAAACTGGCCCGGCAGGAGAATCAGCATCCCCAGCATGCTTTGGTTGTACCGATAACCGTGTCGCACGCTCATGGTGGTCGCCTAAACACCCGTTTGTGGCATGCGCCGTCTTGAGTTGTCCATTCGACAACAATTTTTCTCTCTCTCCGCTCCAAGTGTCGCCACGTACCATCAGAGCGTCGAAGGTCGCGAAACGGCGTGCCGCCGAGTGTCCGTCCGGTCCTGCGGAAATCAAATCCTGCCCAGTTCGATAACTGTGCACACAGTGCAAAAGCGATTTCCTTGACAATATTGCCAAGCGCGACTGCGAGCAGCAATAGCGCAATGATAAGCAGCACGAAGTAATACGGGCTGCGGGGCGCTGGCCCACTCAAGCCGATTCGCATAACGCCCCACAGCGTTACACATCCACTGAAGCGGCAGAGTTTAGTAATTGCCGGAGGACCGTACGTCGACATCGATAGCGGAAGAAACTCGTACGCCAACGCGAGTCCGATTGAGCCGCTCAATCGGACAGCCCCGTTTAACGTAGAAGAATTAAATTGTGCCACTTATACCTTGGGCGTTTTGCTGGTCCTACCCGCTCTCGTCGGTGATGGCAGCTTTTATTGCGTAGCTTTCATCGTTATCGACCATCAGTCGATAACCGACTCCCGTCTCGGTGATCAGGTACCGAGGCTGAGTCGGGTCTGGTTCGAGCTTCTGCCGCAGCATCTTGATATAGGAGCGCAGGCCGTGGGTGTCGCCGAGGCGGTCGGGCCCCCACGCTGCCCGGATCAGCTGTGCTGGGGTCACGATCATTCCGGCGTTGCGCGCGAGGGCGTCCAAAACGCGAAATTCGAGCGGCGTCAGGTGCAGGACGCCGCCGGGACCTTGAGCGCTGCGCTTGGTCAGATCGACCGTCGCTTCTCCGAGCCGAAGCAGCGGCAGTTGGTCCCCGCGGCGCGCGTTTCGGCGCAGCGCGGGCCCGCACCCGCGCCAGCAATTCCGGCGTACTGAACGGTTTGGCGAAGTAGTCGTCGGCACCGGCATCGAGCGCTGCGATCTTGTCCGTCTCCATCGTGCGCGCCGACAGTACGAGGATGGGCATCGGCGAGAAGCTGCGGATATCTCGAATTACGGACAGCCCGTCCCGGTCAGGCAGGCCGAGATCGACGATGGCGAGATCCGGCCGATGGTTGCGCGCCTCGATAATTCCGCGTGCAGCGGTTTCCGCTTCGACCACCCGGTAGTGCTGCGACTCGAGAAGCACCCTGAGCATGTCGCGGATGCCAGCGTGGTCCTCGATGATCAGCACGCGGAACATCGTCTCGGTCACGGCGCAGGCTCCGCGGTCGGCTGCGTGAATACAAAGCGCGCGCCGCCGCCCGGGCGCTGCATCGCGGAGATGCGTCCCCCGTGCGCATTGATGATAGCCCTGCAGATCGCACCTCCTAGAACCGCTAGTCGCGGTAGCAGCGCCGAACGCGATTTCTGTACGCCTGGTCAACGTTACAAGATGCGTCCGCGACCTGTGGCGCGAGTTCCGGCGAATGCTACGAGCGGAGATGCTAGGGTGAGCGATATAAATTTGTTATTGAATTTCGCTTTGGCGCGCGAAATGTGACGCACACGTCCCTTACGCTCCTCGCTTGGTTCTGTCGCAATAAGGAGCCGCGCCCGAATAACGTAGCCAATTTTATTCCGGCTTTTGTTCTGCCAAGACGATATGATTCCACGACATTGTACAAGTTATTTTGACGCGAGCGCTAAGCGCGCACTTGGTAAGCGGACCACGGATTTTAACGACAAGGTGTAAGCGTTGATCGCGATGGCGACACGATCGACTTCCTCCTCAGAGCCAAGCGCGATTGCGCTGCGGCGCGGCGTTTCCTGGAAGAGGCCATGGCATTGCACGGCGAGCCGGAGAAGATCACCATCGACAAGAGCGGTGCGAACACGGCGGCAATCGAGAGCTACAACGCCGAGTATTGCAGCGACATCGAACTGCGCCAGTGCGAGTACCTCAACAATATCGTCGAGCAAGATCATCGCGCTATCAAACGGATCGTTCGACCGATGCCGGGGTTCAAGGTCTTTCGCTGCGCACGCATCCTCATCACCGGCATTGAGACGATGCACATGATTCGCAAGGGCCAGCTCGATGGCCATGACGGAGAAGTCTTGTCCGCCGCCGATCAGCTTTATTCACTGGCACTCGATCCCTTATTGCGACAGAACCCTTTAATTCAACAAAAGCGCAGAATGCCCCGTCAAGGCACGCGGGATTGCAATTCGCGCTACGGACCTGAGGTGGAAACGGGATATGAGCAACATGGAAAAACCTAGTGACATTATCATCGGCGCGCGGCTGCGTCGGCGCCGAGGTGCTCGTTTCGTCCTGCTCGCGGTCTTGGGTGTTGTGGTTCTTGGCGGCAGCACGGCAGCGTCCTATTACGTCGACGCTCTCTGGTTCGAATCACTTGGCTATGCGTCCGTGTTCTGGACGCGGCTCGGCCTTCAGGCCGCGACTTTCGCAGCCTTTGCCCTCGTTACCTTTCTGGTAGTCTACGGCGCGTTCCGGGCGCTGAAGCCCGATCGGCTCGTCGAACTGATCGGCGCCACGATTCTCATCAACCGGCGGCCGGTAACGCTGCCGGTCGAACCCGTCCTCAAGCTGATTGGGCTCGGGGTGTCGGTGGCAATTGCCGCTATAACGGGCGCCAGCCTGATGGAACGCTGGATGACCATGGCCCTGTTCTGGTACGCGCCGCGTAGCGCAACAATGCCCGACCCCATTTTCGGGCGATCGCTCGACTTTTACCTGTTTACGCTGCCGGCTGCGCAGCTCATCACCGGATGGCTGATGATACTGTCGGTAATCGTCTGCGCGATCGCCGCGACATCGATCGATATCAGATCGGAGGTTCGGTCCGCCAGATGATGCTGGCGACCCGCGAACTCAATGTGGACAAGCTGCCGCAAAGCAGCCGCAACTGGATCAACGAGAAGCTGATCTATACCCACGGGTACGGCGTCACGATGAACCCAGTGAACGGCTTCACGCCTGAGG
>Ga0182030_10019444_pt1 | contig 12920 bp, 12 predicted proteins | sample 812S3MmetaG_FD_121299 | JGI IMG/M metagenome (GOLD analysis project Ga0182030, IMG submission 121299) | Permafrost microbial communities from Stordalen Mire, Sweden - 812S3M metaG (Illumina Assembly) | ecosystem: Environmental > Terrestrial > Soil > Wetlands > Permafrost | place: Sweden... | reverse complement strand
GCTTCCGCCGCATCTTCTCCCGCTTCGAAAAACTCGACGTCGTCTTTCTTGCATTCCTCTGCTTTGCACTTATCGTCGAAGCGCTACGAATAGCGTGAACACGCCCTAGTTTGGATCTGTTGATTAGGGATCATGGCCAAATTCCCGTGCCGAACCAGCGGAATAACTTTTTCGACTCCCGGAACCGCCGTGAATAGCCCCGGAAAAAATACTTCATCACCGGGACCAATGTTCTCTTTGTTGCTGGATTCGTTAAAGCAATCCTCCATATCAAAAACGCTCACGTCAAGAGTCGCGTCGTAGTTTACTGGAGCCACCAAAGCATCCACGGACGGGTCATCGTGATGATACCAGGGGCCAGTCCACGCGAGTGGCGCTACGCCACCACCTACTTTGTTAACGATCACCACTTTTTCAGTGTTGGGCGTCTCATCAATGGCATGTTTTGCAGTGACTGCGTACATATGCCTTCCACCGGGGACCTTGGATGGGACGGAAACCATAAAGGACGTAGCGATAGGATCAAAACTTTGGCTTGTCAGGTCTTGGCCCAGAACCTCGGCCACAAATCCGATACTCTTCAACACCATATCAGGAACGCGCAACGGAACCTCCCGCTTGACCCGATATGCCGCCACTACAAGATTAGAGAGAACAGATTTATCGAGAAGCGATTTCATTCTCGCACTCCGATGATTGATGAGTCAACTAAATTATTACGAAATCGGTTTGCTAGACTTGGCCGCGACGTTCGATGGTCGTTGACAACCAGGACAACCTTCTGTCATCAGAAATTAGGCGGCTTTGGAACAATTGTCTTCCGAATGTGGTGATTCCGTGGTAGGCTGTACCGAAATGGAGGGTTCCTTGACAATTGGACGACTCAGCGTATTTGTAGCCTTCGCGCTTGCATTTTCGACCTTCGCCGTCGGCAATCCCATCACCTACGACGTCAATCTCACCATCGGAAGTGGAAGCGCCACCGGGACTATCACCACCGATGGCAATTTCGGAACGCTCTCGTCCTCGGATGTGACGGCCTTCAGCCTGACGATCTCCGATGGGACAAACAGCTTGGGCCCTTATAACGCAACGAATGGCTACGTCGCTTTCGTTGGTACTGCTGACCTCCTCGCGACCCCGACCACTCTGTCATTCAATTTCAGTGATCCCTCCACGGCCGACGTTATCTTATTCCGTATCAATGGCTTTCCCAACTCGGGCACCGGCGAGATTTGCTTCACTGGAGCGGCCGATTGCGCCGGCGTTGAGAACGTAGAATTAATCTGCGTGATCGGCAGTAACTGTAATAACGGTACCCTACCGGTAGCAACGGCCAGCGAATCTGGAACTCAGGTCATCGCAACGGCTTCGTTCACATCCGTTCCTGAGCCGTCCACCTTTGGGCTGCTCTGCGCCTCCGCCGCCGTCCTGTTCTTCCGGCGTAACCGAATCGTCATCGAGCGCCTGCGGCCACGGCGCGTCCGTGGGGTCTGACGCCCGTCCAAAACCTCTCTCGCACCGGAGCCGTTAAAGCCCCCGGCCTTCCGAATTTTCTTTTCAAGTCATAGGCTGAAAATAGGGTGTCGGCGGCGAGCGGTCACTTCTCACGCACAGAAAACCAGGACAGTACACTCAAACACAACTTCTGAGCATCAGCGACCGGCTACACTTGCCTCAGTGCGTTAGATCGTACGTGAAATAATTCATCGCCACGAATCGGCTTCGGGATAGCATAGGGCGCAAAACGTGGCGCACGCTCTCAGCGTGCCGCGTCGACAATCGTGTCGACGCCTGGCCGCGCTTCCCCTCGTATCAAGTTAGGTCACAGTTGAGTTTACGTCGCAGCTCCTCTAGCGGGGTCGTTCGGCCATTGCGAATGTCGTCCAGCCCTTCGGCGAGGGCTGCTTCCGTTTCCGGAGCTAACGGCTCATCGTCGCTCAACTCTTCGAGATAATCGAACGCCGAGGACAAACGCTCCTCCGGTAACGTGTCGACCAACTGATGACTGCTTTCCGCCAACGGTCATAGCGAGGTCCCTCGTTTGATTTTAGCGCGCGAATGGAAGGCTGATGAACGGGGCGCAATCCGGTGCGGGCGCCGGATGCGTCCGCTACCGGCCGGAAGGTCGGAACAGGCGCGAGGCAAGTAAACCGATCAACTAATATTTGCAAATGGTGTTTGACCGTACGGTCCCGAGTTTCCCTGTGCGCGCCGTAGCCTAGCAAAATCTGAGAAATCTCCGTCTGTCCCGGTTTTACCATCGCCTCGCGCCAGGTTCGGGCTGAAATAAATCGTTCGTATCTGCGAGAGCGAATGGGCAAGATGCGGGACGTCCCCTAAGGAAACCGTGAATTCGTTGGCTCCGAGAGGCGCACGGTGGTATCCTTTTGTGAAATGAATATTTTGGCTCGAACCGTCCGGTATGCCTCGGCCTGGAGAAATCTCAACCGGATTCAGAATCTGACGCTTGAGAAGTGCTCCGTGGAAGAGCTGGTAGATACCGTGTTCACGTGCGCCGACGCATTCTTCGAGCCAATTCAGATTCGCGAGGAAATCATCGGGGCGCTGCAAGAAATCCGCAAGCTTCGGCCCCGGTACATCGTGGAAGTCGGCACCGCGGGTGGTGGGACTATGCTGTTGTGGCTTCGAGTCGCGCACCCGGAAGCTAAGATTGTGACGATCGATCTTCCAGGCGGCCGTTTCGGGGGCGGGTCGTCGCCTCTGCGCGTTCCGCTATTCCGCCGCTTGGGCCTTCCAGGGCAGACAATTCATCTGATTCGCGGCGACTCGCACGATCCCGCTACGCTCGAGCTAACCCGTCAATACCTGGCCGGCAACGCCGCGGATTTCCTATTTATAGACGCGGACCACACGCCAGAGGGCGTGCGAGCGGACTACTCGATGTATTCGCCCTTGGTTCGACCCGGAGGTATCATCGGTTTCCACGACATCGGCATTACGAATCCCGTATACGGTGTAAGGGCGCTGTGGCAAGAGCTCGCCACCACCAAGCCTAGCCGCGAGTTTCTTGGCCAACCGGAAACTTATGGCATCGGATTGCTGTATTCCTAGCAGCCCGAGGGGAAACCGGGACGGACGGACATTTCTCGGGTTTTCACGCGCTCCTTGCAACCTTCGCCATCTCCTTCTTGCTCGAAAACCGGGACAATACACTCAAACACAGTTTGTGATAATCGGCGACTGGTAACATTCGGCTCAGTGAGTCAAATCGTACGTGAAATAATTCATCGCCACGCGATACGCCAAGCCCGCCCACTTCTCGTCGTATTTCGGATCGTCCGACCACTCCCAGGCGTCGCCCAGGTCCATGTTGTGGCAGATCGCGACAACGATGCGGCCTTTGTCATCTCGAATGGCACGCCAGTGAGGTTCTTTGCCGGTCTCGCCCGCTTCGTAGATCACATGCGTTTCGAAATATTGCGCGCCCGGAACTTGGAAGCGATCGTCGAGATCGTAAATGGTGTGGAAGATGGGATCGTCGTTGCGCAAGTCTTCCCACCCTCGATCGGGAAAAACCTTCTTCATGCTGTTCATGAAAGTGTCCCATTCGCGAACGCCGCGGTAGGCATCCGTTCCGTGAAAATCGTCGACCATGAGAAACCCTCCGCGATTCAGGAAATCGCGCAGCTGAGCGGCTTGATCGTCGGGCAGCAGCCAGTGTCCGACCTCCACCGCGTACAGCATGGGCCAGTTGAAAATTTCGTCCGTGCCGTCGAGGCTGACCACCTGTTCCACGGAGCGCGCGTCGATGCGAGTCAGCCGCCGGACACCGTCCAGCAAGTGCCGATCCGAACGCGGATAATCCATGGTCCAGTAGCCTGCAAAATTGCGATACATGCTGTGGTTGGGATAGCCGGTGATGTCCGGATAACGGAGCCGCGCACGCGTCCAATCCGTGGGCTTGTTGTAGTCCGGCGGCAGCGGGAAATCCTCGTACTCAATGGCGGGATATTCCTGAAAAGGCTTTTGCGCGCGCAGCACTCCCCAGCCGGTCAGCAGGAGAAGCGTCACGCAAAGAAGCAGGCGAACGCGCATCCGGCTATGGGCGGGACGGCCGGCCGTGGAACGCCGCCGCCATGCACTGGGTCTGAACCACATTCTCAAAAGCAGATTCTCAAAAGCACGTTCTCAGGTCGGCTTCAGGATATCACAGGGCTCCCGTGAGTAGCGGAGTCCACGCGGCTTGGAGCCCCATGCGTGAGCGTGGGGCTTACAGTAATCGGGAAGAAGTCAGCAGAAAAGTGGGCGAGCGTTTTTGTAAGCCCCACGCTCACGCATGGGGCTAAACGCGCCCGGGAGTTTGTAGCACCCTTCCGCGCTCTGCTACCCTGGAACAGATGGCCGATAACGTTCGCCTTTTTCAAGCCGGACCCGATCCCTTCGGGCGCACCTGGGACGTGGAATTTCGCTGGTCGCAGAACGGCATTTCGATCCGCCACGCCGATACCATCGACGTGAAGTACGTCCTCCGCACCGCCGGCGAAGATCCGCAGGAAAAGGTGGTTGCGATGCAGCACGCCGATCTGCTGGCGCTTTCCGCTAAGTCCGGACACGCGCTGACCGACGCCTGGTGCATGAAGCTCGCGGCGAATCATCTGAAGTACATGATGAAATCGGGCGACGACATGGAAAAGACGCTCGTGACCGTCACGCCCGCCGAGCTCGAGCGCGCCGCCAGCATCCTGCAAGCAGTCTAATCCGAACGACCGAAGCGCGGAAAACTTTTTCCGGTTACCCCATCGGAACTAAGGTGCGCCGTTCTAGCCCGTACGTCTGTTTCGTCCTGGTAGTACCGCAAAAAGAGTCCCTTGTACTGTTGTCGCCGTGCGGTCCTCTGTCTATTCTCAACTTGACCGCAATGCACGAAACGTGCCGGTCACGGGAGAAAAACAATGACGAAAGCAATGGGATTTATCATCATGTTCGCGGCGCTGGCGGCGACGACAATGGCGGAACAACTCTGTGACACACCTCACGGATCCGTCCCCGAGATTGACGCCAACTTGGGCGGCTCCGCGCTGGCGCTGATCAGCGGAGCGATGTTGATCGTTCGCGGACGCCGCAAGCAATAAGCGGGAGCCGCCGGCAAAATAAGGATCGCTCCCCATCGGTTTGGCCCGCGACGCGGATCGCACCACCGGCTTTGTACTAACCGCTGGGCGCCTCCGTCCTTGTACCCCACCTTAGTACGAGTCCATCCATCGTACTGTTCTTGCGCGAAGGTTCTGCCGGTATGCTCATCCGGTAGCTTCCCAATAAGGAGGGAAAGATGGCTAAGTTTATTGGTTTTGTGGTCATATTCGCGGCGCTGTCCACGGTCCTGATGGCCGACTTCGTGTCGACTCCGGAAATCGATGCGGCAACGGGCAGCTCCGCTCTGGCGTTGATCGCCGGTGCCCTGTTGATGATCCGCGGCCGTCGCTCTCGGTAGCGCCGCCGCAAACGAACGTCGCGCAAATTCACTTCGAAGACTCTGCAAAAACGATTGCGAAGAATGAGAACCACTGCATCGCGGTGCGTCTCAGGGTAGTTGCTTTAAGTACCCGGGCGCCCGCGATATCTTTTCGCAGCGAGCCGGAGTCTTGACTACTGTCTTTGCCTACGTGTCTTTGACTACGTGTCTTTGAGCACTTCGGCGATCTCCTTCTCCGGAATCGCTCCTTCGCGAATAATGCGCCAGTAAGGCTCCGTGACGTCGATTGTCGTCGCGCCCGCGCCGGAGATATGCCCCGCGTCCAACACCAGATCGATGCGCCCGTCCATGGTGCCGAACACCTCAATGCCCTTCGCACACGTCGGCTGTCCGGAAAGATTCGCGCTGGTGGCGATCAATGGCTGCGCCAGCTTTTCGATCAACGCCGTCGCGACCTTGGAACACGATTGCCGCATGGCGATGCGTCCCGTATTGCCAGTCACCTTGAGCGGCACGCGGGAAGATGCCGGAGCGATGATCGTCAACGGCCCCGGCCAAAACCGCCGAGCCAGGCGATAAAAGCGCAGCGGCAAATCCTTCCCGAGCTCTTCCGCCATCACGATATCGCCCACCAGCAGCGGCAGCGAGCGAACGTGTTCCCGTCCCTTGGCGGCAAAAACGCGTCGGGCGGCGTGCAGGTTCAGAGGATCGGCGACCAGAATGTAGAGAGCGTCACTGGGGATCGCCACCACTCCGCCGCGCCGGATGGCCGCGCACGCGTGTTCCACCGCCGCCGCGTCCGGTTGTTCGCCGTCGATTTCGATAAGATTGGTTGCCACTCGCTCGTTTCCGCTACCCTGATTTTGTTCGCGATGTCTTACTCTCGAGGGCCGATTACTCCCGCGACCTGTACGGCCATTTCATATCTTCCAAACGGAGCGCTCAGCTGCACGCCCGCCGTCATCGGACGCACCGCGCGAACCATCTCTTGCGCAATCGCCACGCCCTGCGCGCGGGCGGCCTCGGCATTTTCCGCGGCCCGCATCCGCTCCATATACTGTTCCGGCACCGGGACGCGCAACTCATGCACCATGAACTCGGCGTTGCGGAAACTGGTCAGCGGCCAGATCCCGGCGATCACCGGAATTTTGTACTGCGCCGTGCGCTCCAAAAATGTTTCCAGCAAACTCAGATCGAAGACCGGCTGCGTGACGATGTAATCCGCTCCGGCTTCCACCTTCTTTTCCAGGCGCCGGAGCTCTTCCTCAATATTGACCGCTCCCGGATTCGCGCCGACGCCGATCAGCAGCGCCGTTTGCGAGCCCATCGGATTGCCGCCGAGATCCAACCCCTGGTTCAGATGATTGGCGATCGTCACCAGCCCAATCGCATCCACGTCGAACACCGCCGTCGCATCCGGATAAGTACCCATCCGGGGAGGATCGCCCGTGATGCAGATCAAATTTCGCACGCCCGCCGCATGCGCGCCCAGCAGTTCACTCTGAATGCCCAGAATATTGCGATCGCGGCAGCAGAAATGCAACACCGCCTCGATCCCGGCCTGCTGCTGGATCAACTGGCAAGTCACTTGCGCGCTCAGGCGAGCGCTGGCGCGCGGGCCGTCGGGCACGTTGATTACGTCGATCCCGGCATCCTTACATAACTTCGCTCCGGCGATTTCCTTGGACGCATCGATGCCGCGCGGCGGAAGAATTTCGACGAACGCCACAAAACGCCCGGCCGCGAGCTTCGCTCCGAGCGTGCTGCGTTCCGTCACCGGAACTTTCGCCAGAGCCTTGGCCGAGTCGTTCCCCGTCTCGGTCATCACCGCGGCCATGCGATGCAGCGGCTGAATGCTGCGCACTTCGCCGCGAATTTCCTTGATGTGCTCCGGCGTTGTTCCGCAGCATCCGCCCACGATCTTGACGCCTTCCTGCAAAAACCGGCGCGCGTATTGCGCCAGATATTCGGCGGAACACAAATACAGATTGCGACCCTCCACCGTCACCGGCAACCCGGCGTTGGGCATCGCGCTCAGCGGCTTATTGGTGAACGCCTGCATGTTTTCGATGGTTTCGAGCGTCACGCGCGGCCCCGACGAACAATTCAACCCGACCACATCGACCGGCCACCGATCCAGCGCGCGCGTGAACGTTTCGGTGGAGCTGCCATCCTGCAAGCTGCCGTCGTCTTCAATGGTCACCTGCGCGACGATGGTCAAATCGTCGCCGGCCGCTTCGCGTGCGCCGAAAATGGCCTCGCGCAATTCGTCGAGATCGTTGAAGGTTTCGAGGATCAGCAGATCGATGCCGGCTTCCACCAGCGCCGTAACTTGTTCGCGGAAAACCGAGCGCGCTTCGGCGAAGGTCGTCGGACCGAGAGGCTCTAATCGAACGCCAAGGGGTCCCACCGCTCCCGCGACAAACGCCAGATCGCGAGCCGCTTCGCGCGCGATACGCACGCCCGCTTGATTAATCTGCCTCAGCTTTTCCGCGAATCCGAACGCGGCCAGACGCTTGCGATTGGCCCCGAACGTATTCGTTTCGATGATCTCGGCACCGGCGCGGACGTAATCCTGATGGACGTCGCGCACGATGGCGGGCGAAGACAAATTGAGCTCGTCGTAGCAGCGATTGAGAAACACGCCCTTGGAATAAAGAGCGGTTCCCATGGCTCCATCGGCGACGAGGATGCGTTTAGAGAGCGCCTCCTTGAATTCGGCGGCGCGGGTTTGAGGCATAGTTACGGGCATGATCTGATTGCAGTTGCCTGTTTCTACAATAGCGCGACGGGGCCATAGGAGTCGGGTGGTGGGTCGATTAATTATGATCACCACGCTGGAGGCGCTACGGGCTGGTCGCCTGCGAGAACCGGCGAAGCTTCCCTCTTTCGTGCTCGGAACGCGGGTTCCGGACAAAGATGCCAGAGTTGCAGCGACGGCTTTGTTATCTAACGATGGCTTCGTTATCTATTGATAATGTGAGGCGTTAGCCTTACGTTATTTTCCGCTTGACAGGGACCTCCAAACCGGATAATGTCTATTTAGATAGTATAGTAGTAGACTAGGCCAGCCGCTGTGACAGGCACCCTGTGGTTTGCTTCGCTGGCCAGGTCGCTAAGGCTGCGACCGCTCACGAGAGAAGTATGAGGAGCAAACTGTGTTCACTATGATTTTCCAACCCGCGAAACTCGCTCCCTGGGCACTTGCCGCAGCAACGCCACGCCGCTGTTGTTGTTGTCAATAGTCGGTCCCTTCTTCTCAACAAACATTTGTGAGGCCTAGCCTCGCGAGGCTCTGTAATTTGAGTTTTGAACCCGAGGGAGAAATGTATCCAAACGTATTTTTAGAGTTGTTCCGTAGACGTTTATTGCCGTTCTACGCAGTGCTCGCGGCCACAGCGTTCAGCGGTGTTCCGAGCGCTTTCGCACAACAAGTGGACGACGCCATCGTTGTAGGAACGGTTTTCGATTCCTCGCACGCCACCGTCTCCGGAGCGTCCGTGAAGCTGACGCACCTATCCACGAACGCGGTCACGCAGGTTCGCACCGACGAACACGGCCAATACCGCACGCCGTCCATAAGGATCGGCGAATATCTTGTGAGCGTCGAAGCCGGCGGCTTCAAGCAGTCCAATCAAACCGGAGTCGTGCTGGAAATCGGCGATGTCCGCAAGGTTGACGTCGTGCTCGAAATCGGGCAGACGTCCGAATCGGTCAGCGTAGAAGCCGAGGCGCCGCTGTTGCAGACCTCGGATTCCACGGTCGGAACCGTCATCAACAACAAACAGATTGAGGACCTGCCGCTGAACGGGCGCGACTACTTGCAGCTTGCGAACTTGTCGTCCGGCACGACTCCTTCGACACAAGGCGTGAGCATCGGCGGACAGGCCGGCACGCAAGTCGCATTTCTGCTGGACGGACAGGACAACAACAACCAGCAAATCTCGACGGGCCATTCGGGACAGAAAGAGGTCGTGAAGCCTTCCGTAGACGCCATTCAGGAATTCAAAGTGGTGACCAATAGCTATGCGGCGGAATATGGACGTTCTTCCTCGGGCGTCGTCAGCGTGGCGCTGAAGTCCGGATCGAACCAGCCGCACGGCAGCGCGTTCGAATTTATCCGCAACGATGTGGTGGACGCCAAGAATTTCTTCGCCACCTACAAGCCGCCCTACAGAAGGAACCAGTTCGGAGCCTCCGCCGGCGGCCCCGTCGTTCGCAACAAGACCTTCATCTTTGGCGATTTCGAAGTCGGATATATTCGCCAGTACACAACCACCATCAGCACCGTCCCCACCGTGGCGCAGCGCTACGGGCAATTTTCCAGCACGATCAAGAATCCCTACACCGGTGCCGCCTACTCCGGAAATCAAATTCCTCTTGGTTCATTTGATCCCGTTTCGTTGAAGATTCTGAGCTATCTGCCGCTGCCGCAAACCGGCGCCGCGACCAGCAACTACAACTACCAGAGCCCTTCCAATCAGGACAATCACCGCTTCGATTTCCGCATCGATCAAATCATCAACGACATGCAGAATGTCTTCTTCCGCTACAGCGCGCAAATTGCGGACACCGTTGTTTCGGCCTCCCTGCCCCCGAATAATGGCGAATTTTACGCCGGGGGCGGCGCGCAGGCCGCCAACAGCAAGAGCTTCGTGCTGGGATACAACAATATCCTGACGCCCACGCTCGTGAGTTCCATCCGCGCAGGTTGGAACGATCTCGCCTGGACGAATTACTTCCCCAACCAATCGCTCACCGGCGTCGGCATCCCCGGCGTTCTCACTACCAATCCCGGCTTCTCCAATATCGTGATCACGGGCTATCCAAGCTTGGGCGTGACCAACGTTCCGAACGCGGACGCGTCGCAGGACCGGCAGCTCTCCGGCGACGTCACCTGGACCAAGGGCGCTCACAATCTGAAATTCGGCGTGCAGGCTTATTGGCTACAAACCAACTTCCTGAGCTCCCAGCGCAGCAGCGGAATTTTCAACTTCAACGGCCAATACACGGGGAATGCGCTTGCCGATTTCCTGATCGGCGCGGCCTACACCGACAGTCTTTCCAACTATTCGTACCTGGCGATGCGCGCGCCGTGGACGAACTTCTTTGTGCAAGACGATTGGAGAGTGACGTCGCGGCTCACGATCAATGTGGGACTGCGTTATGAGTTCGACCCTCCCGCGGTACAGAAGAACAACACGATTTCGAATTTCAATTTGGACGCCGATCCCGGCCATCCGTTTCTGGAGCCGGCCGGATCCCTCGGCAGCAGCATTGCCGATCGCGCGCTGCAGAATGTCGACAGCAAGCAGTTTGCTCCGCGCCTGGGGCTCGCGTTCAGTATCGATACAAGAACAGTGATCCGCGCCGGTTTCGGGACGTTCTACTCCAACTTAATTACCGAAGGCGGCATGCAATCGCTGGAAATCAATCCACCCAACAACGTCCGTGTAAGCTTCACGACGAACAAGGCGCTGGCTCCGACGCTGATTCTGAGTAACGGGTTTGCGTCGAACGCCCTCAGTCTCTCGAATGCGTCCAACGTGGAATTGATCTCCTACGACACCAAAGGCGTGACGCCCACCGATTACCAGTGGAACTTCAACCTGCAGCGTCAGCTGCCGGGCGGGATTCTCGCGGAGGTCGGCTACTACGGCAACAAGCTCAACCATATGTGGCGGCAGATCGATGGAAACCCCGCGCCGCCGGAGCCGGGCAATATCAATTCGAATCGGCCCTACACCAGCACGCTCGTGCCGGGCACCGGAGACACCATCACCCTGGCCGACGTCGTCCGCATCCAAAAGGACGGCTGGAGTTCCTACAACGCTCTGCAAGCCAAGATCGAAAAACGCTACACGAATGGAATTACCTTCATCGCATCCTACGCGTGGTCGCATGCCATCGCCTTGGGCGACACGGCCGGCGTGCAAAATGAACTGAACTGGATGGCGGACAAGGCCAGCTCCAGTCTGGATATGCGGCAGCACCTGGTCGCCAGCGCGGTTTATCAATTGCCTTTCGGACAGGGCCGCCAATTCGGTGCGCACTGGAATCGCGTGACCGACGCGGTCCTCGGTGGCTGGAGCTTCGCTCCAATCTTTACCGCGAGCACAGGGCTGCCTCTGAACGTCACCGTCAACGGCAGTCCCTCCAATACCGGAGCGACCACCAGCGTCGACCGGCCGAACGTGGTCGGCAACATCTCGCTCTCGAATCCCAGCGTCGCCGAGTGGTTCAATACCGCTGCCTTCGTGGCGAACGCTCCTTACACCTACGGCGATTCGGGCCGCAATATTATCCGCGCGCCGGGATTGGTAAATCTCGATCTGGCGCTGCACAAGTCTTTCCGGATCACGGAAAAGGTGAACGCGCAACTGCGGCTCGAATCGTTCAACGCCACCAATCATCCGGCCCTCGGCAGCCCCACCACCGTATTGGGGAACGCGCTGTTCGGCCAGATTACTTCAACCGCGACCGGAACATCGGCGCGCGATAACCAGCTCGGACTGAAGATTGTTTTCTAAATCAGCAACACACATTTAATAAGACGGAAAAGGAAAAAGGAAAAAGACAATGAAGAAATTGATTCTGATGATTCTAGTGGCCGCAACCATCGCCTTCGGCCAGACCGACAACGCCAAGCAGGGCAAGAAGAAGGGATCGGAAGCTCATGTGCTCAACCGCGCTGAGATCGATGCCCTGCTCGCCAAGCCCGATCAGGTGCTGATCATAGACGTGCGCCGGCCGGATGAGATCACGTCCAACGGCGGATTCCCGGTATACCTCAGCATCCAACTCGCGGACCTCGAAAAGAGCCTGGCTTGGATTCCGAAAGACCGCACGCTCATTGCGATATCGAATCACGCGGCTCGCGGTGGACGCGCAGCGGACATTCTGACGAAGGCCGGTTTCAAAGTCGCCGGTGCCGCAGGTGCACAAACTTACGAGCAAGAGGGCGGAACGCTGTCCAAGATCGTGCCTCCGCCGCCGAATCCCAACGCGAAGAAACAATAGTGTGAATCGACTTGAAGAAAGGATCGTCATGAAATCGAAGCTCATTTCTGTACTCGTGTTTGGCGCCGCGCTCACCGCGCTGCCCGCCCTGGCGCATCATTCGTTTGCGGCGGAATACAACGGCAACCAGCCGGTCACTTTGAAGGGAACGCTCACCAAAGTGGAGTGGACCAATCCTCACGGTTGGATCTACATCGATGTGAAGAACGACGATGGCAAGGTGACGAACTGGGCCGTGGAGTTCGGCGCACCGAACGTGCTCTTGCGGCGCGGACTGCGCAAAACGGATTTCCCGACCGGCGTGGAACTGGTCGTGAAAGGTTACCGCGCGAAGAGCGGTTCGCCGACCGTCAACGGCACCAGCGTGACGTTTCCCGACGGACGTAATCTGTTTACCGGCTCGTCTAATCCCGATGCTCCGGGAGCGGAACGATGAAGTTTCGACAACTGGCTGCGCAATCAT
>Ga0182030_10019443_pt1 | contig 12920 bp, 11 predicted proteins | sample 812S3MmetaG_FD_121299 | JGI IMG/M metagenome (GOLD analysis project Ga0182030, IMG submission 121299) | Permafrost microbial communities from Stordalen Mire, Sweden - 812S3M metaG (Illumina Assembly) | ecosystem: Environmental > Terrestrial > Soil > Wetlands > Permafrost | place: Sweden... | reverse complement strand
GCCCGCGTCCAGTTGCAGACAAAAGCAACTTGCCGGCGACGATACCTGTGGCGCATACCCGGGACAGGCGGCGATTACGGTTCTCGATCGGGCTTGTTGCCATTCTTTTGGCCGCGGGAGGCGCCGGTTTCTATTGGTGGAAGCACTCTCAAGCGCAGCTTCCCGTCGGCATAAGCTATGGCAACGGCCGGCTGGAGGCCGATGAGATCGATATCGACACGAAATTCTCGGGCAGGATCGCGGAACTGAGCGCTGACATCGGCGACATGGTCAGCGCCGGGCAAGTGGTCGCCCGCATGGATACCAGAGACCTTCAGGAGTCGCTCAAGAAGGCGCAAGCGCAAGTCAAACAGGCGCAGCGCATGATCGAGGAAGCCAACGCAAATCTGGAGCAGCAGCGCACGCAACAGACCCTTGCCGCGCAAGAGCTGGAGCGTACGCAGACTTTGCTGAAACAAGGCTATGCGACAAGGGAACTGTTTGATCAGCGGACACAAGCCATGAATGCCGCAAATGCTGGATTGAACGCCGCAACGCAGCGGGTCGCACAAACCGAACGTGCGCTCGAGGCATCCGAACACGATGTGGGTCTCTATACGGTCAATATCAACGACAATGATCTGGTGGCGCCGCGCGGCGGCCGGATTCAATATCGAATCGCCAATATCGGCGAGGTGCTGCCGGCCGGCGGCAAGGTGTTTACGATGCTGGACATCTCCTATGTGTACATGGATATCTACCTGCCGGCCCCGGAAGCAGGGAAAATCAAGGTCGGCACGGATGGCCGTATCCTGCTTGACGCCTACCCGAACTCGCCGATTCCGGCGAAGGTCTCCTTCCTCGCGAGCCAGGCGCAGTTCACACCGAAAACGGTGGAAACCCAGAGTGAGCGCGACAAATTGATGTTCCGTATCCGGGTCCGGATCGATGCCGACCGTTCACGCGTTCATGCGGCCTCGGTGCGCAGCGGATTGCCTGGGGTCGCTTACCTTCGCGCGGATCCGAACGTCGTTTGGCCTAAAAATCTGCAAGGCGCGCCATGAATGAGCGGGGTCGAGCTGTTGCCGTCCTCGACAGCCTCACGCAAAAATACGGTAAGGTCACGGCACTCGACGGCGTCACGATCAGCATACCGGCCGATTGCATGGTTGGGCTAATCGGTCCTGATGGCGTGGGAAAATCCACGCTTCTCGGTATTATCGCCGGCGCGCGCCAAATCCAGTCCGGTCGCGCCATGGTTCTCGATGGCGATATCTCCGGCGCGAAGCACAGGGCGTTGGTATGTCCGCGGATCGCCTACATGCCGCAGGGGCTCGGCAAGAATCTCTATCCCGACCTGAGCGTTCGCGAGAACATGGAATTTTTCAGTCGCCTGTTCGGACAACCCCGCGACGAGCGCAAGTGGCGAATTGCCGAACTGCTGGACAGCACGGGCTTGGCGCCCTTTGAAGATCGGCCAGCCAAGAAGTTGTCTGGAGGCATGCGCCAAAAACTAGGGCTGTGCTGCTCGCTGATCCATGATCCGGATTTGCTTATTCTGGATGAGCCCACCACTGGCGTCGACCCGCTTTCCCGCCGCCAGTTCTGGGAATTGATTGACCGCATACGCGCCCGCCGGCCGGGCATGAGCGTCATCGTGGCGACGGCCTATATGGAGGAAGCCGAGCGTTTCGACTGGCTTGCGGCCATGAACGACGGAAAGGTGCTTGCAACCGGATCTCCGGCCGAACTCAAGACGAGCACCGGCGCCGCCACGGTCGAGGAGGCTTTCATTGCACTGCTTCCGGAGCAACAGCAGGGCGGTCACCACGCCCTCCAGATCCCGGCACGCCGGATTTTCGACACCGCGCCCATTATCACGGCTCACGATCTGACCTGTCGTTTCGGCGATTTCACCGCTGTCGACCGGGTTAATTTCACCATCGAACGCGGTGAGATCTTCGGTTTTCTCGGCTCGAACGGCTGCGGCAAGACCACCACCATGAAAATGCTGACGGGCTTGCTGCCGCCGACCGCTGGAGAGGCGCTACTGTTCGGAAAACCTCTCGACGCCGGCGACATGAGTTCACGCTATCGCGTCGGCTACATGTCGCAATCGTTCTCGCTCTATACCGAACTCACGGTGCGGCAGAATCTCGATCTCCACGCGCGCATTTTTCATCTGCCGGCCAAAAAGGCCGCGGCACGCATCGCCGAACTCATCGAAACGTTCGGCCTCGACGATTATCTCGATCAGCGCACTTTGGATCTGCCATTGGGAATTCGTCAGCGGCTGTCATTGGCGATCGCCATCGTCCACGAGCCCGAGATCCTGATCCTGGACGAGCCCACCTCGGGCGTCGATCCGCTGGCGCGGGATCGCTTTTGGGAAGCGCTGATCGATCTGTCGCGCAACCAGGGTGTGACGATCTTCGTCTCGACCCACTTCATGAACGAGGCCGAGCGTTGCGACCGGATATCCTTGATGGATTCGGGCCGCGTGCTGGCGACGGGCACGCCGCACGAACTCGTCGAAGCCCGTGGCGCCGCCACGCTCGAAGATGCCTTTATCAGCTATCTCGAGGCGGCCGATGGATCGCGGGTTCCAAAATCCGACGAATTCGCCAAATCCGGGCAAGCCCATCACCAGCCGCAACCGGCAGCGCGCCCGCGCTCCGTGTTCAGCCTGCAGCGCTTGCTCGCCTACGCGATCCGTGAAGCGCTGGAACTGCTGCGCGATCCGATCAGGCTTGGTTTCAGTCTGTTTGGCACCACGCTGCTGATGCTGGTGTTCGGCTTCGGGGTTTCGACCGACGTCAACAATCTGTCGTTCGCGGTGATCGATCGCGATCAAAGTCCGGAAAGCCGCGCCTATCTTTCGGAGCTCCGGGGCTCAAGCTATTTCATCGAGAAGGCGCCGCTCAACAGCTACGCCGAGCTCGACAACCGCCTCAAGAGCGGAGACATCTCGGCCGCGATTGAAATCCCGCCGAATTTCGGAACCGACATCAAGCGCGGACGTCCGGTTTGGGTCAGCGCCCTGGTCGATGGCGCGATGCCGTTCCGGGCAGAAACCATTCGCGGCTATCTGCAGGGCATGCATCAATTATACCTGACGGATCCCGCCATCAAGACCACGGTGCCGTCGTCGTCGCCGGCCGCCGATATCGAAGTCCGCTTCAAGTACAATCAGGATTTCGACAGCATCTATGCGATGGTGCCGGCAAACATGTCGATGCTGCTGGCGTTGTTTCCGGCGATCCTGATGGCACTCGCCATCGTGCGGGAGAAGGAACTCGGATCGATCACCAATCTCTATGTGACGCCGGTCAGCCGGGTCGAGTTTCTGCTCGGCAAGCAGCTGCCGTACATCGCGGTGGCGATGACGAATTTCATCGTGATGATGATGCTGGCGCTGTTCGTGTTCAAGGTTCCGCTCAAGGGCAGCTTTCCGACTCTGCTGGCGGGTGTGCTGATCTACGTCACCACCATGACCGGCTACGGCATGGTGATTTCCGCGTTCACGAAGACCCAGATCGCCGCACTGTTCGGCACCATGATCCTGACGGTTCTGCCCGCGACGCAATTCGCCGGCATGATGACGCCGGTTTCATCGCTCGCCGCCGGCGCCCAGCTCATCGGCCGCGGTTTTCCGATGAGCTATTTCGTGCCGATCAGCGTCGGCGTTTTCACCAAGGGACTGGGATTTGCGGATCTGAGCGGAGACCTCCTGGCTCTCGTCATCTTTGTTCCGATCTTCACCCTGATAAGCGTACTGCTGCTGCGCAAACAGGAACGCTAGAGCATCGATGATGCGTAAAGTCGCAAACATCTACTGGCTCGGCGTCAAGGAGTTGCGCAGTTTCCTGCACGATTTCGTCCTTCTGGCTCTGGTCGCTTATGCCTTTTCGCTGGCCATAACCTTGCAGGCGCGAAGCAATTCGCAGGAGCTTCACAACGCCTCGATCGCAATCGTCGACGAAGACCATTCGGTGCTTTCACGCCGAATTACCCATGCGTTTTTTCCACCGCTGTTCCAGGTACCGAAGTTGATCGCCGAGCGAGATATCATTCCTTCGATGAACGGTGGAAGATTCACATTCGTGATCGATATCCCGCCGGACTTCGAGCGGTATGTGCTGGCAGGAAAACATGCCGGGCTTCAGATCAATGTCGATGCGACCGCAATGATTCAGGCGGGGCTTGGTTCCGGCTATGCGCAGCAGATCGTCAGCACCGAGATAGCGGACTTCCTCTCCCATGCCGAGGGCGTACCGCTGTCGACGGTGAATCTCGATGTCAGAATTGCGTTCAACCCGAACCTGACGACCGCCTGGTTCAGCAGCGTGATGGCGATCATCAACAATATCAGCATGTTGGCGATCATTCTCGCCGGCGCTGCGGTGGTGCGGGAGCGCGAACATGGCACCATGGATCATCTCCTGGTGATGCCGCTGACGCCGTTCGAAATCGCGTTGTCCAAGGTATGGGCGAATGGCCTCGTCATTGCGGTGGCGGTGGCTCTTTCCCTTTATCTCGTGCTGCGCATGATGCTCGGGATTCCGGTCGCGGGCTCGATACCGCTCTTTATGGTCGGGGTGGTGATCTACCTGTTCTTCGCGACCGCGGTCGGAATTTTTCTGGGCACCGTTGCGCGGTCCATGCCGCAGCTCGGGCTGCTCTACATGCTGGTCTTTCTGCCGATGAACATGCTCTCTGGCAGCAATACGCCACTTGAGAGCATGCCGGTTTGGCTTGCCAGAATCATGCAGGTATCGCCCTCGACGCACTTTGTCGCCTTTGCGCAGTCGATTCTCTATCGCGGCGCCGGGCTGGACGTGGTGTGGCCGCAATTCCTTGCGGTCGCCGTGATCGGGGCGTTGTTCTTTGGGCTCGCGATCCTGCGCTTCCGTTCGGTGGTCGGGCAGGCAGTCTAGCGGAGCCGGTTGTGCGAATGTTGTGCCGCGCCGCTCTCGGCGCCGTCCGCGATTGGATTGGATTTGTCGGCGGATTGTGAATTAATTGATGAGCATTACGCGAATGCGCGCCTGCGATAGACTCTACGTCTACCCGGTAGAATTGACGTCTACCGGGGCTACCGCATACAAGAGCATTGGATTGCGCCTTCGGAACGCAAGGTGCCCTGGATCACTTCGATGCTTTCTTCGCATCCCTCGCCATTTCGAGGCAGATCAGCAATTCGACATAGCTGGAGGTCCCGTCCATGCCGGTTTCAGTGATGCAAACGGCTTTGTCGTGAGCGCTGAACTGGGTCCATTGCGGTTGAAGTTGATCGCGGGCTTTCGCCTCATCCGCAGCGCATTGTTCCAGCGTCGCCTGCGAGCCGCCTTCGGACCGGCATTCTCGTGCGATATCGAATTTAGGCACGCTGTCCGCGACGGTTGTGAGAGGGAAAGAAGCAAGAATAATGATCGGAAGGTGAGCCAACATATCCGTTCTCCGGGCAAAATGAGGTTGGTTTCTGGACTGAAGGCAATCTTTCATACGTGCCCTGCGGGCATATTGATCGGAATCAAGCGGAGTGGCGGCGCCGAAATGTTATCCGCAGGCGGACCTTGATCGAGCGCAAACGACAAGCGGTCGGAAGCGCTAGTTTTCAAATGGGCTTGCCGGCCAAGCGATGCCCAATGCCAGGTGATCGGAGTTTCTGATGAAATTGAAACGATATATCGTAGCGCTGCTGATGGCGTCGTCGTTGACGCCTCTTGCCATGGCGCAATCCGGGATGAATTTGCCCTCAACCGAACAATATGTGCCTCGGCTGGGCGATATCATGAACGCGATCCAGCAGCGGCACATGAAATTGTGGTTCGCCGGCAAGGCTCGGAATTGGGAGCTCGCGGCCTACGAACTTCGCCAACTCGAGTCGGGTCTAATAGAAGCGGCGACGCTTTATTCGGGTATTCCGGCGACGAACGTGACGAGGCTGGCAGAGCCTGCTCAGTCGGTTGCCGATGCGATCGAGGCAAAGGATAGCCGACGTTTCGCGAAAGCAGTTAGCGAGTTCACTGACGGATGCAACGCCTGCCATCAGTCGATCGGACGCGGCTTCATTGTCATGCAGGTGCCTACGGCGTCGCCCTTCAGTGACCAGGTGTTTCCGCCGCAGGGCAAGCCATAGACTGGCGAGAGGCACTTCCGTACCTCGCGGCTAAAGGGAACGGGAAGGTATTTGGTCATGACAAGCGGCAAGGTTGTGCTCGCCACGTCTGCGCTTCAAGGCGCTAAAGGCCGCAAGATAGAATCAGGTCCGGTGGCGAACTCATTAGGATGTCACGATGAAGCTCGTAAACGACGAACTCGGTGCGGAGGAAATCTGGTAGGAGCCGCTTGATCGGATTCTCGCACGCCTTGCGACCAGCACTTCCGGTCTTGACGCCACGGAAGTTCGTTGTAGTCATCGTTACGATCAGCATGACGATCGATTTCGTCCAGGAGGTCCGCGCTCAAAATGCGATCGAAGCGCTGCGCCGGTCGGTGGCAGTTCAGGCAACGGTGCGGCGCAACGGAGCCTGCCTGTCGGTGCCGATTGATCGTCTGGTGCCCGGCGATGTTGTCGAACTGATCGCCGGCGATCTCGTACCGGCGGACTCGCGGCTGACGTGAATCCTTAAGTCGGGCGATGCCTTTCGCAGCAGATCGACCGTGGCCAAGGTTTCGAGCGTCGGCACGTCTCCGGCACAAGCCATCACCACGTCAGGTTCGAGGCCCTCGGCTTCGGTACCCCGGCCCAAGGCCAGATCCGCTCACGTCCTTCTCATCATCGGCGCCACTACTTTTTCATTTTGACGATAAACAGTGCGATATCCTGGGCATCTTTGCGGCTAAGCGGCAAGTTTGGCATTGTCGCGTGCGGCAGAAGCAGGAACGATGCGATCATGTCGGCGTCGATCGTTGGCTTGGCTGCGATCGATGCGAATGACGGAGCTCTGTTGAATTTGTCTGAGGCAGAGCCGGTAGCGTGACATTCCGAACACCAGCGCTCCGACAAGCGTTGGCCATTTTCGGCATTCTGCGCAAAAGTGGCCTGGATCCCTCCGAAAAGGAAAAGGACGATGGACCTGTGGAGTTTCAATATGCGCATAGCTGTGCTGTCTTTTGATCGCTCAGAGCGGCGCGTCATCCGTTGTCGACGGCTGTTCTTGCAATGAAGCGAAATCGCCGCCACCAAAGTCCTCTTCAGCAGGCGGGTAGCTGTAAAGTTCATCATGCACTTGCTTGACGCCGGGTACATTCTCCGCCGCGACGATCGCTGCTCGCCGGCAACGCTCATCGGTTATAATGCCGCTGAGATGCGCGATGCCGTCACGCACAATGACGTTGAACCGGGAAGGCACCCAGTCGGCGTTCTCGATAGCTGCGCGGATGCTGCTTCGAATATGGTCGTCGTCAGGAGTCGGGTCAGGAACATCGCGGGCAAAATCGGCGACGACTTGAAGAATGTTGGACCTGGTCACAATGCCGACAAGCTGATCCCGGCGCACAACGGGCAATCGCTTGACGTTGCGCTGCTCGATGGTCCGGACAATCTCTTCGAGCGACGTATCTTCCGTAATGGTGACAGGATTCGGCGTCATGATCTCTCCGACCTTCCGCCCCCGTTCATGCACGAAGTCGGAGGCGATTCGGCCCGGGCCAACCAAAAGCCGCAGCCACCGGCCGCGCTCTCGTTGCGTTCCGATTTCCGCACGTCGAATGAAATCACCTTCCGAAATGATCCCGATCAGTTTACCGGTGACGTCGATTACCGGTAGTCCGCTGATGTGATGGTTCAGCATTTTGTTCGCAGCCTCGACGACGGGAGTCTCGGGGCCGACCGTGATGACCTGACGGGTCATGATTTGATGAGCGCGCATGGCGTGGCTCCAAATTCCGAAATTGACGGAATGGACGATCGCTAAAGGAAAACCAGTGCAATGGCTTGATCGAGATCAACCCGAGATCGTCGCGGAGGAGTTTCTGCTGCCGCCGGCTCTTATGGCGCGATCTCGTGAAGGTCCATCGGGGGAAATCTCGCGCTCCGCGGAGGCCATTGGCGCCAGTTCCTGTCTACGGCAGCCTGCACGCGCCGCTTCAGCGCCCGAGCTGACGCCCATGGGACTTGCGTTTTATGAAAGCGGGCTGCAACGCGCGGTCGGTCAAGATCGCCGCTGACCAGACATGTGCCATCGCCCGGCTGAGATACGCCCATTGCTGCGATGCCCGAATCTTCGAGATATGAATTGCTGCTTGCAGACTCCCAATGATCGGAAACATGAGAAGGACTTTCATCGTTTCATTTGTCATGTGCGCCAGAATATCAAGTCTCTGATATCCTAAAAGCCCTGGAATCAGGCGGTGTCTTTGTCGTGGATCAATCTTCTATAAAAATTGGTGGCGCCCGCCACAGCGCGGAGGCTTCGGCGCGCGGTGCGGAAGTATGCGCAGGTTCACCTGGCAGCCGCGGCCGCATATGTGCTCTCTTCGAAAGCTGCAGCGATCGCATCATCAACCCGTTCGAGCCAGACGAACTCCAATTTGTCGCGGGCACCCTGTGGGATTTCATCGAAATCCCGGCGATTTCGCGCAGGCAGCATCACTCTGGTGAGACCGGCCGCCGCGGCCGCAACGACTTTTTCCTTGATGCCGCCAACGGGCAGCACAAGGCCGCGCAGCGATATCTCGCCGGTCATGGCGGTGTCGCTTCTGACCGTGCGGTTGGTGAGCAGGGAGGCCAGCGCTGTAAACATCGCGACGCCCGCGCTCGGTCCGTCTTTCGGTGTGGCGCCGGCGGGCACATGAACGTGAATGTCGCTTTTTTCAAACATTGAGGCATCGATACCGAGTTGCGAGACGCGGCTTTTCACCAACGTCAGGGCCGCCTGTGCACTCTCACGCATCACCTCGCCGAGCTGACCCGTCAGGATCAACGCTCCCTTTCCGGGAATACGAGTGGCCTCGATGAAAAGAATATCGCCTCCGACGGGCGTCCAGGCCAATCCGGTTGCGACACCGGGAATACTGGTGCGCATCGCGATCTCGTTCTCGAAACGGGGTTGGCCGAGAACGGCAGTGAGGTCCTTTGCAGCAACGACAACCCGATTTGAACTGCCTTCGGCGATCTGTACCGCGGCGTAACGGAACACCTTGCCGATTTCCCGCTCGAGAGCACGAACGCCGGCCTCGCGGGTATATCCCTCGATCATCAGCTTCAATGCTTCAACATCGATCTCGGCCTGCTCCGCTTTGAGGCCGTTTGCCTCGAGCTGGCGGCGAACCAGATAACGCCGTGCGATCTCAAGCTTTTCATCCACCGTATAGCCCGGCAGGCTTATGATCTCCATGCGGTCCAGCAAGGGTCCTGGAATCGTGTCCAGCATATTGGCTGTGGCGATAAACGCGACCCGCGACAGGTCAAACGGCACGCCAAGGTAATTGTCGCGAAACGTCGAATTCTGTTCCGGATCGAGGACTTCAAGCATCGCCGCCGAGGGATCGCCCTGAATACCCCGTCCCATCTTGTCGATCTCGTCGAGCATCATGACGCAATTGCGCGATCCGGCCTTCTTGATAGCCTGAATGATATTCCCCGGCAGCGCACCGATATAGGTGCGCCGATGACCACGGATTTCCGCCTCATCGTGAACGCCACCCAGACTGACACGGACAAACGGCCGGCCCATCGCTCGTGCGATCGACTGCCCCAGCGAGGTTTTCCCGACGCCGGGCGGGCCAACGAAGCACAGGATCGGCGCTTTGCCCTGCGGCGCCAATTTTCTGACCGCCAGATATTCGACAATCCGGCTCTTGATCTTTTCCAGGCCGAAATGATCCTCGTCGAGAATGCGACGCGCCTCCGAAATGTCGATTGCCTTGTCGGCCGGAGAACTCCACGGCAGCTCAATCAACCAATCGAGATAGCTCCGAACCATGCCTGCCTCTGCGGCCGATTCCGGCATTCGCTCGTAGCGCCGCACTTCTTTTCGCGCCTGGCTTTCTGCCTCGGGTGGCATCTGGGCTTTGGCGATAGCCTCGTTCAACTCGACGACTTCCTGCGCCTTTCCGTCGCCTTCTCCCAATTGGCGCTGAATGGTCGCCATTTGCTCGCGAAGAATCGCCTCTCGCTGGCGTTCATCGAATGTTGCCTTGGTCTTTTGGCCGATCTCGGCCGTCAATCGAAGCACTTCGAGCCGCTCGGCCAGGTAGCGCGAGACCTTCTCCATACGGAGTGACAGGTCGATCGTCTCCAAAATCTCCTGCTTCTCTTGTGGCCTGATGTCCATATAGGAGGTGGCGAGGTCGGCGAGGGCCGCCGGAGAAGTGACCGATTGAAACGCCCCGACGAGTTCGGGCGGTGCCTGAGGAAGCAATTGAATCGCTTCGATGGCTTGCCGTTGTAAATTGAGAAATCGTGCCTCTATTTCCGGCGAGCTCGTCGTGGGCTCCGGAATATGAAGAACCCGAGCCGCCAGGAACGGCGTGCCGGGAAGGAAATCAAGAACGCGCGCGCGCTGGACGCCTTGGCAGATGATGTGATGGGTTTCGTCGGGCCCGGTAATGTAACGTACGATGTTGGCGATGGTGCAAATCCGGTTGAGGTCCTCTGGACCCGGATCGTTCACTTCAGCGTTTCGCTGCAGCAGAATTCCTATCGGCCGCTGCTCGCGCAAGGCCTGTTGGGCGGCCGCGATCGATTTTGGCCGAGCGATGGTAATGGGAGCCACCACACCCGGAAACAGCACGGTATTGCGAACCGGGACAATGATAAGGGCGTCGGCGGGAATAGGGACAGACGCAGCCTCGGTCGCGGCGTGATCTTCGTTGGTTAGCGGCATGGTAATCCTCAAGCAGACTTTGACAGCCGCAACACAATGCATCCGTTCACTGCGAAGCGGCTGACGGCGTAACGCCCCGTGGGCAGTACGATGCGGCGCTCGAACCTGCCTTGCGGGAGTTCGAGCCGGTGAATCCGGGCGTTACGCAGCTCTACCGGCAGCACCCGGCGTCCGCTGATGATCAGCGTTCCGCTCTCGATCACGGCCTCGACCTGATTGGGATCAACGCCGGGCAGGGCCACGAGAATGAGAATTTCCCGTTCGGTCTCCAGGACATCAATTGGAGGCTCCCAACTGGTTTCCCGCGAGTCAGCCGACGGTCGCAAGCTAAAGAACTGCTGACGTAGCCGTTCGGCCCGAGCCACCGAATCGACGGCTTCGGCCAACATCCAGTTCATGGGATCTTTCGACGGCATCGGCGTTCTCGCGTTTACGAAATTTTGAAACGACCGCTTTCGCGCTATGCGGCAATGCCCTTGCAAAAAGCAGCCCACCGGGTTGCCAGAATAATTCTACGCTTGTGCCATTCCGTCAATCAGGGACGGATGGGCACGGAGGAGCCTTTCTCAGGATGTGCCGGAAGCATTCGCCCGCATTCGCGAAATCATGCCGGCGACAATCTGCATGGTGGCGCCGGCCGCCCAACCGAAGCTGATAAGCAGAGCAGTGCTTGGGCGTGCGGTCTCGTCCAGAATAATGCCGGAGACGGACACCACCGCCGCCACCGCGGCGAGGAAAGTTCCGGCCGCGCTAAGCAGTTCCACGGTGTCCCAACTGGAACCGAGTCCGTGCCGGAGCGGCAGGTGCATTCGGTGATCCGGAGGAACGGGAGGGAGATCGATACCGAGATAGAAGCCGGCGGCCCCGTAAAGCATCATGGCCAGGACGGCAACAGTCGAACCGATCAGGTCGATGTCGGCCCTTGCCACGTGTGCGGCGACGAACAATCCGCATGCGGCCCCCGTCAAGGCGAGCCCCGTCCGTTCCAGGACGTGAGCCCACCGGCTGATGGTGGAGCGAGTATGCCATGGATCGCTGCGTTTGATCATTTGCTTTGGATACCGGACAGAGGCGGAGAGCCGTTGACAAAGGTCAAGTCGGACAAAGTGTCCTGACGGCCAGGCAATGCCACTGCAAACCTCAGGCTGGGCTTGCCGGCTTTGACCACGTACGCCGTCCGGGAGTTTTGGTCGTCCGCCTTGAAGTGGGCCGCGATTCCAAAGCCGGCAATTCCGATACTTGCCGCCAGCGTAACGACCACGATTTTCAGATGGGTTGTGCGATCCGCGCTGCAAATCGAATGATTCATCAACGCCTCCTGGTGCTTCTGGGTTCCAGAATTGACGACCGATCGTTTCGGAGAAAGCTTCTCAAGCATCCATGCTGTGCAGGCGCTGACGGTTGCGCAGGACGATCTGGCGCGCGCCGGAGAACCCGAGCACACCTTGCCCGTGCAGCTGCGACAGCGCCCGCGAGACGGTCTCAAGGGTCAACCCCAGATAATCGCCGATGTCCCTGCGGCACATCGGGAGCGCCATCATGCCCGTTACGGCCAGGCGGCGGTCCATCTCCAGAAGAAAACTGGCGACGCGTTCCATGGCGTTCTTGCGGCCGAGGAGCAGCATATGATCCTCGGCGTGCCGAAGTTCTCCGGCGGTCATCGACCAAAGGCTGCGGGCCACTTCGACGGTGATACCGGCCGCCTGCTCAAGGCTCCGCCGCTTCACCAGACGCACGGTCGTGTCCACGATGGCTTCCGCGGTGAGGCGGTGTGCCGGCCCCGACTCCAATCCGAACACGTCGCCGGGGAGGTAAAACGCGCCAATCTGACGCCGGCCGTCGGAAAGCAGCTTGTAGCTCCGAACCGAACCGCGAATGACCTGGTAGACATATTCGGAAGGTTCGTCCTCGCCGTAAATTTCCTCGTCCTTTTTGTAGGAGAATTCCGTTGCCACAAGGCCGGCTTGGCCGGCGATCATGTGGAATTGGTCGTGGGCGGGGAGGGCAGCTGGGCTGACTTTGCGAGCAATAACGGAAGTGCCGATTGATTGGGTGAGCATGTGCCATCTCCTGCCGGGGTTGATGGCCAATTCCTAGTAGAGATCG
>Ga0182030_10019440_pt1 | contig 12921 bp, 12 predicted proteins | sample 812S3MmetaG_FD_121299 | JGI IMG/M metagenome (GOLD analysis project Ga0182030, IMG submission 121299) | Permafrost microbial communities from Stordalen Mire, Sweden - 812S3M metaG (Illumina Assembly) | ecosystem: Environmental > Terrestrial > Soil > Wetlands > Permafrost | place: Sweden... | reverse complement strand
CGGAAATCGGCGGACCGGTCATTCCGAAGTTCGTCGCGGGCGACATGCCCTGATCGAACGCTGATCCAAGCCTAAAAACACAGCCGGCCGGACCAAAAGTCCGGCCGGTTTTTTCGTGCGGCCGCCGCGCGAAATAAACTCCGTCGCCCCACGATGCGATAAAGACGCGGAAATGCTGGAGAAGGCGAAGATCTCCAGCGAATCTCATCCTTACGCGCGTCGATTGGTCGCAAATAGCGCTTCCCCTTTTTTCTCGAAACTGTATTTGTTTTGCGCAAGAGTGACGTCAGACTTAATGGTCTGGACGCCGTGGGATCGATGCAATCGACGGCGAAGAGGAGGCTTCCTTAACCGCCTTGCGCGTTCGAACCGATCATCAATCGAAGGAAACGCAGAAAATGAAATGGCGAAACATTTTGGCCTCAGTGTTCGGCGCGGCGATGCTTGTCGCCGCGACGGGCGGGGCATTTGCCGGCGGCGATGGTCCGGAGGCGATGAGTATGGGCAATATGTGCATGGTCATGTTCGGCTACGACATGATCCACATCACCTCCTATTTGCCGGGGCAATCGCGCAATGAATATTGCGAGGAGATCCCATCCACCGGCAAGGTGATCATGGTGTTCGACATCGAGAATCCGAAATTTCGCGATATGCCGATCGAGATCCGGATCATTCGCGATCCCTTGACGCCGGTGAACCTCTCGGGCGATCTCGACCCGTTGACCGAGGTGCATTTTCCCGCAAAGCTTTATAAAACCGGCACATTGAGTTTCGAGCACGAATATAATCAAAACGGGCACTACATGGGTCTTGTGACTTTGACGAAAGACAATGGCGAAAAGGAAACTCGAACATTCAAATTTTCGGTCGGGGCGACGCTGATGCAATGGGTGCCTTTCATATTGGGCGGCGTGCTGATCGGCCTGATGGTGGCGGCCTATTGGAAACACAGCCATCCGTCGAAGCCGGTCGTGACCGAGCGCGCGGCCTGAGCAGCCGATAACCGGAACGCAACCATAAGAACAGACATCAAGGGAGTTTATGAAGATGGGCGAGATCGACAGACGGATTGATTCGACGTTCTCGACGAAAGTTCTGATCGGATTGGCGCTGGCGGCGTCGATCTGCGCAAGCGCGCCCGCCGCGGCGCATTCGTTTCTGGTGGATGCGACGCCTTCGTCGAAAGATCACGTCGCGACGCCGCCGAAGACGATTAAATTGCGCTTTGGCGGCGGCGTGGAGCCGGCCTATTCGAAGCTGACGATAGAAACGCCGGACGGTAAGGTGCTCGCGCAAGGCGCCGTGGGCAAGCCGGATGCGCCGCGCGAACTGACGCTGGACGCTCCGGACATGCCGCCGGCGCGCTACATCGTGCGCTATCGCGTGCTTTCCACCGACGGACATATCGTCGAGGGCAATTACGAATTCTGGGTGGACGCGAAGTAGTCTTGCGGGCGCGGCGAGGGTTCGGTTTGGTGGTCAATCTCGCGCCAGCTCAATATGTTGGAGCGTGTTCTTATCGCGAAAGTCCATCAGCTTTGGTGGAACAGGCTCTAAAGGAACCGGAAAAGCCGCAAGAAGGCCGCATGCGGCGGGACATTGTTTGATCGCGCGGATCGACATGCTCTCGCCGCGTCGCGTCAACATCGGAACAGTAAGATGGAAATGGCGTTTCTTCGCTTCTTCGAGAGCCTGCCCGCGGCTCTTGCTGTCGGCCTGTTGCTGTTGCCGCGCCTGATTGACGAAGACGGCGCCCGCTTCAAGCCAGTCATCGCATTATTCGCATCCGTGCGGGCGGTTCTGGGCTTTTTTTTGATCGCCGCCATCGCGCGGGACATCGTCCCCGCCGAGCGCCCGATCGATTACGCGGCGCTGGTCGCGTTTTGCTCCAGCACCGTGATCGGCAAGGCCTGGGTGGTCACCCAGCTGATCGCATTGACCTTCGCGGCTCTGGCGATCGCGCGTCTTGCGGTGAAATCGGACTTGCTCGACAAAGCCGCGCTTGGCGTTGGCGGCCTGGTGCTGGCGGTCACCTCGGTGACCGGCCATGCGATCGACGACAGCTTTACGCTCTTCACGCAGGCGAGCTTTCTTTTCCACACCAGCGCCGGGCTCACCTGGATCGGCGGGTTGCTCGGCTTGGTCTACTGGATGTTCACCGGGCGCGATAAGCCGCCCGAGGTCGCGGCGAAACTGGCCGAGCGGTGGTCGCTTGTCGCCAAGGTCGCCATTGTCGTGGTGGTGGCGAGCGGCCTTGTGATGGCCTGGGAAAATGTCGGCAGTTTCGCCAATCTGCTGGCGACGCCCTATGGGCGCTGGCTGACGGTCAAACTGGCGCTGTTTTGCGCGGCGATGCTCGCGGCGCTGGCGCTGGCGCTCCATATCAACCGGCGGCGTGCGGGAGAGTTCGACGTGGGCTGGTACGGCCGCGTCGGTTTTGGCGAGGCGGTCGCGGCGGTGGGACTGCTGTTCATCGCCGGCTATATCTCGGCCAGCACGCCGGCCGCGCATGAAACCGATCTTTATTGGCCGCTGCCGTTCCGCCTCTCCTGGAACGCAACCTGGGGCTATTGGGGCTTCAAGGTGCCGATGTGGAGTTCGCCCTGGTGGCTGGGCGTTGGCGGCGTGGTGCTGCCCTTGCTCGGCGCGGCGCTATGGTGGTTGCCGAAAACGCGCCCCTGGCGCCGGGTGGCGACGCCAATCGCCGTCGCCGCGGGCGTGCTGAGCGCGACGGCGTCTTTTGGAACTCAAGCCTATCCCGACACCTATAACGACCCGACGGTCGACTACACGGCCGAGTCGATCGCGCGCGGCCAGAAGGACTTCGCCGAGAACTGCGTCGGCTGCCACGGCGTCGGCGGCGAAGGCAATGGCGAGATGGCCAAGGGCCTTTCGGTCACGCCGGCCGATCTGACCGCGCCGCATGTCGGCACACATACGATCGGCGACATTTTCCACTGGCTGACCTTCGGCGGCCAGAGCGGCGTGATGCCGAGCTTCAAGGACGCGCTCGACGTCGACGACCGCTGGGACATGATCAATTTTCTGCTGATCCTGTCGAGCACGAACCAGTCGCGCTTCATGGGGCCGAGAGGCATGATCCAATGGCTCGTGGCGCCGGATTTTTCGCTGGAGGATGCAGACGACAAGATCAATCTTCTGTCCAACCTGCGCGGTGTGCCGACAGTGCTCTCCATCGCGCGCTGCAACGCGCCGGGAGTCGACGAGACGGCGCTTGAGGCGAGCCTCGCCTTGGCGCGCGACACGGTGAAAGCGGCGGGCGCCAATCAGGTGACGGTCTATCAGGGCGGCTGTCCTTCGAGCGTGATGGGACGTATGTCGGTGCATCCGAAAGCAGTCGAGAACGCCTATTCGATCATCAACCGCTATCCCAACGAAACGCCGACGACGGAGATCGCCGAAGCGCATTTCGTGATCGACCGTTCGGGCTATGTGCGCGCGCGATTCCGGCATTTCGAACCGGGCGACGCCATGGCCGCGCAGTTGCGCGATCAGATCGCCATGATGGCGAAGGAGCCCTTCGTCGTGATCAGTTTGCACTCGCATTAAAGCGCGTCGGCGACCGCCGCGCCAAATTGTCGCATTGCGACATAATCGCCGCCTGTTGCTGGCGCGGTGGCGCGGATTGGGACAATATGCTTCGCAAGCCGGCAGCATCGCCGGCGACAAAAGGGAGAGGACGGATGATGATCAAGCGGCGTGATCTATTGTTGTCGGGCGGCGCCCTGCTGTGCGGCGCGGCGGCCGGCGGATTTTTATCTTCGGGCTCGGCCGAGGCCCACGAGTATGAAATCGGCAAACTCATTGTGGAACATCCTTGGGTGCGCGCGCCTCTCGACGGCGACAACAAGGCCTATTTTTACGCTTTCATCCATAACGGCGGCGACGCGGCCGACCGGTTGATCGGCGTCAAGGCGGAGAAATTCGGCAAGGTCGAGTTTCATGCCGACGCTCGGCAAGAAGGCCCCACGAAGGGCATAGTGATAACGCCCGAACAGACCACCACGCTGGCGCCAGGCGGCGCCTATGTGCTGCTGCTAGACATTAAGAAGCATATCGAAGTCGGTTGGGGACTGGAGTTGACGCTGGTCTTCGAGAAGGCGGGCGAGGTCGTCATCGACGCGGCGATCGAAGCCCCCGACGCCGCGCACGCCCACGACGCCGAGGCGCAAGCCAGGTGGGAAAAGGCCCACAACAAGGACACTGCCGGCCCCGCCGGCGCGCCGCACGATCACGATCATCACGATCACGACCATCACGATGCTCCGCCCGCGCCGGCAGCAAAGTAACGACCGAAAACACCCGCGTCTGGAAGCATCCTCCAGCGCGGGCTTTCACTAAAGGGCGGCCGTCTCTTTTCGAGACGGCTCGCTTATTCAGTCGGCGTGGTTTCAATTACCGCCAATTGAAACCAAACGGCCCGAAAATCCGGAGTCGTCGATGGCTGTCGCTTGCTTTGCCGACTTTTGCGTGTCGATCGGCGACGCAAAACCCAGCACAAAAGCCGCGACTGCCATCGCGACGATGAGCATAATCGACATCCGCAACTGTCTGCGCGCGCTCTCCGGGTCGAAACTCCGCGTGAAAGCAGGCTCTATGTGATTGTCAAACTTGTCCGCGAGCGACATAACTACCCCCTGGCGATCCATTCCAGCCGTACGCTGATTTCCTGCGAGCCGCGCCTCCCGGCACAGCCCCCGGCAGGCCCCTCTAGCCAACGTCGGCTTCTTATGAGGATAAACACGCGAGCTGCAGGAAAGTTGCATCGAAGTTTCAAATTTTAATAGTTGCTTAACTTTTACTGAATCGCGACGCAGAAACGTGTGATTCGCGGCCGAAGGGCCAGTGTTCCAAAGCGACGACAGAAACGCGGCGTTGTTCGTCGAATGAAGAATTATGATAAATATTAATGTGTTAGGCGTCGCCTTGCTTTCGCTGGGTTTTTTGCGCTCGGCGTTAACAGCAAAATGCGTTGGCGACAGCGCGTTTGCGGCAAGATTCTGGTGCGGCGCACAATCGCGCGGCGCCGGGGGGCGCTTGCGCGCCGGTCGAAACAGATGGCTGACAAGGCGCCGCTCGCACAAATCATGGGCAAGGCAAGGCGCCGCGCGGGCGTCGATTTTTATTGCTCCGGGCGCGGCGGCCTTTTATGTTCCGGCTCAGCTATGTGCGGCGCACATATCCGATCCGCTCGCAATGTCGAGGGCGCCGACCGACACCCGGGGATCTCACATGACCTTTCTCGCCAACGCCCTGTGGCGCGTAAAGCCTTCCGCCACGATCGCCGTGACGCAGAAGGCGCGCGATCTCAAGGCGCAGGGCAGGGAGGTGATCAGCCTCTCGGTCGGCGAGCCGGATTTCGACACGCCGAAACATATTTGCGAGGCGGGGAAGGCGGCGATCGATCGCGGCGAGACGCGCTATACGCCCGTGCTCGGCATCCCGCCGCTGCGGGAGGCGGTGGCCAAGAAGTTCAAGCGCGAGAACGGCCTCGACTACAAGGCGTCGGACACCATCGTCGCCACCGGCGGCAAGCATATTCTGTTCAACGCCTTTCTGGCGACGCTCAACCCCGGCGACGAGGTCATCATTCCGGCGCCCTATTGGGTCAGCTATCCCGAGATGGTAGCGATCTGCGGCGGAACCGCCGTGACGGTCGAGACGCGCATGGAGGATGGTTTCAAGCTTCGGCCGGAGGTTTTGGAGCGGGCGATCACCGCCAAAACCAAATGGCTGGTGCTCAACTCGCCGTCGAATCCGTCGGGCGCCGCCTATGGCTTCGACGAAATGAAGAAGATCACCGATGTTCTGCTGCGCCACCGCCAAGTGCATGTGCTGACCGACGACATCTACGAGCATCTGGTCTATGGCGGGTTCAAATTCGTTACGCCGGCGCAGGTCGAGCCCAATCTCTACGACCGGACATTGACGATGAACGGCGTTTCCAAGGCCTACGCTATGACCGGTTGGCGCATTGGCTACGCCGCGGGTCCAAGCGCGTTGATCAAGGCGATGGATTTGTTGCAGGGCCAGCAGACCTCGGGCGCCTGCTCGATCGCTCAATGGGCGGCGGTGGAAGCGCTGGAGGGGCCGCAGGATCATCTGGCGATTTTCCGCGCGGCCTTCGAGGAGCGGCGCGATCTCGTCGTGTCGATGCTCAACCAGGCGAAATATTTGCACTGTCCGACGCCGGAAGGCGCGTTTTACGTCTTCCCGTCCTGCGCGCAGGCGATCGGACGCAAGACGCCGGAGGGCCGTGTGATCGCCGACGACGCGGATTTCGTCACGGCGCTGCTGGAGGCCGAAGGGGTCGCCGTCGTGCAGGGCTCGGCCTTTGGCGCCGGACCCAATTTCCGCGTGTCCTACGCCGCGTCGAACGCCTTGCTTGAAGACGCCTGCGGCAAGATACAGCGCTTTTGCGCCAGCCTGAACTGATCTGGCCGCCCTCGGCGCGGCGGGTTAACGCCAAATTAGCGCTTCCCGGGTTTTAGTTAACGCGCGCACGGGGTCCGCGACGCCGTTCGCTCGCGCTGCGTGAATCAACATTTCGACCAATCCGTGCGTTTCCCAATCGAGGACGACGATGTCCACCGACGCAACTCCAACCGCCTTCTCGCCGCGCTTGCCTTCGCCGGGCCTGTTCGGCGCTTGGCTGAACGAGCGTTCTGTTGGGCCGCTCATTGGCTCCATCGCGCTGGTCGCTCTGTGGTTCTTGCGGCGCAGATATAATGGCGTGTTGCACGACTCGATGATCTACATGGGGCGAGGTCTTGCCGATCTCGATCCGCGCGGCGTTGGAGCCGATTACTTCTATCGACTCGACGGGCAGTCGTCCTTCAGCGTTTTCTCGAAGATCGTCGACGCGCTGATCCCGGCTTTTGGCCTGGCGCATTCGGCGCAACTGCTGACAGTGACCGCCCTTGTCCTGTGGCTGGCGGCCTTGGCGGCTCTGGCCGCCCAACTCGCCAGCGGGCGGCTGAAATGGGCGATTCTGATTTGCGTCGCCGTGGCGAGCGGCGCCTATGGCGGGCTTCCGCTTCAATACGCCGAGGCTTTCGCGACGCCGCGACCTTTCGCCGAGGCGGGCGTATTGGCCGCGCTCGCGGCGCTGCTTGCGGGTTCGAGGCTGCAGGCGGTGTTTTTCTTGGGCCTCGCGGCGCTGTTTCATCCCATCATGGCGCTGGCCGGCGCTGGAACTCTCTACGTCTATCTGTGTCTCGAAAATCGCCGCTGGATTTATCTCGGACTTTTTGGCGCGCTGTTCGTCCTCGTCGCGGCGTTGGCCGGCTTGCCGCTGTTTTCGCGCCTGCTGGAGCGCTTCGATTGGAACTGGCTGATCCTCCTGCGGCTGCGCGCGTCGTTTCTGTTTCCGCTGCTGTGGAGAGAGCCCGCCTGGACGACGCTCGCTGTCCATACGGCGACGCTGGCTTTCGCGGCGACGGCCGCGACGGCTTCGATCGGGCGCTTATTCTGGTCGGTGATCGTCGCGAGCCTCGGCGGGCTGCTCGTCAGTGTGGTTTTTGGCGACATTTATCCGCTTGTGCTGATCGTTCAGGCGCAGCCGTGGCGAGCGATCTGGCTGTTGACGCTGTTCGGGACCATCGCGCTGTGCTTTTGCGCCCAGCGCCTTTGGGCGGAGGAAGGCGCGAGCCGCGCGTCGCTCGCTCTGTTGGCGATCGCCTGGATCGGCGCCGAATCGACGCAGAGCGCGCTGCTTTGCGTTGCGGCCATCGGGCTCCACGCCATTCGCCAGAGCCTTTCTCCGCAAGTCGCGAGGCTCCTGACCTATTGCTGCGCCACCATCGCCGCGCTGACCGCGGCGGGCGAAATGGGCGCGCATATCTATACGACAGTCGCCGCCTGGAAGGATGCGCAGGGCGGCGTTTTCGATCTCGTCGCGGCGTCGACGACGACCATCATGCTATGCACGCCCGTGACCGCGTTGGCCCTGGCTTGGGCGATCTCCGATTATCGCGTCCCGCGCCCGGCGCTGGTCGGCGCGGCGGCCGGTTTGGCCATTCTCGCCCTGGCGACATGGAACGGAAGTTCGGAGTTCAATCGGGCGCTCTCCATGAACGAGCATCCGCCGGAGTTGGAGCGCATGGTCGCGTCGCGACCGGGCGAGGTGTTGTGGGTGGGCGAGAGCCAGGCGCCCTGGGTCTGGCTGGGGCGTCCCAATTGGGTGTCCTATCTGCATGGCGCCGGCAATGTGTTTTCGCGTCCGCTCGCGATGATCTGGCGGGATCGCACGCTCGCGCTGCTGGATGTCGGTTGGATCGAGCCGAGCGTGTTCACGCGCTGGATGTCGAACGCCTCCCCGGAAAAGTCTCTCCCGGACTTCACCCGCGAGAAAATTCACAAGATTTGCGCGCGGCCGGACGCGCCGGCGTGGATTCTCGGCGGCCTCGCTTCCCCGGACGCGCTGCCGGCGGACGTTGTGGCGCAAGTCTGGCGGTCTCCCACCAAAAACGTCGAGGAGACTGTGGACGGCGCCAAGGTCTGGCGCAAGGTCCAGGACGTTGCAGTGATCGACTGCTCGCTCTTTGGAGCGGGGAAGCCGGAGTAGTTTTTCGCCTCACGCCGGCTCGACAAAACTCTCCATCACCATCTTGCGCCCGGCCCTGTCGAAGTCGACCGTCAGCTTGGAGCCGTCGGCGCTCGTCACCGTGCCGGGTCCGAATTTGAGATGCAGCACGCGCGCGCCCGGCGAAAAGCGCGCCGTTGAGCTCGATTTCGCCAGCGCCTGACCCTCGATAACCGGCGCTTGTCTGGCGCGCGCGGCCCCGTTCTTTTGCCCGCTCTGGGCGCGCTTCCAACCGGGCGTCGTGTAGCCGGAGCCATAGCTGTCGAGATTGGCGAAGCGCGAGACGCCGTAAGCGCCATATTGCGACGCGCCCTTCGACTCGACGACCTCGACATGCGCCGCCGGCAGATTGTCGATGAAGCGCGAGGGGCTCGTCGTCTGCCATAGACCGTGAATGCGCCGGTTGGTGGCGAAGAAAATCCTCGCCCGCCGCTTGGCGCGGGTTATGCCGACATAGGCGAGGCGGCGTTCTTCCTCCAGCCCGGCGCGGCCGCTCTCGTCGAGCGAACGCTGATGCGGAAACAGCCCTTCCTCCCAACCCGGCAGGAACACCGTCTCGAACTCCAGCCCCTTGGCGCCGTGCAGCGTCATGATCGACACGCGCCGCTCGCCAGCGGCCTCAATGGTCTCCATCACCAGCGACACATGCTCCAGAAATCCGGCGAGATCGGGAAACTGCTCCATCGCGCGGACAAGTTCCTTGAGATTTTCGAGCCGCCCCGCCGCTTCCGGCGTTTTGTCTTGCCGCCACATCTCGGTATAGCCGGACTCGTCGAGCACCAGTTCGGCGAGTTCGTGATGCGGTTTGGCGTCGATCAGCCCGCGCCAGCGCTCGAAATCGCCCAGCAGCGCGCGCAGCGTCCCACGCGGCTTCGGCTTGATCTCATCGCTCTCGACGAGCACGCGCGCCGCCTGCATGATCGGGATGTTTTCGCGCCGCGCGAATTGATGCAGCATTTGCAGCGTGGCGTCGCCGAGGCCGCGCTTTGGCGTGTTGACGATGCGCTCGAAGGCGAGATCGTCGGCGGGTTGCGCGACGCAGCGCAGATAGGCGAGCGCGTCGCGGATTTCGGCGCGCTCATAGAAACGCGGGCCGCCGATGACGCGATAGGGCAGGCCGAGCGTGATGAAGCGCTCCTCGAATTCGCGCATCTGGAACGAGGCGCGCACGAGAATGGCGATCTCTTCGAGATCGTGCCCGCGTCGCTGCAACTGCTCGATCGCCTCGCCGATCGCCCGCGCTTCCTCCTCGCTGTCCCAGACGCCGGTCACCGTTGGCTTTTCGCCGTCGCCGCTGTCGGTGAACAGCGTCTTGCCCAGCCGTCCCTCGTTATGGGCGATCAGATGCGAGGCGGCGGCGAGAATATGTCCCGTCGAGCGATAATTGCGCTCCAGCCGCACGATTTTCGCGCCGGGAAAATCCTTCTCGAAGCGCAGAATGTTTTCGACCTCGGCGCCGCGCCAGCCATAGACGCTCTGGTCGTCGTCGCCGACGCAGCACACGTTGCGCCGCCCTTGTGCGATAAGCCGCAGCCATAGATATTGCGCGGTGTTGGTGTCCTGATATTCGTCGACCAGAACATATTTGAAACGCCGCTGATAATCGGCGAGCACGTCGGGGTTGTCGCGGAACAGCCGCAGCGCCTCTAACAGAAGATCGCCGAAATCGACGGCGTTGAGGATTTTGAGACGCTCCTGATAGAGCGCGTAAAGCACGCCGCCCTTGCCGTCGGCGAAATCATGCGCCTCGCCCGCCGGGACTTGCGCGGGAATGAGGCCGCGGTTCTTCCAGCCGTCGATGCGAGCGGCGAGCGCGCGCGCCGGCCAGCGCTTGTCGTCGATGTTCTCGGCTTTCAAAACTTGTTTGAGCAGGCGGATCTGATCGTCGGTGTCGAGAATGGTGAAATTGGATTTTAGGCCGACAAGTTCGGCGTGACGGCGCAGGATTTTCGCGCTGATCGCGTGAAATGTGCCGAGCCATTGCATGGCTTCGGCGCCCTGGCCGACCAAAGTCTCGACGCGCTCGCGCATTTCGCGCGACGCCTTGTTGGTGAAGGTGACCGCGAGAATTTCCCACGCCCGCGCGAGGCCGAGGCTGAGAATATGGGCGATGCGGGTGGTGAGCACGCGCGTCTTGCCGGTGCCGGCGCCGGCCAGCACCAACACGGGGCCGTCAAGCGTCTCGACGGCAGCGCGCTGCTCGGCATTGAGCGCGTCGAGATAACGCGCTCCCCGCGCCAGCGCGCTGGCTTGGGCGGCGAGACCGCCGGGGGCGAGGCGGTAATCGTCTTCGGGCAGGGGTAGCGGCAACAGGCGGGCTCCGTGTGATTCCGTTAAGCATATAGGAGAACGGATGAGGAATCACATTTGGGTTCGAGGAGAGTGGGAACGCCGGGCTTCGGATGCTGTTCCTTACCTCGATTTTCCCTTTCGAGCATTCACCGAACGCCGCAACGTCTCGTTGATCCGGCTCTGCCAGCCCGGTCCCGACGCCCGAAAATGCCCCAGCACATCCGCGTCGAGCCGCAGCGACACCAATTCCTTCGGATTAACCGAACGCGGCCTGCCGCGCCGAACAACCGCCTTGTCCATTTTCGCCCGCCATTCCGGGGACGACAAATCGGGCGCGTCTTCACTCCAATCTGGGGGCGTAAAGTCTTTGCTCTCTTTCATTCGCCTTCCTCAAGCTGATGATCCGTCGCGCATTTGGTCGGGGCGTCCAGACAACCACGACAAGACGACCATCCATTTTTCCGACGGTGATAAATCGCTCCTCGCCATAATTCATCCGGTCATCCGGGATCGTTAGCGAAGGTCCGTCGATCACCGCGCCCGCATGCGCGAAATCCAACCCCCGCTCCGCCAGCGTCTTGGCTCGCTTTTCTGGATCGAATGTGACTTTCATCAAATTTATGTAGCTACATAAAATAATCAAGTCAATTCGTGTCGCTGTCGGAATTATCGCGGTCCCGCGCCCGTTTTGCCCTGGCTCAATCGCTCGCTCGCCTGAGAAGTTTCTCGGCGCCGCCCGCAAAGCGCTCCAGCGCGAACACCCGCAGCGCCGAGGACAAATTCGCCGCGCCACGCTCCGCGTCGACGCGCGCGACCAGCGCCGCCAGCGAGCAGCCTTCCGCCGCCGCGATGCGCTTCAACGCGTCCCAAAAAGCCGCCTCCAGCGAGACGCTGGTGCGATGGCCGGCGATAACGAGCGAATGTTTTTTGACGCCGGCGGGCGCGGTCATGCCCTAGGCGTCTTCCTTAAGCGCGTCGCCGCGCTCCAACCGATGCGCGTCGAGACGCGCGCGCTCAATCTTCGCCTCCGCCTCGGTCAAAACCCGCTCGCTTTTCGCTCGGCCATAGGCGATGCGATTGGCGCTCGCGTTGTCCTCGCGGTCGCGCCTGTCGCGGTCCTTGCGCGCGCGGCGCAGATTAATCACCTCGCCCATGCGCCAGCTTCTTAAGTCTTTTTGCGGAAGGCGTCGATGGAGACGATCTTGTCTCCGGCGTCCTTTGGCGGCGCGGCGTTCTTTAACGGCGCGGCGTTCTTTAATGGCGCGGATTGCGGCTCAGGCGCGGTCTCGATTTTCGCGGGCGCGGGCGGTGGAGGCGCGGCCTCCGAGGGCTGTTCCGGGCGCACGAGGCTCGGACCCGGGCGCCGAACCGGCGGCGCGTCCATCTCTTCGCGGTCGTCCTCGACATTGAACTTGAAGCCGAACTCCACCGAGGGGTCGGAGAACACTGTCACCGAGTCGTAGGGTATGTAAAGCGACTCGGGCACCGAGCGGAACGACAGCGTCACGCCGAAACCGAGATCGTCCACCATCAGGCCAGAATATTGATGTTGCAGGATGATCGTCATCTCCTGCGGCCATTGCTCGGCGAGCCGGCGGGAGATCTTGACGCCGGGCGCATCGGTGTGGAAGCTGATCGTGAAATGATGTTCGCCCGGCAATTCGCCGAGGGCGGCGACCTGCCCCAAAACCTTGCGCATGACGCCACGCATGGCGTCCTGCACGAGAAGATCGTATCGAATGAGAGGTGTGGTCATGTCGGTGCGTGCAACTTCCAGCCAGGCCGCGCTTCACAATAGAGCCGGCGTCCGCCGGAATAAAGTGGAGGCTTCTGTTGCCAGGCGCCTCCGGGCCCCGCCTAAAAGTGCTAACCCTTAGGACTTATTTCCCAGTACTGTAACCGCATTACGCGGCGACAGCCACCGGAGCATAGTTGTCATTGGCAACTATAAGGTTTGACCCGATAACGGCGGTATCATGCCGAGCGAAAAATCTTCCTTTACGCCCTCGTCAATCCTATTT
>Ga0182030_10019439_pt1 | contig 12922 bp, 9 predicted proteins | sample 812S3MmetaG_FD_121299 | JGI IMG/M metagenome (GOLD analysis project Ga0182030, IMG submission 121299) | Permafrost microbial communities from Stordalen Mire, Sweden - 812S3M metaG (Illumina Assembly) | ecosystem: Environmental > Terrestrial > Soil > Wetlands > Permafrost | place: Sweden... | reverse complement strand
TGAGGTGGGTCCGAAGTCCGCCGGCCCGGCGAATTCCATGCCCACTAGGCCCACACCGGAAGTCACCTCGGTGTCGAACCGCACTGCGGTGGCTTGCAATCCGGTCGGGGAGAACGCGACCCGGTCAATAGGGGTGGTATGTGTCTGTGGCGGGGAGGTGATGGCGCGTTCGACGAACACTTCGCCGGGCTCGGGTACGAAGTGCTTGTGCAGGAGCCACAGCTGGAATCGCTGCCACCCGTCGGCGGCCACCAGATACTCTGCGAGGTCGTCAAGGCAGTCCCTGTCATCCTCGGTCAAAACACCGACATCGGTGGCGTCCATGTCGGCGAGTTCGGCGTAGTCACCGGCTCGGTGATCGCGGATGGTTAGCATTGCGTCCTCCTACCGGACCCGTGCAGAAAACCCAGATGGGCATTGATGGGCGACGTTAGCACCGGCCGAGTGGCAAATGCGCATTTCGCACAAGATGGGGAAAACGTTAACGTCGGCTACATCGAAACACGCTCAGGACGTGCTTCTCGCCGGCCCAGCCACCCATCGCCAGTGTGCGGACCGTGCCGTCGCGGTGCATGATTAGCCGGTATGGAGGTGCGGCTACACGACAGCGTGGAGGATTTCCGCCGCGTCGCCGTTGACATATACCGATGCAACCCGGTTGAGGCGACCGTGGAACTCATGGTGCTGCGCGGCACTCTCGTCGACAGGAATCCGGCGCCACTGCTCGTGACGGTTTGGGATAGCGGGGCGGCGGTCGGCGCGGCTTTCCAGACGTTGCGGTCTCCGCTGTTGTGCACCGGCCTGACCGAAGCGACTGTGGTTGATGTCGTCGCCAAAGTCGTTGGTATACGGCCGAATATGAACGGCGTTCGTGGTCCCCGTGGCATAGCGACGAAGTTCGCCGCGGCTTGGCGTGCGGCCACCGGGGTGCTCAGCACGGTGAATGCCGAGGAGCGGCTGCACCGACTCGATAGGCTGGACCCCCCAACCGGAGTCGCCGGTGAATCACGACCCGCACGTGATGTTGACAAGGACGTTGTCACCGACTGGCTCAACCGGTTTCGCGCTGAAGCGTTGGGGGTTGTCGCTGAGCCTGTCGTCGACGCTCGGAACGTGCGCACCGCGAAGGAGCCGCCAGATGAGTTCCTGCTGTGGACATTGGACAGCCATCCGGTGAGCATGGCGGGGGTGCGGTTGCCGACGGCGGGCGTCTCGCGGCTTGGACCCGTGTACACCCCGACCGACAAGCGCGGGCACGGATACGGATCCGCGGCGACGGCCGCGGCGGCGGCGTGGGCCCTCGAGGCGGGCGCTCATGAGGTGGTGCTGTTCACCGACCCGGCCAATCTGGCCGCCAACTCGGTGTACCAACGCATCGGCTTTCGCCCGGTCAGCGAATTTCTACGTATCGACTTTTCCGTACCTGTGGATAACTCCCCGACCACCCAATAGCGGCCACGACTGCCGTTACCCTCACGGCATGGGTATCGCGGGGGCGCGCGGGCGTGTCGGCGGACTCGTGTTTGGCGCCATGGCTGCCGAAGCGGTCTTCACCGCGGCGAGGCTGCGGGTCGCTGATGTTCTCGGCGACGGGCAGCACAGCACAGCGGAGCTCGCGAGAGAAGTCGGCGCCGACGAGGAATCGCTCGCACGGCTGCTGCGCGCGCTCGCGGCACTAGAACTCCTATCCGAGCCGGCACCAGCGCAGTTCCGGTTAACCGAGGCCGGGCAGCTGCTGCGGTCCGACCAGCCAGAATCGATGCACGCGATTGTTCGCATGTTCGGCGACGCGACGATGCGTTCTGCTTGGCGTGAGCTTGAGACCTCAATCCGAACTGGCAAGCTGTCCTTCGAAAAGATCTACGGCATAAGCTTCGTCGACTATCTCTCGACGAATCCCGAACTTTGCGAGCAGTTCAACGCCGCGATGCGGCAGGGCACTCTTCTGGCGGCACAGCAGCTGCTGCAGCACTACGATTTCGGGTCGCTTCGCGCGATCGCCGACATCGGTGGCGGGGACGGCGCACTGCTGGCGGAGGTGCTTCAGGCGCACCCCGGCTTGCGCGGCATTCTGTTCGACACCGCCGATGGTCTCGCCCACGCCGACCGCACCCTCAGCGATGCCGGTATTCGCGAACGGTGCGCGATTCGCGCCGGCGACTTCTTCGCGGCTGCCCCCGAAGACGCTGAAGTGTATCTGCTCAAGAGCGTGCTCCGGGGCTGGGACGACGATCGGGCGGGCAGGATCCTTGCGCACATACGACGAGTCATTCCCGACGCCGGACGGCTGCTCATCATCGAACCGATGTTGCCCGACGTCTTCGAGGCGTCGCGGGCCTCCACGATGTACCTGAGCGATCTGAACATGATGGTCGCCGTCGGCGGACGGTTACGAACCCGGGCAGACTTCGAGCAGCTCTGCGAGCGGGCCGGTTTCACGGTGCAAGCGGTGATGCCGCTTCCGCCTCCGACCCCGTTCTGCGTGCTTGAGGCGACACCCCACCAGCGTCAATTGCCGCCGCGCAGCGGCCACGCCTGCCGTTACCCTCACGGCATGGGTATCGCAGGAGCGCGCGGTCATGTCGGCGGACTGGTGTTTGGCGCAATGGCCGCGGAAGCAGTCTTTACCGCGGCGAGGATGCGGGTTGCCGATCTGGTCGGCGACGGACAGCGCAGCGGTTCCGAGGTCGCCAAAGAAATCGGCGCCGATGAAGAAGCGCTCACCCGGCTGCTGCGCACACTTGCGGCACTGGAACTCGTGTCCGAACCCGCGCCGGGGCAGTTTCGGTTAACCGAAGCCGGACAGCTGCTGCGGTCCGACCGGCCGGAATCGTTGCACGCATTTGTGTGCACGTTCGGCGATCCGACCATGCTGTCCGCGTGGCGTGAGCTTGACACTGCTATTCGAACCGGTAAGCCTACCTTCGAGAAGGTTTATAGCACAACATTTTTCGATCATCTCTCGGCAAATCCTGAACTGTCCGAACAATTCAACGCCGCGATGCGGCAGGGCACCACTCTGAGCGCGCAGCAGTTGCTGCAGCACTACGATTTCGGGAAGTTCCGCACGATCGCCGACATCGGCGGAGGTGACGGCACACTGCTGGCCGAGGTGCTTCAAGCGTACCCCAGCCTGCGCGGCATCCTATTCGACACCGCGGCCGGTCTCGCCGAGGCAAACCGCACCCTCACCGGCGCGAATGTCGTTGACCGATGCGCGATCCGCGTCGGCAACTTCCTTGCGGCTGCTCCCGAGGGCGCGGATGTGTACCTGCTCAAGAGCGTGCTCCAAGACTGGGACGACGACCGCGCGGGCGTGATCCTCGGGCACATACGCCGCGTCATTCCCGATGGCGGGCACCTGCTCATTATCGAACCGGTGTTGCCCGATGTCGTCGATGCATCGGCGCCCTGTTCGATGTTTCTCACCGATTTGAACATGTTGGTCAACCTCGGCGGACGGGTTCGGACCCGCGCAGCCTTCGAGCAGCTTTGCGAGCAGACCGGTTTCACGTTGCATGCCGTGACACCGCTGCCGCCTCCGGTCGCCATCTCGGTGCTTGAGGTGGCGCCGCACTAGCTGCTAAGGCCGCTTGGTGGCGATCAGCAGCCCGCTGGACCAGTCGATATCTGCGACCACGAGTTCGTTGTGGTCGAAGATGGTCTTGCGCAGTTCGGCGAGGGAGATGTCTTCTAGCCCGTTCACGGCTGCGCTGACCGCAGTCTGGTCGAAGATCAGCATGCCGCCGGATCGTAACGCGTCGACCACCGCGTCGACGTCGTCGACGCTCGAAGCCGACGCGTCGGCGAGGATGAGGTCGAAGGTGCTCAGGCGGTCGGCCAGCGCCGTCTTGGAGTCGGCGGTTTCGATTCGGACGTAGGACGGCCACTGGTACGCACGTGCGGTCGCGCTGAGCGTTTCGTCGGCCTCCGCCGAGAGGATCTCCGCATCGGTACGGGAACCAAGGCCCGCAACCAGCCAAGCGGTTGCGATTCCGACGCCGGCCCCTATCTCGAGGATCCTGGCGCCGGGCACCAGGTGGGCGGCCTGCACGGCAAGTAATCGGCCTATCGAGTCGTCACAAGATCTGGTGGAAGGTTGTTCGACTGCTCGGCGCTTGGCGTGGGCGACCGCAGCCGGGATGCGGGCTGAGAGCGCAAACAGCGCATCACTTGCGCGATTGACCATTTCGCCGACCATCGCGTCGTGCGCACCCGACTCGCTCATCCGGTAGCCGTCGAGGGATGCGTCGACTAGGCAAGTGTTGACGACCCGCCGGATCTCGGGATAGCTGTCGCCGAGTTCAGCATCGGTGAACGGCGCGACGGCCATGTCGAGTTCTGCGAGTTGCTGATGGGCATCCAGGTCGCGCAGGATGACGCGGGTGCTGGCCACGTCCTGTCGGGCCAGGGACGTCAGCTCTTCACGGAGGGCCGGTCGTTGTTCCGCGGGCTCGGCCAACGTTTGTTCCAGCCGGTTGGCTTCGGTCTCGTACCGGTATAGATAGAGGTGCAGGGTGCTGCCATCCGGAGTGGGGGTTGGGTCGAGGATGTCGAGCAGCGACTGCAACCAGTTCACCAGCTCCTGGCCGACGGGGCCGAGTCTTTCCCAGCAGCTGGCCTGCGCGCGCAACTGGTAGCCGAGGTAGCGCGCTCGGGCCCGCGCACGGTGGCTTTCCACCATGCCCGAAAAGCGGCCGTAGGTGGCTTCTAGCTCCGGCGCTCGCCGCTCGGCCACCGTGCTCAGCAAGGCCAGATGCACGTAGACATGGAACGCGGCTAAAACTCGCCCGGCATGCCAGCGGTTATCGCCGGAAAGCCGTGACGGCCGCCACGGGACCACGACGGGACGCTCAACGTATCTTCCCTCCGATGGCGTCAGAATGTCCCCGACGATGAAGTCATAAAGCTTCAAATGAATCGACTCGTGTAGCAGGTGCTCCGCGACCCGCCATGGGTTGCGCAGCAGGCCCTGGCGGAGAAAGAACATCCCACCTAGGTCCGGGCGCGAGCTGGAATCGCTGCTGGTGAATACTCCGGCAGTCGGTACGCAGGCGACGACGTGGGCGTGATGTAAAGCGCTGGACGCCAACGACGGCAACAGCTCCTCAAGCAAGCGGGCTCCGGTCTGCAGCGTCTCGATGCCGCCCGCGTCGGGCGTGGTCGGCAGGATCCGATACCGCTCCATCACCAACTCTCGGAGGGCCCGGCCGTAGGTGTCGTCGGGGTGCTCGTCCCGCCAGATCCAGCCGTCGTGGGGCTTTGGACCCAGTGGAACCAGGGAGCCGTCCTGTAGTGGGCTATCAGTGCCGCCGTCCTCGAGGTAGGCGGCCGCAGTGCGCAAGATCGCCGCGCACTCGGTCAGCCGCAGAAGCCGCGGCCCGCGGGGACTACCCGACGTGAGCTGCGTGTGTGCGTGCCCGATCGCCGACCGCATCGTCGTCTCAGCGAACAGCCGGCGGTGGTCGGTGGTAGGGCTGTTCGTGACCGCGTCCAGCAGCTCTCCGGCCGCGGGCAGATCAGGCGCGAGCTGTTCAAGCTGCCGAACCAAGGTGTCCTGGATGTGGTCGAGGATGTATCGACCATTTCCGAAGGGCTTCGCACTCGCCATCGCTTGCTCGACTGTTTCGCAAGCCTCCATCGCTAGTCCCTTCGACGCACGGGCCAGGGTCAACAGACTATGGCTTCCCGCAGGCTCGGCCACATCGATTCAAGCCACGTTGCCCGAAACACGTGCTCGCCGGCCAGCGCCTCGCCCTCTCGCGGTGACATAATCCTGCTGCAGGTGGTCGTCAAGGAGCAAAGATGGCGGGTTCGCCCGGGTGCACGGTGGAACATGCCAGCGTTCGGGTTGGCCAACGGTTCGTCGCCGGACAAACCGGCGATGCGGTCACCGCGACGATCGGGTGACCTGTGTTGCGGCTGCCGGAGATCGTGCGAATGGCGATGCGGGACTACGCGGAGCGGCCTGCGCTCGGGCAGCGCGCCATCGAGGTCGCCACCGACGCGAATTCGGGCCGCACCTCGCTGGAGTTGCTGCCGCGGTTTGAGACACTGAATTACCGCGAAGTCTGGGACCGTGTCTCCGCGGTTGCAGCTAGCTTGTCAGATTCTCCGGCGCCTGCGGTGCGCCCCGGTGATCGGGTTTGCGTGCTGGGCTTCACCAGCGTCGACTACACTACGGTAGACCTGGCGTTGATCCTGCTGGGTGCGGTGTGCGTTCCGCTGCAAACCAGCGCGACGATCGCTCAGCTGCGACCGATCGTCACCGAGATCGAGCCCGGCGTAATCGCCGCGAGCGTCGATTATCTGGCCGACGCTGTCGAATTAGTGCTGACGGGTCATGCGCCCGCGCGGCTGATGGTGTTCGACTACCACGCGCAGGTAGACGAGCATCGCGACGCGCTCGACGCCGCCCGGACGCGGTTGGCGCAAGGCCAGAGCCCGGTGACCCTGGAAACGCTGAGCGGCATGCTCGACCGCGGTAAGGCATTGCCACCGCCCCCGGCGATCGCTTCCGAGGAGGACGACCCGCTGGCGCTCCTGATCTACACCTCCGGCACTACCGGTGCACCTAAGGGCGCCATGTATCCGGAGCGCCTGGTCGCCAACTTTTGGCGCAGGTCGGGTGCGCCGTCAGCCGATCCGAGCACCCAGCCGCCGATCACGCTCAGCTTCATGCCGATGAGCCACCTGATGGGGCGAGGCGTCCTCTACGGGACGCTGGGCAACGGCGGCACGTCCTATTTCGCGGCCAAAGCCGATCTGTCGACGTTCTTAGTGGACCTGGCGCTGGTTCGGCCCACCGATTTGAACTTTGTGCCGCGGATCTGGGAAATGCTGTTTGACGAGTTCCAAAGCGAGCTGGATCGGCGCTCCGTCATCGGCGCCGACCGAGCCGCGCTGGAGGTGCAGGTGATCGCCGAGCAGCGGCAGAACCTGCTCGGTGGGAGGTTCGTGACGGCGGGCACGGGTGGCGCGCCGATCTCGCCCGGCCTGAAGGCGTTCGTCGAGGCCTATCTCGACCTGCATCTGGTGGAAGGCTACGCCTCGACCGAGGCCGGGCAGGTTCTCTACGACGGGCGGGTACGACGACCGCCGGTGACCGACTACAAGCTGGTCGACGTCCCCGATCTGGGCTACTTCAGCACCGACCGGCCGCACCCCCGTGGTGAGCTGCTGGTCAAAACGGCGGATTTGTTCAACGGCTATTACCAGCGTCCGCAGCTCACGGCAGAGGTGTTCGACCCGGACGGCTACTACCGCACCGGCGACATCGTGGCCGGGATAGGCCCGGATCAGCTGCTGTATCTCGATCGACGCAACAACGTGCTTAAACTGTCCCAGGGCGAGTTCGTCAGTGCTTCCAAGCTAGAGGCGGTGCTCGGCGACAGCCCACTGATCCGCCAGATCTACGTCTACGGCAACAGCGCACGCTCCTATCTACTCGCGGTGGTCGTGCCTACCCGGTCCGCGCTGTCGGGCGACGTCAATTCGCTCAAGTCACTGATCGGCGACTCGGTGCGGAGCGTGGCGAAAACGGCCGGATTGCGGTCCTATGAGATCCCGCGTGACTTCATCATCGAGATCAGCCCATTCACGCTGGAAAACGGCTTGCTGACCGGCGTGCGCAAACTGGCGCGCCCGAAGCTCAAGGAGCGCTACGGCGATCGGCTGGAGCAGCTTTACATCGAGATAGCCAGTGACCAGGCCAACGAGCTGCGCGCGCTGCGCCGGCGCGGCGCAGACGCGCCTGCCATGCAGACGATTAGCTGGGCAGCGGCGGCGTTGTTGGGTTCGGTGGCCAGCGATGTAGCGCCCGACGCACACTTCACCGACCTGGGTGGCGACTCGCTATCGGCGTTGACTTTCGCCAACCTGCTGCACGAGATCTACCACGTCAACGTGCCGGTGGGTGTGATCGTCAGCCCGGCCACCGACCTGGCCGCGCTCGCCTACTACATCGATGCGGCGCGGCGGCCGGGCCGCAAGCGCACGACGTTCGCCACAGTGCACGGCCGCGACCCGACCACAGTGCGCGCCCGTGACCTCACGCTGGATAAGTTCCTCGACGCGCACACGTTGGCCGGCGCCGGGGCGGTGCCGCGTCCGGACACGCAGGTGCACGCGGTGCTGTTGACCGGCGCCACTGGGTTTTTGGGGCGGTATGTCGCGCTGGAGTGGCTGGAGCGGTTGGCTCCGGTAGGTGGCAGGCTGATCTGCCTGGTCCGGGGCACAGCCGACGCGGCTGCGCGGGATCGGCTGGACAAGGTCTTCGACAGCGGGGATCCGGGGCTGCTGCACCGTTACCAGGCGCTGGCCCAGCATCTGCAGGTCATCGCTGGCGACAAGGGCGAGCCGAACCTCGGGCTGGACCAGCAGACCTGGCACCAGTTGGCCGACGCGGTGGATCTGATCGTCGACGCGGCGGCGCTGGTCAACCATGTGCTGCCGTACCGCCAGATGTTCGGCCCCAACCTGCTGGGCACCGCCGAGCTGATTGGCCTCGCGCTGACCACCAAGCTCAAACCGTTCATCTACGTGTCGACACTGGGTGTGGGCGACCAGATCACGCCGTCGACGTTCGCCGAGGACGCCGACATTAGGGTGATCAGCCCCATCCGCGAACTCGACGGCGGGTATGCCAGCGGCTACTCGACCAGCAAGTGGGCCGGGGAGGTGCTGCTGCGCGAGGCGAACGAACTGTGCGGCCTGCCGGTCTGCGTGTTCCGCGGCGACATGATCCTGGCCGACACCCAATACGTCGGTCAGCTCAACGTGCCCGACATGTTCACCCGGTTGATGCTGAGCCTCGTAGCCACCGGAATCGCGCCCGGCTCATTCTACGAACTCGCTGCCGACGGCAACCGGCAGTGCGCCCACTTCGACGGATTGCCGGTGGATTTCATCGCCGAGGCCATCGCGACCCTCGGCGGACGGCTGATGGACGGGCATCAGACCTACCACGTGCTCAACCCCCACGCCGATGGCATCGGGCTCGACGAATACGTCGACTGGCTCATCGACGCCGGCTATTCGATCCAGCGCATCCCCGACTACCACGTCTGGCTGCAGCGCTTCGAAATTGCACTGCGTGGCCTCCCGGATCGGCAGCGCCAGCACTCGCTCCTGCCGCTGTTGCACAACTATTCGCGGCCCCAGAAGCCGGCGCCTGCTTCCGCCGCACCGAGCGAGCGGTTCCGTTCGGCGGTGCAGGACGCGAATCTCGGCCCAGACAACGACATCCCGCACGTCTCGGCGCCGACCATCGTCAAGTACATCACCGACCTGCAGCTGCTCGGACTGCTCTGACGCCGCCGCGACCCTTCGTGCCGCACCCGCGAAACTGTGCCGCTGATGCTGCTACCAGTAGGTCGTCCAGCGCCCCCGATGACGGATTCCGTGACCCTGTAGGGTGATTCGCTGACCCCTCGGCCCCGTACCGCCGCCCATCGCCGCGTGCAGCATCAAACCGTCGTGCAGGATCATCCGGCCGGTTTCGTAGCTGACCCGCTCGTAGGCATTTTGCGTCGCAAAGTCAAGCAGGTCGGCCTCGGACATGTTGCGTTCGACTGCTTCCGCGCAATCGAGGGGCCACACTGCCAGCCCGGCGCCTCCCGAGGGTTGTTCCAGAGGCAACGTGAAGCTGACTGTCGCCTCGGGTGTGCAACCGGGAGCGGCGCGAAGAAATTGCACATCGAAATGCGCGCGCTCGGCCGCGCTTTGCTCACCCAAATCAAGTCCCTGGAAGTCCTGAGGCCGACGTGATTCCGACGGCTCGCCGTAGAATTCGAAAATCTGAAAGCCGGGCAACGCGAGAGGCTCGCGATAGTCTACCGGCTCGTCGAGCACGGATGCCAAGAATCCGAACAGACCGCTGTAGAGGTCGTCGAAGGCTGTGGAGAGCAAGGAGTTTGTGTGGGCCGCCGCCGCCAGATAGCCGTCGGGCGCCTCCGCGGCATCCAAGAACGAAACGGCGCCTAGCGTGAAATATCCGTCCGAGCGTCTTGTCCAGCGACCGCGCAGCCCGTTGACCCGCCGCACCGTCTCGGCGGATTCCGACGTGTCGAGGAAGTCATGCGTGGCTACGCGTGTCGACGAGAGCCAGTGATCGTCACTCAGCACGCGCCAGCTCCGAGGTTGCGGACAAGACGCGGTGTGATGGCGCCGTCACATCGTCGGTCATGGATTCCGCATCCGGGCATGAGATCAACCTCCGAGCACCAGTATCGTCCTGCGATGTCAATTTCTTAACCCCTTACGCAACCGCGCCTTAGTTTCGCGGGTTGTACAATCCTTAAGCCGTCCAGCCTCAATGCGCTGACGAGACGTTACAAGGAGACCAGGACTTCACCTAAGGGGCAACAAGTTGCGCCAGGTGGTGTTGGAAAGGCACCCGCGATGGTGGCTGATCAATCCTCAGACCAAGCGCTGCACCTCCTCAGGGAGGGGTTCGACGCACTCGTGCGCGGCACACCTGAGGACGCTGCCGCTTACGGCAGGGCGGCCGCTGTTCGGCTGCGGCGGTGGGGAACCCCCAGGGATGAGCGACTGTCTATGCACCAGTGGCTACAACTGTGCGACGCGCTGTGCGACGCGGCCAACGCCGATGCACTCGCGTTCATCGCCAAGCGGATCGCCACGGCTGAGCCAGTCTCGCAGTGGCTCGAATATGTCTACATGGTGCTCGCCCGAACCGGGCTAGTGGCCCGCGTGGACGGCACAGACATCGAGACATGCGCCCCAGCCAACGAGCCTGACGCGGCCCAGGAGCCGTTGTTGCCCAGGCGGTTCCGCAAGTACATCGCCGACCTGAGTTCGAGTCCCCAGACGACGCGGACGGGCATGTACCCCGGCCTACGATCCAAACCTTGGCACGATCCGCAGCAGTTCCGCCTTGCTCAGGATCTCGAGGCGAGGGCCGACGAGATCGCCGCGGAGGTATGCGCGCTCATTCGCACTGAATTCGAAGACGAGCCTGACGCGACCCTGGTCCCGTCGGGGCGGTGGAGCTACCTGGTCCTCTACGCGAACGGCCAAAAGAAGTTGGACCGCTGCGCCCTTTGCCCGAGGACAGCCGCCGTCATCGATGCCAACCGCACGGTGCTCAGCCACGGTGGTGTTGTCTACCTGTCGGTGCTAGACCCTGCAACCTATGTGGCGCCGCACGAGGGGCCGACTAATATGCGGCTGCGCTGTCACCTCGGCATCGAGGTGCCCGAGGGTTGTGGGATGCGTGTTGGCGGACTCACGCGCACATGGGAGGAAAGATGCTGCCTGGTTTTCGACGACAGCTTCACCCATGAGGTCTGGAACGGCGGCACCCGACGGCGGCTCGTGCTCGTGGCTGACATTTGGCATCCAGACCTCACCGACGACGAGGTCGCTCTGCTGAATGCGCTGCAACTTCCAGCGATTTGAGTCCACAAGAGCGGCGCACCTCCAACCTCAGCAACATGGAGGCAATGCTTGCCCGCGGCATCCAGTGAATAATATCGATGCATCGAGCTCCGCGCCCTGTCGCGCAGGTCTGACCCGATTCAGCCGCAGTCCGCGAGCGGGACGTGGTGTCGACGGTTTCGGTGGGACCACTTACCTCGGCGCGACCGGCTGCTATTTGAGCGAATTGATTACCGATACAGAGGTGCGAAAGCGGTCGATTCGGCCAGCCCAGTTCGTAGCGGCACAATTCACGGACACACCAACTCCGCAACCGTCGCGCCACGTCGCGCGAAAAGTATGCCGATTCTGAACGGGTCTACCAGAAGAGCGTCCATCGGCCGTCACAACGCACTCCGTGGCCCTGCAAGGTGATCCGCTGGCCTTTCGGTGCCGGAGCGCGCGCGCCGGCGAACGTGTGCAGGAGCGAATGCAGCACGAAACCGTCATGCAAGATCATCCGGCCGGTCTCGTAACTGACTCGCTCATAGGGGTTTTGCGCCGCAAAGGTGGAGAGCTCCGCCCGAGACAAGTTGCGTCGAACGGCTTCCGCGCAATCGAGGGGCCAGACCGCCAGCCCGGCGCCCCCTGGGGGTTGTTCCAGTGGCAGCGTAAAGCTAACCGTCGCTTCGGGCGTCCAGTCAGGAACGGCGTCACGGAATTGGAGGTCGAAATGCGCGCGCTCGAACGCGCTTTCCTCAGCTGATTCGTACCCCTGGAAGTCCTGAAGCCGAGGTAATTCCAAAGGCTCACCATAGAATTCGAAGATGTGAAAGCCCGGCAGGGCAAGACGCTCGCCATAGCTGACCGGCTCGTCGAGCACATGTGCCAAAAACCCGAGCAGAGCGCTGTAGAGGTCTCCGAATGCACTGGACAGCAAAGAGTTTGTCTGTACCGCCGCCGCCAGATAGCTGTCGTGCGACTCCGTGGCGTCTAGGTACGAGGCGGCGCCAAGCGTGAAGTATCCTGCCGCGCGCTTTGTCCACCGACCACGCAGCCCGTTGATCCGACGCACCGTCTCGGCAGATTCGGAGGCATCGAGGAAACCATGGACGGCCAAGCGTGTCGACGAGAGCGGGTGACCGTCACTTAGCATGCGCCAGTCCCGAGGTTTCGGACAGGCTGCGCTGTGATCGCGCCGCCAGGTCGTTGGTCATAGATTCGGCATCCGGCATGGCATTGACCCTCCAGGAACAAGTTTCGTCCAGCAATGCCATAACCAGTTGACACGCTAGCTCGTCGCGCGGGCCGGCAACGATCAAGACATCGGGGTGACCCGGCAATCCGCGCCTAGACGACCGGCTCGGCGGCTTTGACCCAACGTTGTCCTACGGTCACTCGCGCCTCGTCGATCGCCGCACCATCCGCGCCGGTGATCTCATCCTGGCCGGGAGCCACTCCGCCGAAGTCCTCGTCATAGATCTCGGCGTCTTTCTTGTCGAACGGTGCCTTATTCATCGCGTCCACTCCGGTCACGCGGGAG
>Ga0182030_10019438_pt1 | contig 12922 bp, 5 predicted proteins | sample 812S3MmetaG_FD_121299 | JGI IMG/M metagenome (GOLD analysis project Ga0182030, IMG submission 121299) | Permafrost microbial communities from Stordalen Mire, Sweden - 812S3M metaG (Illumina Assembly) | ecosystem: Environmental > Terrestrial > Soil > Wetlands > Permafrost | place: Sweden... | reverse complement strand
TTCGCGGACACCAAGAATCAGGACCAGTATCTTGAGACGCCGATGAATGACCGCGGCGGGTGGGACAGCTACGTGTTCAGTTTCATGTCTCTGATACCAGGGGTGCAACCGGCCGGTGGATACTGGATTATTACTTTTGCTGGCACGCCACCCATCGCAGAGAACTTCACTGTGGATGGTATCACCACGCGCGACCCCCTCTGGGGCACTCTGATGGGTCCCGCAAACCCCTCTATGGAAATGATGAAAGAGGTGACCGTCCAGTTCGGTGGCAACGGCGCTGAGTATGGATCCGCCGGTCAAGCCACGATCGTGACAAAAGGCGGCGGAAATCAGTTCCACGGCAGCGGCTTCGAGTACTACAACACGGCAGGCTGGAACGCACGCGACTTTTTCGCGGTCAACTCGCCATTCAATGTGCTAAACGACTTTGGTGGAAGCGTTACCGGACCGATCATCAGGAACAAGCTGTTCTTCGCCGCCGCTTTCGAGGGATTCGACAAGCACGACAGCGCAACGTTTAACTTGAATGTGCCGTCGGCTGCGATGCGCAAGGGCGATTTCTCGGGACTTAAGGACTCTAGCGGGAACCTTGTCGCGATCACCGACCCGACCACAGGACAACCGTTTCCCGGAAACGTCATTTCAGGACTCCGCCTGAATGCGGCTGCAGTGGCCCTTCAGAATGCGTTCTATCCTGCCCCGGACTACGGCGATCCGAATTCGGTGGTCGGCAACTACCGGTCTGCCCCGAGACAGTTCCAGCAAAAGCAGATGGCAGACGCTCGCGTTGACTACCAAGTCTCCAATTCGAACTCTTTATGGGGACGTTTCGATATGATGCGTGCTCCAAGCAGCTGGTTCGTGGATATGCCGGCCATGGGTTTCGCGGACCAGTTGCGAGAGACGCGCGATGCCATATTGTCCGACACACACGTCTTCCGCCCCAACCTCATCAATGAGGCGCGCCTTGGATTCTCCCGAAACTACAATCCATACACGGGAACTCTCAACGGCAACGCTGAGGTTCAGCAATTCGGGTTGACGGGCCTTCCTGCTAACAGACCGAATGTGCCTGCGTTACCGACTTTCAACATCTCTGGATTCCAGGGCATCTATAGCACTGAGGACGAATCGTCGGCCGGGGACAACTACGTGTTCCAGGATAACGTGTCGTGGATCCGCGGCCGCCACACATTCAAGTTCGGCACTGACCTAACGCGCCATTACGCAGCGAACTATGCGATGTCCCCCTCCGATGCATTTGGCGCCTCGGACTTTGGCAGGGGCATTACCCTGGGTGAGACATTTACCGGTGCGTTCACAGGTAATGCGTACTCCGATTTTCTGCTGGGAATCCCCTACACGGCCGCACAGACCACCTCGGGGTACTTCCGTGACCACTGGACCAACTGGTCCACCGCTTTTTTCGCCCAGGATGATTTCAGAGTGAACTCCAGGCTCACGCTCAATATAGGTTTGAGATACGAGCTCGACCTCCCATACCACGAGTCGCAAGGCCGTATCACGAGCTTTGATCCCGCTACCGGCCAACTCGTCGTTGGTACCAGTCAAGGCGAGTCCCAGTTGTCCTCGGCTTTTTTGGCCTCCAATCTTGTCCCGGTCGTTACTGCGTCTGCGGCCGGTTTGCCCAGCAGCCTCGTCCATACCTACAAGAAGAACTTCGGGCCGAGAATCGGGCTGGCCGACAAGCTCACCTCGGACGGCAAAACGGTGTTCCGCGCCGCCTACGGTATTTTCTATGAGGCCGAACCCTCGGTCCTCTGGCATGATCTCTCGGGCGGTCCTTTCACGGGCACCTCCTACTCTCCGCCCAACCAGATCACGAACGGCGTACCTACGTGGCAGCTTCCAGCTATGTTTCCGTCGTCGCTGCTGGCCTCGTCCACCAGCCTCGTTGGTATAAATCCCAACTTCCGCTCGCCCGCGATTCAACAGTGGAACTTTACACTCGAGCGCGAGATCATGCACCTTGGTGTTCACGCTACCTACACCGGCACCAAGAGTACACAACTCCCGTGGGTCCAGAACCTGAATCAGGTGGCGCCGAGCACGGTGCCTTTTTCCACCAGCGAGAGGCCGTACCCGCAGTTCTCAAGCCTCCTCTACTACACTAATGGCGCCAACGAGTTTTACAATGGTCTGATTCTGAGTGTCGAGCGCAAGTTCAGCAACGGGTTTCTATTCCAGGCAGGTTACACCTGGGCCAAGGACTTGACCGACGAGCAGGCTATTGCCGACGACGGTTACCAACCCCAGAACGCTTACGATCTGAAGGCCGATTATGGCAATACCGCCTACACACGGCGGCAACGCCTGAATTTCACCGCAGTTTACGAAATACCTACTAGTACGCATGGTAATCTGTTGGTGGACCGAATTGCCCGCGGATGGGTTTTCTCTCTCACTGGGCTCGCCCAAACTGGCCAATACTACACGCCCATGTTTTGTGGCTCCGACCCCGCTAATATCGGAGCCGGCTGTGGACGTCCAGACCGGGTCGCGAACGGCAGCCTAAGCAATCCCACGGTAAACGACTGGTTTAACCTGTCTGCGTTCGTCGTTCCGCCAGCGGACGCCGGCCGGTTTGGCAACTCCGGCGTGAACATCTTGGAAGGCCCCGGCACGTGGCTGATGAACTTTGGAGTCTACAAGCCATTCGCGATTACGGAGCGGTTCAGGTGCCGATTGGAGGGTACGTTCACAAACGTTTTGAACCACCCCAACTTCGGTGTGCCGAGTGCGGTAATCACCAGTGGTGCCGCAAACGTGATTGAAGGCACGCAGGCGGGCCTTGAAAATGCGGGGTCTCGCACGACCAGGATAGGCATTCGTGTGGACTTTTAGTGGCAGTTGGAGAAATCGCGGAATCGCGGAGTTTCGTCATATTCCGCGCAACTCAGTTAACGCTGATTTGGGTGCTCGGTGCGGCGGTCGTGCTCGGCGCCGCACCGAGCCGTTGGTGTTCCCCTCGGGGATCGTGAAAACTCTTAGCCTTCAGGCGATGCAAGATTGGCGAAACATGGTCGCGTGCGCTGCCGATCGTCGAGAATCGTAATGGGCCGACGCGACACGCGACCGTGTTCACTGGCGTTCAATTTCGTCCGAGGTCAGATTCAAGGCAGCGCGCGCCAAGGCCGGATTGGCTTGAGTCGACGCTGCGCGTCGAGAGTAGACTCTGAGTCGAAAGTCCTCGATGACTTCGACTTTAAGGAGATGGTCGCTCACTGTGCCGCTGGAAACGCAGCGGGCAAGATCATCATCGACAGGAAACGGAAGCCTCGGATTTGGAAGTTGCGTCAAGCGGTTGACTCGGAATGGTATCGCTTGGATCTCAGCGAGTTTGTTCAAATGAACATGACACTATTCCAGACGTGTCAGCCATCAGGGTGGAGGCCCTCTCCTGTGTACATTGAAGAAGGGGACTCAAATGTGCGTGATGAAAACAAAAGGTAGCTGTGCATCGCTCGTGTTGGTGCTTTCGTGTCTCGCAACGGCGGCGGATCTGCGGAGCGTGTGCAACGCGAAGCCTCAACAGCACACGGAAGTGATCAATTCCCACAACCACGAATATTCGATCGGTATGGGTGGGAGTATCGATGGCGAGACTACGCGCGATCCGATCGGCTACTGGGCCTTCGATCAATACTGGGAGCCGAACGGTTACGTGCGTTTGGAGAACGTCGGCGACGTACCGCTGGTCAATCCATGGCTGCGGAGAAGGGATCAGGCGGACACGCGCTCCCTGCAGACGATCGTAGACTCTGTGGTGACGCCCGGCATGAGCGACCGCGAAAAGGCGCGGCGGCTTTGGGAATTCGAGATCAAGAACCGCTTTCACGCCACTACCAACGACGACGAGGCCGGCGATGCGGTGAAGCGGTTCAACGCCTACGGCTATGCGCTTTGCTACGACGAGAGCAAAATCATCAGCGACCTCTGGCGCGCCGCGGGACTCAAGGTGAGGCGCGGATTTCCCAACGGGCACAGCACAGCGGAGGTCTTCTATGACGGCGCTTGGCACCTCCTCGATTCCGATGAACAGATCATCGTTTTGCTACGCGACAACAAGACCATTGCGTCCGAGGCTCAGATCGTCGCCGACCACGATCTGATGAAACGTACTCATAACTACGGCCCGCTGCACGATGATGACCGATTCAGGGATGAAAGTGGAGCCTCCCTGCACTTCTACGAAGGCGAGCGAAGTGGCGAGCAACCCAGTCTGACGAAGCACCGGATGGATTTTACCCTTCGGCCTGGCGAGGCACTGACGTGGTCCTGGGCTCTGGGCAATCGATTCCATGGGAAGGATTTTTCATGTTGCGGGGCGGGTACTAAGGAATGGAACGACCGCTGGCGCCTGATTGCACACGTGAGGAACGGAGAACTTAGTTACGCGCCGGATCTCAGGAATAGCTCGACCCTGCAGTATGTAGAGACGAGTGGCGTGGAGCTGCGCCAAAACGGGCCCTTTGGCGCCGGTCTCTATCTAACGGGCCGCTTGGGATCCATCACCGTCCCGGTGAAGAGCGCTTATCCAGTGGTGGGCGGACGGCTCGACGTCGATTTTGGCCGCGGGAGTCTGCAGCAGGATAGTCTCAAGGCCTCCTTAAGCTTTGACGACGGGAAGAGCTGGCGGGTGGCCGGAGTCAGCTTCGATAGCGATTACGCTCGCCTCTACATCGACCTGAACGGCTTGTTCCCCGCTAAGGACGACGCGCGCTATGGCTACCTGTTGCGTCTAGACCTGGTCAGCAACGCCGATCAGCCGCAGGTTTGTGTCAAGGGTCTAAACCTGCGGTCGACGTTGCAGATGGCGGAGCTTGCTCTGCCCGGCGTTCACCTGGGCGAGAACTCGTTCATCTATAGCGATCAGAGTGGTTCCGATAGCAAGGTGAAGATCACCCATGTGTGGCAGGAGTGCGGCTCCCTGGAGGTCCCGGGTAAGCCTGAAAAGGCGCTTTACCCGGCGGACGGCACTACTGCGGACGGCACTCTCATCCACTTCCGCTGGCAGCCTCCATCCACGGGGCCGGCAGCCGCCGACTACGAGTTCGAGCTGAGCGAGTATCCCGACATGCATTCGGTACTCTCACCGAACTTTCACAAGCTGATCGGGCGGACCCAGAATCGCAATACGGCATCCTACGAGCTCCCATACCGGGGATTGCTGAATCCCGGCCAAACCTATTACTGGCACGTACGGGCGCGAAGCAAGGAAGGCGTCTGGGGCCCATGGTCCAACGTCTTCTCGTTCTCCGCGCTTGCGCCGCCCGTGCCGGCTAACATCAACGTGCAGCTTGACCGAGCCGCTGGAACCGTCTCGCTAAGTTGGGAACCTGGAGAGGGCGGCACGAAGGCGGCGCGATTTCGGATCTACGGTAGTGTGGAGCGTGGCTTCACTGCGAGTGAAGTAGCCTACCGCTATAACGCAGGTCGAGACGGCATGAAGAATGCTCCGCCGAACCTGCTGCTTGAAACGAAAAGCGCAGTTACGTCCGTGGTACTCCCGATCCAACTGTGGCGGCCTTTCTACCGTGTGTCGGGCGTGGATGTGGCAGGTCGGGAGAGCGGGTCATCAAACTTGGCGGAGCTGACTCATCCGCTGATACTTACTCGCGAACTGCCCGACGCACACGCTGCCTCGTACTACCAGGCTAAGATCGAGACCTCCGCTTCCATCGGCCACTTGGTATTGGGTGCGAGCGAACAGGATAGCGACCAGTTCTTCAGAACCGGAGATGAGCTGGCGTTTGCAATTGCGGGCGGACCGCAGGGCTTGACCATTGACAAAGACACTGGCCTGCTGTCCGGTTTCTTGCCTGCCAATGTCGCAGGGCGACACGAAATCGTCCTTAGCGTCTCTGAAAAAAGGACCGGTGTGCGCGACTCCGTCAATCTCGTGCTCCAGGTCCGCGATGGCCTCGGTGGCGCATCAGGCAGCTCCCGATGACGCGAGTTCACGCTTTTTTGGCTTACCCGGTGCATCGATGCCCCGACGGCTTATCGCGTCTTATGAATACTGCGGTTTAGGAGACTGATATGACATCCCTCGCGGCGCAAGCGGCATTAGTAACGCTGTGTGCAACGGTCGCGTTCGGTTCCGCACCAAGTCATGATCAGTGGGTAGCTGGCAACCCCTCCTTGGAAGTCGCCATCAGTCGGACCACCGGGCGCATTGAAAAGCTCTTCGACAAGACCAGCGGTGTCGATTTCTGCAACCAAGACGTTCGCAAGGCGACTTTCGATACGGACGGAAGCACGGGAGTCGATTTCGATATCGGCGTCCGGTACGCCGGCCTGACGCTGCTCGACGAACTGCGCCAGAAGGAGTTCTCAGACCTGACGGACCCAGGCAAATTGAGCAACATCAAGGAGGAGCCCGGAAGCCTCAGCTTCGACAAGCAGTACCCCGGGGCGGAGTTCGTGGTCACGGAAACTTTCCGTGTGCTGCCGGATCACCTGCGCTGGGACGTGCGGATCCGCAAGACCGCCGGCCCGGACCGGACCGTGCGGGTGATTCAGTTCGCCCCCCTGCCCCTGGGCTCCTACGATGGCTGGGCGCCGATCGCCGACGCGCCGTTCCCCGTAAAGCCCTGGCTACCGTTTTCCATCGACTACGGGCAGTCCACGTCCGGCGCGATTGGGGAAGGCCGCTGGCGCGCGTGCATCCCTCTGATGGTGTTCTATTCGAACCGCGACCAGCGAGCCATCGCCTTCACGTCCCCGTTTGAGGTTCCGTCCGTGCGGGTCCGCTTCCTGACCAATACCGGGGCGGCGGCTGACTTTCATTGGAACTCGCGGCAGTATCCACTGAGCGAACGTCCGTACTTCCTGGTGAGCCATGAATACCTCGGCTTGCGGCAGAACCGTCCGCTCGAGACGGGGCTGCTGATTTCCATGCACCCGGCGGACTGGCGGCCGGCACTCGGCTGGGTGTATGCGAAGTACAAGAGCTACTTCGACCCCGACCCCGGTTTCGATCGCTGGGACGGCGCATACGACGGTGCATTCGCCGGCTGGCAGGGCGCCTCCGAACAAGAGCAGCGCCGAGCCTTCGAGGATCGGCGCGAACGCGGCGTGCGCTGGGAGGAACTGCATGGGCACTTCCCTTGGTACGGCCTGATGATCCCCCCAGCGGACGTGAAAAGCTGGGTGTTTCGCGAGCAGCCCCAGGGTACCGTAACGCGGGAGCAGATTCGGCGTCACACGCAACTGGGCCAGGAATACGGGACGGGGACATTCATTTATTACAACGTGACCGAGTCCGTCCACGACTACGCCAGTAAGATGTTCCCAGACAGCATCGCGCGCGATGAGCGCGGCCAGCCCATCGGGGCTTGGATGATCGCGCGGTTTCCCAGCGACAACGCCTGCTGGCTCATGAACGCCGACCCGGCATCCAGCTTTGGCAAGCATATGATCCAGCAGGCGAGGGATCTGGTGGATGCGTACCCCGAAGCCGCCGGCTTCTTTTGGGACGTCTACGGCCGCAGCTACATGTTCGACTTCGCGCACGACGACGGCATCACCATGGTCAACAATAAGCCGGCGTACTATCCGGAGTTCATGTACCAGCGACTCATGCGCGATTACATCCGGCCCCTGCTGCGCAGCCGTGGCATGTTCATTACCGCCAACAAGCCCGTGACCATCGCAAGTTGCCAGGGCCTGGACGGCATTATGGCCATGGAGGACGCCCCACGCGAGGACAGCCCCGCGTGGATCACGGCGCAGAGCTATCTCGGGCTCAGCCGCCACACGATGATTCTGGAAGGAAATATCGACAACGCCGAGATGATGTACCTGCACTGCCTGCGCTATGGCATGTTCGATTCGGACATCGAAGGGCTGGGGCGCGTGAGTTCGGAGGTTTCGCAGGAGAGCGTCCGCCGCGCCCAGGAGTTGCAGCGGATGTACCGGCCCTTCATCGACCGCTTCCGCGGCCGCCAGTGGGTGTTCTATCCGCGGGCGCTGGAGTTGCCCAGAAACACGGGAGGCAACATCTTCCGCCTGAAGGACGGCAGTGCGATGGTGACCATGGTCTCGGCGTGGCGCCTCCTGCGCGCTGCTCCCGGCTTCAATACCGGCCTGGACGTGGTTGTCCGGCTGCCGGACGCGGCGAGCATGAAGACCGCCGAGGTATACTCCGTGGACCTGGGCGAAAAAACTTCGGTGCAGCCGCGGCGCGAAGGCGATACGTTACACATCACCGTACCGAAGCATGGCAAGGCGACGGTCATTCTGCTACGGCCGGGAAGTTAGGTGGATAGGGGATGGGGTTGCGATCGGCGGCGTGGCAGGCTTGAGGTGGCATGAACGACAGACCAGGCTGGACCAGACGCGATTGCGGCAGAGGGCTGCTGGCGGGAGTATTCGCGAACGGGTTGCGCGCTGCGGCCGGTGAGACCGGCTCGATCGGCAACGAACTTCTGCGGCTTGATCTCGAAATCTGTAGCGGAAAAGTATCTCGCCGCTTCCATAATCTGTTGAGCGATGAAGCGGTGGACCTGCCGGGCGGGGAATTCGAACTCGAGTTTCTCGGAGACGGGATTGTAAGTTCTTCATCGCTCCAGGCGCGCATCATGGAGCAGCGCCCGGGCCGTCTCGGATTGATGTTTGCCGGGGACGCGGCCTGGGAAGTGCGGGTTCAGTACGATCTGCCGCCGGGCAAGGCCTATCTGCGGAAACAGATTCAGGTCCGGCGCAAAACTGGACGGTCGCGCCTGCTGCAGGCCGATCTCGAGGACTGGCGCGGGGTGAAGCGTTCGTGGGACTCGATGCACTCCGACAGCGCGCCGTTCGGGAGCCACCCAATCTTCTGCGACACGATGTGGGCCGGCGTGGAGTTCGTGGCGGCCTTCAACCTCTACGATGGCGGCGGCTTCGTACTCCGCAGCCGCCCGGGTGGAAAGGCCGTCGGGCCGGAGTGGCTGCCGCTGCGCTGCACGGTTGTGGGCGTAGCGGAGCCGCGGGGCGTGCGGGATGCTTTTCTCCGCTATATCGAGGACATCAGGCTGGCTCGTCCGCGCCTAGTGGCCTGCTACAACGCATGGTGGACTTTGTCCGTTCACGTCAAGCACGATGAACAGCTCGCGCTTTTCCAGGATCTCAAGGCCCGGTTGTTCGACCGCTACGGCGTCTTCTTCGACCTCGTGGCAACCGACGAAGGCTGGACCGACAATCACTCCATCTGGGGGATTGACCGCCGCAACCTGCCGCATGGGTTCGACGATGCGCGCGCCATCGTGGAATCCGCCGGCGGCCGGCTGGGATTGTGGATGTCGCCCAGCGAAAACTACCCGCGCACGTGCGACTACGAATGGGCCGAGCGCAGCGGCTATACCGTGGTGCGGCCGGAAACCAACCCCTTCGACCAGCGCTGGGCGCTATCGCTGGCCGACCCGAAATACCGAGCCGAGGCCAGGGCGCAATTGAAGCGCCTAATCCGCGAGAACCGGTTCGGTCACATCAAGTACGACGGGTTCACGATCGCCGAGAGCCGGCCGCATCACGACCTGCTGCCGGGCCAGGATTCGGTGGAACCGCTAGCCGAGGCGCTGGTGGATTTGTTCTCAGCCGCCTATGAAGTGGACCCCAACCTGTTCAGCGAGCCGACTTGTCTGAACTCTCGCCGCAACTACATTAGCCCGTGGATCGTCCGCCACGCGAACTCGCTGTGGGGTGGCGGCGGAACGGACTGCCCTCCGGGAATCGGGCCCGCGCCCGTGTATCGAGAGTCCGCCACCAGCGCACGAGAATTCTACATCTTCGCTTCGCTCGACGAGGTCTGGCTGCCGCAGAACGCGCTGCAGTATTTCGACATCGTTCACTGCGACCCGGGCGGTGGATTCGCCAACCATGCGGCTATGGCATTCGGGCGTGGGCGGTTTTTCATCTCTACCTACGCCAATCCGAAGTTTATGACCGAGGACGACTGGCGTGTCTACGCCGGCCTGCTGCGCTGGGGGCGGGCTAACCAGGACATCCTGCAGCACACCGTGATGCTGCGGTCGCGTATCGAGCTGGGTGAGCCGTATGTGTACGCACATTGGCTCGGCGCGCGCGGGATCCTGGCAGTGCGGAATCCCTCCAACGAGTCGCAGGAATTCCAGATCGATCTGGCCAGAACCGGGGCGCCTGCCGCTCTAACGGGAGCGGTGTGCTACACGCAATACCCTTATCGCAAGGGAGTCGCGGCGGACCTCGCCGGAACGAGCAAGGTCGCGCTTCGGCTGGCGCCGTGGGAACTAGTCTTCCTCGAAATCAAACCACGTTCCGCTCTGAAGGAGAGCGTGGCCCTGGGGGCGCGTTGGTTTCACGATGCGTCAATAGGCATGTCCGTCGTGCCGGATGCGACGGCCGACAAGGTCCGGATCCTGCTCCCGGGCGGAGGCGAGCATGTGGTGGCCGTCGAACCGTGGCGACGCGGGGATTTCAGTGGCGAGTTGATCTCTCACAGCAGGCGAAAGTTGGCCGAGGGCGAGTGGGTTGCCCAGGAGCGGACGTTCGACTGTTATGTCTCGGATAATGGCTGCCCGAATGTGATTCCGCTGGGCCGGCGATTCCCGGGAGTGGCATTCGACGTGGAGTGTTCGGTTACGCTGCCAGCCAGCGGCGGCACTGGGAAGGTATTGCTGCTGGTGGAGTTTCCAGGAGAGCAGCATATGCCCAGCAAGTGCACGGCTGCGGTGAACGGCAACCCCGCGGGGATCGAAGAGAGCCACTCGGAGGGCCACATCGTGTACCGCAATTACCTCGGCTCTAGCTGCGCGCAGAAAATCGGCCCGCACCTGTCCGAATGGAGCTGGTACATTTGCAAGGCGCCGGCGGGAACCTCGCGCGTACGTTTCACCGGCGCCGCGGGGGACGCCCTCTGCCGAATCGGACTCTGGGCGTGGATGGAAACGGACCTTACCGGCAGGCATGTGCAGGTGAGCGTTCCATCCTCCGAAGCGGAGATGCCGCAATACGAGGCGGAGCGGGAACTCGAGGGCCTCTGCTTGAAATCGCCGGAAGGAGGCTCAATCACTCATGAGGATGGCAGTTGGGAGTGACACGCTGTCGCACATGACCGAAGCGGTCTGTGCGTACTTGGAAGAGAAAGGCATCGAACTGGTGCGCTGCGGGCGTTGCTGCGGAGCGGAGGCGGACTACGTGGACGCCGCTCGCGAGGTCGCCGAGCAGGTGGCCGCGGGGCGTTGTGAGCAGGGTTTGCTCTTCTGTTTCACCGGCACCGGCGTGACCATCGTGGCCAACAAAGTGCCCGGCGTGCGCGCCGCCTTGTGCGTGGACCCCTTCGCGGCCCGCATCGCGCGGCTGGCCAATAACGCGAACGTGATTGTCCTCAGTGTCCGCTTGACCGGTGAGCCGTTGGCCAAGGAAATAGTGGATACCTGGCTTGCGACCGAGCCGTCCACCGAACCACGCAGAGTCAACTTCCACCGCAAGACCGATGAGCTCGACCGCTTCTACCGGACTGAACATGCCGCACCACCCGAGTCCTGACAAACGGCTGCCGGCCGCAAGAGACATCCGCCTTACGCCGCGCCACGCGAAGTTGCCGCGCGGGTTCGCCGAAGCGCCGTTGCAGTCCGTGGCAACGGCCACTGTCCTACATTTCGCGGAGGAGTTCGCCCGGTGAGAATCGCATTGACGGCCACGCCGGGCGCGGCGCAGTTTGCGCCCATCCTGCTGCAGGGCGATATCGCGGATGCGTTTCGCACGGCTTCGGAACTCGACTGCAACGGCGTGGAACTGCACCTGCGCCAGGCTGAGGACGTCGACCTGCCGGAACTGAAGGGGCTCATGACCCGCTACGCCCTGGGCGTGCCGACCATCGGCACGGGCATGGCCGCCGGCGTGGACCGCCTGACGTTTTCCGATCCAGAACTGGATGTGCGTCAGGCTGCGGTCGCACGCGTTTGCGGTCATGTCAGGCTCGCCGCTGAAATCGGCTCCGCCGTAACCATCGGGCTCGTCAGCGGGAAACTCGGCGCGTGCCAGGGCGAGCAGCGCCGAACCGCTCGCGGGACCGCGCTGGCGTGCCTCGCGGAAGTCTGCCGCTTCGCCGACCGGCTCGGCGTCGAATTGCTTCTCGAGCCGTTGAACCGCTATGAGTGCGACTACATCAACACGCTGGCGGAAGGTGCCGCGATCGTCGACGAAATCGCGGCCGGAAACCTCCTCCTGCTCGCGGACACCTTCCACATGAACATCGAAGAAGTCAACCTGGAGTCGAGCCTCACAGCGGCGGGCGCGCGCTTGGGACACCTGCACCTCGCGGACACCAACCGCCAGGCGCCCGGCCACGGGCATTTGAATGTCGGCTCCATTCTCCAGACGCTCGATCGCCTCTTGTACGCCCGCTGGATTGCTCTGGAGGTTCTTCCCCTACCCGATCCCGTCCGCGCCATCACGGACAGTCTCGGCATCATTCGCATGGCCGCGTCCCAGCTCGGGCGATGAATTGAAATGATGAAGCCGGATCTGCGAAGACGATTGATGGGAGGCTGGCTAGCGCTCGGCGGCGCCAGCCTCGCCCCGGCGCAAATCAACCGGCCCGCGCTGGTTTGCGATGATGTCGATGGTCTGTCCCTGCTAGGCGGCGAATTCGCGGCCACTGGCCAAGCCGGACCGTCCGTGGTTTTGAGAGACGTGCGCGAAGCGCTCGTCGGAGGCTGTCGCGCGTTCGCCGCAGCTAACGCGTTCGTGGGCGTCTCACGTTCGCGCAGAGCGCCCGGATCAGCATCATCGGCAACCACGTGGCCCGCGCCTCCAAAGCGGTGGACACGGCAGCCGGCGTGCCCGCGGACGCGTTGTTCCTGGCCCTGAATCGCGAATAATGCCCGTGCCACCCTCCACCTCCTCCTCGCGTCCTTCGCCGCTGCGCTGGTGG
>Ga0182030_10019436_pt1 | contig 12922 bp, 11 predicted proteins | sample 812S3MmetaG_FD_121299 | JGI IMG/M metagenome (GOLD analysis project Ga0182030, IMG submission 121299) | Permafrost microbial communities from Stordalen Mire, Sweden - 812S3M metaG (Illumina Assembly) | ecosystem: Environmental > Terrestrial > Soil > Wetlands > Permafrost | place: Sweden... | reverse complement strand
TTAGTTTATCAGAAACACCAACTTTCAGCCACAGGGCTCTAAGATCTGCCGAGATTAGAGTGATTTTCTGCAAGGTACATCGGGACTGAGACTATAATTGGACGTTAGCAGCTGAGCCCCCTCCATCAAAGCACTCCACAACGCCACCAAGTTCAGCTGCCGCCACTCCGTCAAGATGTTCGGGCGGGAGACTTTACTAGTGGAACAAAAGACAACGACCAGATCTCAAAACTCTGAAGCATCCAGAATCTATTGGATGCAAGGTGGGACGATGTTATCGAAGTTGCACTGACCTCACAAGTGCGCAGGGGGCTGGTAGGCTGCAGGACATTGTTTCGAGCGAATAGCAAAACTTCTGCACTGAATCACATGTCTGACCCTGTTCACCGATAACGATAAGCCCAAGAAAGAAATCGTTGTCTTCCATGCGGAGGCTGAATCCTCTGGATTTGGGGTTCGCCATTTTCGCCCCTTGAAGAATATGAGGCCCTGTCGACGTATCGATCTGCATGAAGGATTCGGTAGACCTAGGCCTTGGCAGGGGCCGACCAGTAAAAGGACTGCTGACCCTATGCTGTGGTGATGCGGCGCTATAGCGCTGACCAACGAAAATAGAGAATCTCCTTATTCCCTATTTAGTGTCCCAGCAATGTGTTCCTTTACTATGGGCTTGGTCATCTAAAAGGTCGAAGGAGGCCGTTCTTAAATAAGATCCTTGCTAGTCCCGAGGTGAAGAGAAGGATTTGACGGCATCGTCAACTCAGCGTCAACTGATGCTGAAACAAGAGACGTTTCGAGCCCGCCAAACAGGACATAGTCTATTTGTGCTAATGTAAACCATCGGAATTCCTCTGTCAAACATAATGCAAGTTACTAGTGCGGAAATATGTCCCATTGTGTTTCTTATTGTTGAGTTCTCGACGACTCGTTCTTTATTCTTCGCCATGGATTCAAACGGCGGGGTCATCCTGTGTCGAACCTCGCCACTCGGTGGCATGAAACACAAGGCGGCAGAATGAATGCGCACGTGTCTAGACTTTTGCAGGAATTTTCCGCGTCGTTCTTCAGGTCGTCAGATGAAATCCCCGAATTTCGTGCAGTCTTTGCATAAGCATTTGACGATCTAGAAAAGCCAGGTTGTATATCCCAAGGTCTTTAAACAGTCTTTCGATGTGCTGTCATGCTGTTGTCAAGACTGTGTCCCAAATGGCCGACTTTGAGCCTGCATATTGGGTCGGAAGTTCTGTCTCATTTTCTTGAGAGGCCCAGCACAACAAGAAGTGGCCTCCTGATCTGTAAGCGCCTGCGGATCAGGCAATGTGAAAGGATAAGAAAGCACTGTTGCTCCTGTGTTGGTAAGTCGGATTCCTGCTCTTGGAGGCGCCTAAGTGTATGAAATTCATTCTCATATTGGTAATAGACAGTGAGAGAGCTTGATATGGCGCATTATTAATAGAATTCACTGAACAATGTATTTATATTTTTATCTTCACGCGCATTCTAATCATGACCACTAAAGGAAGACTGTGCTTTCGTTGATTTCGATTCTGAATGTCGAGGTTGAATGAAAGACTCGATTTCTCTCCAGGACGCCCTTTTTGCCTCACGTCATATTCGAGGATGGTATTGATAGGGTCCTGAGAGGAGTGCTGGGGAGGAGCTGTTATCTTTTTCGACGAGTCTCGTTTGTCCACAGCATAGTTCTTAGTATGGAGCTTGCCCTACTCACTACGACGAGTTCTTTGACGTTATATTCGAGTATATAGATGTTCGCTGCGCCGAAGAAGCGCGAGAGGAGGTCGCGGATCATAATTTGAAGGTTTCGGATCTGTTTGTGCCTGCTTAACGTTTGCCTTTCTTCTTATTAGTGTTCTCGTCCTTAACGAAATCACCCTTTATGAATGCTTCCCGCGCAACCGTATTTATGATACTGAATCGTTTCGGTCCCAGTTGGTGTCCGCCATACCACCGAGTGACGATGACCATAACATTCCATAGATCCATCAGTTGCATCAAATGTAGGACTCGTCCTCCAGCTGCTGTCTCCCCATCATCATCGCAATCTTGATATGTGACCCCATTCTGGCCCTTGATTCTCCACGCAGTAATATTATGAGTAGCTGAGCGGACCTTCTTGTCGCTATCGAGTAGATGTTGAAGGTATTGATTTGCTTGTTCGGGAGAGGAGACCGAAGCGCATCTGGCAACAAAGACCGATTTTAGCTCAACCACCACGTCAGATAGGACCCAAGGAGGAGCGTCTCGAGGCTGGAGATTTGGGTTTGCATCATCGGTAGTTTCATGGACTAATTGGTGTGGATCGCCAGCATCATCGTCGTTCTCAGTCGCTGGCTCCGCAGACGCCAAAGTATTATTCACCTCCTCAATCACATCAAACAGGCAGACCTCACCAGGCTGATAGAGCCGGCCCAATATATTTCGAAAGCATTCGACGACATGCGCAGCATCTCCTTTCCTTTCTCCAGAGCTCTGCGATCCAAGTACCGTGGGCGGTGCTGCGGGGTATTGAGGAGGAAATTGGATCCTCAACGAGGTCGATTGCTGTGGGAGATGAAGGATATGGACATCTTGGTCTTCGATAAGGACGAGAGATCCATCGCCATATATAGAATTTATAACTTCTACCTCATTTTCGAGATCTTCATTCATATTCGTGAATCTGGGATTCGAAGTTGGTGTGGGCGCTTATTTTGGCGGGCGGCAAAAATCGAGGTTGGCGCTTGCATCCGCCACTTTGCCAACGGAGTTTTGTCCCCAACACTATCAAAAGACTAGCAGAATCATATTCGAACCAAATATGAGACTTCCTTTCTAGCCACAAAAGAAGTCATGGTATTCCATATTCAAACGCCCCGCAGGTGGTCTCTTGGTTGTCTTCCAGCTTCTATGTCCACAGGATTGTGCATATACCTTGAAACGTCCTGAATCCTAGTAGACTTTTTATAGCTTGCTCTACAACCAATGGGACTTTCGCTCCTGACGCGCCCAAGTGGGTAAGCTGATGTGCAAAAATTGCTGCTAATGGCGTATCCTTTCGTTTATAATACAGTGCGCAGGAATACTCTCGGGTGTAAATGAGAGGTGTCTTGTATCCACAGCCAGGTCAAAATACTTCAATTCAAAATTATATTCTGGTTAATGAACATGCCCCTATTTCTCGAATCCAGTATCTCACAATTATATACCGAATGTTGATCCCTGTGTCTGTTGTACATAAGTTGTGAAGGCTCGCCTGTCCATGTTGAATTTCTTATTTCCAAACTAGGAGGCAATCCTCGAGGGCAAAATGTCCCTACACCTTTCTTCCCAGAATAGGAGCCATCTGAATATCGAGCAAGGGTCATTCATGTCAGAAAAGGAAGAAACCCACGTAATGGAAATTGTTCCTTTGACCAAGAACCCTGATGGAGCACACTCTGCTGTGGACATGATCAACAATTTAGATGTGTCGTTTGGTACAAAACACGTGCAGCACAATGGTACGTCTAAATAATGCGGAGAATCTGTATGAATTCGAAGCTCACATATGCAGGATGCAAACCCGGCTGGAAGCCGATCACCCTTCGTGCGCCAGTACTGGGTGGCTTCATTATTGTGTCAATAATGATTATCATACTTCTAGAGATACTTTCTCATATAAGTTCTGGAAACGGGAACAGGAACGGCGGAGGGCTTGCTTTTGCAGCTGATGTAAACAGCCTTCCAACAATTGTCTCCTTCAAGTATTCTCACATCTCTCACAACATATTCTAACAGAGCTGACCCTCCGGATAAGCTACCTTTATCTACCCACAATAATTGCCGTCATCTATAGCATTACATGGAGGTAAGTGCCCTTAGATCTTGTTTTCAGACAGCCACTGATGCACAAGGAAGCTGGGTGGACCTGGATGCGAAACGTCTCGAGCCGTGGTTCCAGCTTTCGAAGGATGCTGGCGCAAAAGCGAGTGATTCTCTCTTGCTTCAGTATCCTTTCGATTTTCTACCGATCATTCCCATTTTAGCCTTTCGTCGCCGGTGAGTCAGCTTAAATCTAGATTCTTTACTCCTCGATATACTTCGGTGGAAAGTTTCAACTGCTGGAGATATTTATTGATCAATTGAACAGCCATTGGAGCGTGTGTTTCGCTGGTACAATCATGCTCCTAGTATTCTGGGTCCTTACACCCCTACAGTCTTCAATTTTCAATACTGGAATTGCTACTCGATCAATCACGGAAGACATAGGAACTTCATCAGTCTTAGTTCCTCTCGAAGAACAGACTAGTGCACTCAATACCAACTTCATGAATACCGGTTATGGCATCTCATGGTTAAAACAGAAATTACCTCCGTTTACCACTGCCGACTCTGCTACTCTGCCTTTTCGACCTATCAAAGAGTCGAAACCCCCAACCGTCACGGAAACTTGGTCCACAATAGCAGACACATATAGCACAACACTCAATTGCACACCCGCTGAAGTTTCGCTAGAACCCCTAGGGTATACATTTTCAGATGGAAAAGGCTGCTCTATCTCGGAGTTTTCAATGGCAGAATCTTACACCAGCGCAGGGGCGGCGGATTATCTGGTCATCTACGTAGGATACTATGACAACCCTCATTCAGATTGGGCTCTCGCAAATCCCAATTGTACAGCTGGGCATTCGAGTAACTTTCTTGCCTTATGGGCATCCATGGCTTCCAGTATCCCCGACCGACCCAGCTATTACAGTAACCTGACAGCGGTGTTCTGTCAACCCACTTACCATACCACTCAGTCTCGCGTTACTGTCAATGCATCAGATGGCGCAGTGTTGAATGTCATACCAACTGGCCTAGTTTCTCAAGCTGGTGGGGTTGGAAGCGTCTTCAATACGTCAAATTTTGAGTATCTAATTGGAACTGGAATCCAATCGGAAGACGCGAGAAGCAACTATCCTGACACAATATTACTGGAGCAATATCCGCAATTGACTCGCTACAATTTGGCCTGGCCGGTATCTAATATGGTTGGATTTGCAGTCAGTCTCAATCCTTCAACCGTTGCAGATCTTTCATCCACAGCCAACCTTCAACGTGCCTTCGAGAAAGCGCATCAGCTTCTGTTTGCTGTTGCCGTGAGCACACTTACAACAAGCGTTGGCCTCAATTCGACCGCCCTCAAAAACGTACGTACCGGCTTGCGTCGAGATACTCTTGGGGCTATAGTCATGGTGCGGACGATTTCGATAATTGTCGAGGTTGCGTTGGTGTTGGTTATTGTTACGACGATAAGTCTCTGGTGGGCTTCATACCACCGACGCAGCAATCTGATTGGTGATATTGCGTCCACTGCGGACGTGATGTCGGTTGTCAGTGAAGAAATTGCACTCTCTGAAGAGTTTGGGGATGATGGGACGCTCACTGAAGACATGCTAAAGAGGAAGCTATCGACTAGAAAATATTTCTTGCGGCTTCTAGAAGATGTATCGGGCAAGAATCGCCTCCAACTCTCTCCCAAAAGTCACGGCACAGGCGAATTACCTAGCACAGGTATTGCAGAGGATGAACCTTACTATCTTCAAAACAGGGAGATGTTTCGACCAGTTCTTCCAAGAGAGCTTCAAACTTCTGCCGGGATAACTTTGATTGCGGTGATCGTCGGGTCTTTGGCAACTCTCGTATTTCTCAAGTTTTGGAGCACAAAGCAAAATGGTGACTCCCTGCGGAATGCTCTTGTCAATCTCAAGACTGATATAAATAGGGTTAATATTACCTTCCACCAACCAGATAATCCTATCTATTCTGGAAAACTATCTGCCTATCATGTTTGCCACACTACTCGAGCCCGTATGGGTTATTCTCAATCGCCTGCTATGCCTTCTACAGCCACTCGAAGATCTACGAAGAGGCAATGCACAAGCAAACACATCGATCGCCAGTAGATATACTTCACTACCTCCTCAAACTGTTATCTGGCATGCTATAACGTCTCGCCATTTTCTGCTGGCGGCAGTATGCATAATTGCTCTTTCTAACAACATTCTCGCGGTATCACTCAGCGGTCTCATCATTGAGCTCCCCACAACGATTCAATTGACCATGAATACCTCCCAGTCCCTTTTGCCGCAAATTGGGAATGATTCGCTGAATCCTTTCGGCATAGTCTCGATCGTCCAATATTATGACCATTTCTACACCGCGATGTCCAACCTCACACAAAATACATCGTTACCTGCATGGGTCGATCAGGAATATTTCTATCTGCCCTTCGATCTAGTCGCCCCCCCTACTGCCTCTTCCTCGGGTAATTCATTAGATTTAGAGAGGATACAAGGAACCACTTTTGGATTCGGTGCCAATCCTACTTGCCTTGAGCTCTCAACGGATCAAACGAATAACAATAGCGTTACTTTCGAGCTCAGTACCAACGCGACAAATATCCATTTTCAGACTTCACACATGCTTCCAAACGGGACACGCATAAACTGCGGTCCCCGGTCCAACACGAGAGGGGCCAATCTTGGAATAGCCTTGTCTTCACCTGCGGGCCCATCCGCGCTTGAAATCATCACTCTTCTAGACCCTGTCAATAATGCAGATGATGGAGGATTTTGCACCTCTCTTTTAGTCGCGGGTTGGGTACGATTAGCATTCAATGATGTATCGGAGGCTCAAAACGGAACTCTCAGCTCGACCTTCATAGCATGTACTACTACGCTATCCGTTGCTCAATTTGAAGTATTCGTTGATCTTAATGGATATGTCCTCCAGTCAAATCGCTCTAGCGACTTCGCAACCAACACAACCACAAATTTTGCGAAGAATACGAACGAGACGGACCTGTTCAAGCAAACCAACAACTTATTAGCTCCCAGTACCACTGGTTATCAGTGGCACAATGATAGCTTTACATCGGACTGGATGAACTCCTTGCTTGGGTTCCGACTACAATCAGATGTCCTAGTCAATCCTCTCGCACCCGTGCCCAGTGCAGAACAAGCCATCACCTTAATGCAAGATCAATACAAACAACTTTTTGCGATTCTTTTAGGTCTCAATACCAACAGCACTTTCTCAGAGGCAGTCAACAGCACGCTATTCTCGTATCAAGCCATCGTGATCGAATCCCGCATTTTTATCTCCGATCTAATGTTCAAGATAACATTAGTTATTCTCGTACTACAACTCATAGTTGCTATTCTCTATTACACCCATCGGCCGAAACGATTTCTTCCTCGAATGCCAACTTCGATTGCTTCAATCATCGCCTTCGTGTCTGCGAGTCGGGCCTTGGAAGATTTCGAACAACTTGATGGGGATATTGCAAACAACAAAGAGGGGAGGTATGGGTATGGACGCTCTATTGGAATTGATGGGAGGACACGTGTTGGAATTGAGAAACAGCGGTACATTGTTCCTCTAGAGAATCGAAATCCGGATTTGAGGAGGAGATTATGGCCGAAGTGGGCGAGTAAGGATGGGAAGGAGCCACGTACTTGGATATGAATGCTTTTTGTTACGTGTATGATAGAAAGTAGAGATTCTGATAGTGTAATGTCTTGAAGAAAGATGGGAGATTCTGTATACTTCTAATAAATGGATCACATTCTAACGCTCTCTCTTCTTTCCCCGCCTCATCTTATGCGGAGTCCTTTCCTTTCTTGTGGAAGTCAAGCACGCTGAAATGGATGCGGGAGCTGGGACTTGAGATGTCGGAAAACCCAGCGTTCAATTTATCTTAGTACGTTACGAAGACGTCCAGCAGCAGCCGCGGCGGCGCGTATAACTCTAGGGCATGTGCATTGGTTGCTTTGGTGATCGGTCTAGGGTCAAGGCCGCTAAAGTTCAGCGTATTGTCACTAAATCGTCGCTAAATTTGGGCGTGCTTTGACCAGTCCTGATCCGATGTTAGTAAGCTGAAACGCTACCAAAGCTGACGACGCCAAAACGCCTCATGATATTTCGACAACATCCCATCTCGGTTTCAACTTGTGCAAAGATGAATTATCTAAATTATCCAGACGCAAAATGCGGGTGAGGCATATAACCATCAATAAACCCTGAGAATGTGCTCATTCATCGATGCAGGCCAGACATCCCGTACAAGCTTGAAAGAAAGAGTAATCCCGCAGTTCGGGGACCATTTCTGCCCATTTCGGCCTTCCTGTTTGTTCTTTCGCCCACGATGCGCAAAGAGCGGTTTCTGATATCATGTGACTAGGCTTGAATCTTTCCCCTTTATTCGAAGGACTATCTGGAGTAATACCGGTTTCGCAAACCTACGCGCCATCCGAGAATACATAGAGGATTATGAGCCCCGCTTTGACCCTACGGTCACTCTCCTAACGGACTCGTCGGCCAAACCAGCGGAACAGCCTCCTCCACCTAGCAATTTAAACCATCCAACCCCGAAGTATTATTCGGTCTCTGCGTACCACGATCTCTACGTATCAGGAGAGCTTACGCCGCTCGCCGTGGTACAAGCTATTCTTCCTCTGATACGGAGAGATACCTCACCTCCTGGAACGTACTCCACAGGATGGTTCGATAGCAACGTTGAGCTAATTCTAGCGGCTGCCCGAGAATCAACTTTGAGATACAAAGAGAAACGTTCCCTAGGTCTATTGGATGGTGTCCCTACAGCTGTCAAGGATGAATTTGACGTGGATGGCTATAAGACTACGCTGGGATCCGTCAACGATTACACCAACAAAACACTTTCTGAAGGAGAGTCAGTCACGAGTTGGCCCGTAAGAAAACTAGAGGAAGCCGGTGCTATCAACCTGGGAAAGCTATCAATGCATGAATTTGGTCTAGGTGCGTTGTTATGCTCAAACACAAACACGAAATAGCCAGCTGAGGCCATTTAGACACATCTGGGAGTTGCCCAAATTATGGAACACCCCTGAACCCATATAATTCTGAATATTATCCTGGAGGCTCATCAAGCGGTTGCGCCTATGCTGTTAGCGTGGGATTAATCCCTATTGCTTTAGGCGGCGACGGTGGGGGCAGTATCCGAATTCCGTCATCGTTCTGCTCAGTTTTCGGATTGAAGCCAACACATGGTCGAGTCTCATTCAAACCCGGAGTCAACCATTCAATCACGTGTGCGGTGAATGGACCAATCGCTTCAGATGTCAAATCTCTCGCAGCTCTCTATCAAGTGATCGCGACTCCAGATTCCGCCTCGCATTTCACAATTCCTTCTCCACTTTGCTCTCCGCCATCGAACCAATCCAAAGTGCTTGGTTACCCAGAACAATGGTTTAAACAGTCAACTCCAGCAATTCAGCGGCTTTGTCATGGACTGTTGGCTCGAATGGAACATGATGGCTATAAGCTTTTACCCATCACGATTCCGTTTCTTCCTGAGGGTCAACTTGCACATGCCATGACTATACTTACTGATGCCGCTACTCTTCTCCCTAAGACTGATAATCTGACCCCAGCAAACAAAATATTGATCGCTCTTGGAACCGTAACGCCTGCGACCGATTATCTCCTTGCACAAAAACTGCGCCAACTATTAATGCAGCACTTAGCATATCTTTGGAAGCAGCACCCTGGGATGATTATCGTAACGCCTACGACCAGTTGTGCAGGATGGCACATAGCCGGAAAGACCGACTTGAAATATGGCGTCAGCGATGGCGATCAAACCTTGAAGACTATGGAGTATGTTTGGATGGCGAATTTCCTGGGCTTGCCAAGTATCAGTGTCCCGGCTGGTTTCGTCATTCCTGAAGGCCAACCTCACGCTGGAGAGGAAGCGAGTGACGACACTCCGGGCAAGATACCAGTTGGATTGATGGCAATGGGAGAATGGGCTAATGAGGAGAGTCTACTTCATTGGGGACTCAGTGCGGAACGTCAGGGTGACAAATATAGATCGCGACCTCCGATCTGGGTTGATGTTGTTGAGGAGGCAAAGAAGTGGATGGAGAGCAGTAATGGGGATATTTTACACTGAAACTTTCCTTTCACCCCACCACACGATAAGTCAAAGAATAGCTAGGCTAGTGGGGTCATCTGAGATATCACATGGGCCTTGTCCTTCCGCCCATGCTTGCTATGATTCTTCGCCGACCCACCTGTTAGATGTTTATAGTAATTAGAAGTCGCAATCTTAGACCTCCTTCGAAAAAGAATGATTTGGACCCCAAAACGATGCCCAGGCCGGAGATGATGATTGCTCAGCACACTTGTATGCTCCTTGGATCACAAACCTTTCCCAATTGGGCCGCCTCCTTCGAGTTAGCAACAAAACGCTTCGGGGCGACACCTGCAGGGCGTTTCGACTTTGAATATGTATTCCCCATGCGTCTGAACTTTTCTATCCTCACAATGTATCGTTTCCAATCGATATGAGCGCGATAAAGAATAAAGCGGAGTCACGAGAATCACTGCTAAGAAGCAGTGAGGACCACCAGGATGAGCAAGTCAAAAACCCCTACCAATTTTGAGGATATTACTGACACAGTTTGGTGGCACCTCTTTTCAATTGAGATTCATCCCTTGTCAGCCTCCAACTGCGAGTCCTCCTGATACACCTTTATTGGCACGGATTCAAAGGAAGCCTGTTGATTTAGGTCCTCGATCATTCCTAATTGCAGATCCCCCTCCGGACAATGAGGATCCAAAACGGGCTTAAACTCCAAACCATGGCAAGCCCCTTCGCTTGTTCATGCTTCGCGTTCTCGTTAGTGTTCTCGTTAGTGTTCTCGTACCCCCTGTGATGATGATATAGTTTGTCTTGGTATGGATGTGCTACCTTGGCACCTCGCATTCAACCAGCCCCGTCTTTTTAGGTCCTCGTGGCACACTTTGGGTCTTCCAATCATGGCTTGTGGTCTCTATCATTGGACTTAACTCATCGGCTTACGGATTTGAGAATCTTGAGGCTAGTATGATGATGGATCCCAGATGGACTGTGGGCAATGACGCACACGTGATAATGCATGACAAGCAACCAACGGAGAGAGGTAATAAGGATTCATTGTGAAGAAAAAGAAGCGGCTGCATATGCTGTCTAATTACATATTATTTTTCATGGATTGGAAAGACAAGAGCAGTAGACGTCCGCTTGCACATGAATAAACGAAGCATAACCCCCTCCTCTCAGAGCACGCCTAATAACACTGCTAATGCGACCCTTCTACAGAAGTTAATCGTTGGCGTTGGGCTCTGTTTCCCTAACTAGCAGGTGTGACAGTCAGGACTGCATTGTTGTCGCCCGTGCCTGTGCGCGGGTAAGCCTCGAAGGTAAAATTGGCTGCAACGCCCGCCGCAATCACGCCCTGCAGGTCTCCAGCAAGGACAGCAACAGCGGTGGCGTTATAGCTCCAGTCGCTACCGTACATCTGTATGGGGTAGTACACAATCAGATCTCAGTTTCCAGAACATGGCTCCTTGTCAGAAAGAGCCCATTGGAAAGTGAAAGGAAAAGTCAAGAGGCAGGCGGCGTGAAAGTACGCATGGGGGTTGAACTTACCGCTGCGCCTTTTATCATTGGACCTTCCCACTGCGTCCACGTGTCGACCAAGTAATTACCGTTAACCAACTGCGCAGTTACCATAGCCACCTCTGGCATACCGGCGTATGTGAAGGGAATCCAGAGGTCGTTTTGTGCGGTAGCGTTGGTGATAGTGACGTTAGTTACAGCTAGCGATGGCTTAGACCAAAGATAGGCCGGAATGCTCAAATCGGCAGCGTTCTGGTCGAAGTGGAAGACCAAGTTCGCCTTCAGACCCGGCTTAGCACCGCTAGGAAACAGCGAAGACATGAAACTCTTTTTGAAAGTGATGTTCTGACTGTTGGTCGTATAGTCAATGCCTCTGAGCAGGATAGGGTGGCACGGTCCGTCGGTACAGCTAACCCACAAGAGGTTCTTGCCGTTCCATAGAAATGGCAGGTTTGTATCCTCGATCGGATCGCCCAGCTTTTGGAACAGCTGCGCCGACGACCAGTAACTCGGGTCGTTGCCATTCTCAGTCGAGTTCGGCAAGGCATTGTGCACGCCACTGGCTGCGTGGATAATGATATCCAATGCTGTCTGGTCCCCGTAGGGGGCGGTCGTGTTTGGCGCGAACGAGCCGCTTGCGTCCCAGAGGACAACAGCCTCGGTGGAGTTGTAGGCACTATTAACAACAAAGTCATAATACTTCCACCTGGCCGCTGCCTCGGTCTGCGTGCTGCTCATGCCGAATTCACCAATGATAATAGGCACGTTTGTGAAGTTGGTGCGTGCCCAGTTGATATTTTCGTACATGGACTCTTTGTCTGCGTCACTGCCCCAGATAGTATCACCAAATGCAGCTACGGTAAAGGACCCTAGTTTTGGTAGTTAGCCGATTTTGTCGGCGCTACGCAGCTAAGGTGTACATTTTGTGAGGGATGTGCTTACACGGTCCGTACATGTGCCACGTAAGAGCCCATGGGTTGGTCATGTTTGGCGGCACTTGGAGGAACTGTATGGCTGTGGTGTAACCATCACTGAGGCCACAAAGGATCACGACGCGGTCCTTATTAAATCCTCCCGCATCGGCAATTGCCTTCACCATGTTATTATGAAGGCTGTTGAGAAACGCGCCATCAGCAGGACTTGAGGTATTTCCCGATGGCTCATTAACAGTCTCGAAGGCGAGCTTACTGGACTTGCAGCCAAGAGTTGTCCCAATCTGGAACCAGAGGCGATAGAACTTCTCTAGCGTTTCGGTTTGATTGAACCCAGTTGCGTCCGGGTTGAGCCAGTCCCACGAGTCATGGTGAGCATTTACGATGGCATATAGATCATTCGTGATAGCGTAGTCCACGACTTCAGATACACGCTCCAGCCACGCAGGATCAACAGTATAGTTAGGAGCACTCGAGGTAAAGTGGTCCGCCCATGTGACTAGAATTCAATAAGTCCAAAGTGTCATACAAGATGACTAGC
>Ga0182030_10019435_pt1 | contig 12923 bp, 13 predicted proteins | sample 812S3MmetaG_FD_121299 | JGI IMG/M metagenome (GOLD analysis project Ga0182030, IMG submission 121299) | Permafrost microbial communities from Stordalen Mire, Sweden - 812S3M metaG (Illumina Assembly) | ecosystem: Environmental > Terrestrial > Soil > Wetlands > Permafrost | place: Sweden... | reverse complement strand
TGGGGGCGGGGGAGGCGGTGGTGCGGGCGGCGGAGCCGTCGCTGGCGGTGGAGGCGGGGAAGCGGGGGCGCGGCGGGCGGTCGACGCACCTCGCGGCCCTCGTGGCGGCGGAGCTGCCGCCGGGGGTGGTGTTCCTCGCGGCGGCGTCGGACGGCGTGGACGGGACGAGCGACACGGGCGGCGCCGCGGTGGACGCGTCGCTCCTCACGCGGGTGACCCGCGATGCGCTGGCGCGCGCGGTCGCGGCGTTCGACACGGGCCCGCTACTCGCGTCGGCGGGGATGACGCTGCCGCGCCGTCCCTCGGGGACGAACCTCGCCGACGTGCACGTCCTCGCGCGCGTCGGGCGCTGACTAGTCGACCTTCGGGAGACTGTGCCGTGTGATCCACACGGCCTAGTTCCCTGTCGCCGCCGCCGTCGGCGCGGGAGGCGGCGCGATCGCCTCGTCGACCCGCCTCGCCAGCGCGCAGTTGTTCGCCTGCCGCTGCATCGCGTCGCGCGTCTCCTCGTCGGCCACCGCCCGCTCGCCCGCCGGGATCACGCGCGCGTCGCCCGTCCGCAGGAGCCGCAGGAGCTCCTTGCCGGTGGTGAGATCGAAGAGATGCACGCGCGACGGATGGGGCACGAGCTGCAGCGCCTCCTCGGTCAGCGGGCCGCCGTCCGCGGGCTTCACCGCCTCGGGGACGTCCTCGTCCAGCACGAGGAGGAAGAACTGCGCCCGCTTCACGACGTCGATCGCGACGGGGATCTCGTCCCTCACGGCCTTGTCGTACTGCCGCGAGAAGATGCGGAGCCGGAGGTCGTCGTCCGCCGCCTTCACCTCGCCCACCCAGTCGTCCGTCAGGATGCGCGTCGCCGCGTACGCCTGCCCGAGGTTCCACGGCTGCTCGGCGAAGGCGCCCGCGTCGGCGTCACCGCGCGCACCGCGCTCGTTCGGCTCCCGGAGCAGGCACGCCGCGAAGGCGTCCTTTCGCGCATCCGCCGCCACCGTGCGCACGCTCGCCGCGTCCTTCGCCTCCGCCACCCGCATGCGCAGGTAGAGGCCCGGCTGCGTCCGGAACTCCGCCCGGCGCGCCTGCGGATCCACGTGATCGCCGGCGAAGTCCTTCGCCGCCGCGAGCACGTCGCCCTCCAGCTTGTCGCGGAGCGGGAACCACTCGGGGCCCAGCGTCACCGCCACGGCGCGCTGCTTGGCCAGCAGCGCCTGCCGGTCGCCTTCGCGCCCTCGCTCGCTCACGACCTTGTGCGCGATGAGTCCCGCGACGAGCAGCGCCGCAGCCAGCAGACCCGCCTGCGTGGTCCACCGGGAGCGCCCGCTCGAGCGGTCCTGCCGCGCGCGCGCGATCGCGGGGAGCCCGCGCTCTCTCTTTTTCCTCAGCTCTGCCATGTTCCTCGCCGGTGCGCGCCGGCCCTCGTGCTGCAGCGCGCCGGCGAGCGGTCAGTGCGCTCCGCTGCTGGGGAGCTTGTCGACCATGAAGCTGACGTTCGGGAAGCCCGCGAACGCCGCTGTCTGGAAGACGCTCTTCACGACCACGGCCTTGATGTTCTGGTCGATCTGGAGCATCGCCACGCCCGGGAAGTCCTTGTTCGGGTGGGTCTGCTTCCAGAGCTCTCGCTTGGCCTTGAGCATGTTGAAGAGCTCGTCGATGCGCTGCATCCGATCCGACTCCTCGACCGCGCGGGTGTTCCCGGCGGGCGATCCGTCGACCAGGATCTGGCTGCCCACGACGGCGACGATGGGCGCGTCGATCATGTCGAGCGCGTTCTCGGCCTTGGGCAGGGTGAGGCCCTTGGCCTGCGGCGTTTCGCCGCTCGCGCTGAACGTCATCAGCAGGAAGACGACCGTCACGACGAGGAAGTCGATCATGCTCGTCAGCGACAGGCTGGCGTTCGTGCTCCGATGCGAGCCGCCGCTGACCTTCTTGGCGACGAACTCGAGCCCGACTTGCCGCATCAAGCGGCGTCCAGGGGTGTTGATCGGCATGGCTGCTGGTCCTGGCTAGTTGACCGCGAAGGTGATGTTGAACGCCGGCATCTTCTCGGTCTTGTTGCCGAGGTTCATGTCCCGGTGCGTCTGGTAGATCGCGTCGATGACCCCGATGAGGTACCGGAACTCGGTCTTGTTGTCGGTGTGGAGGATGGCCTGGTCGAGCTTGCGGTCGGTCGGGTTGGAGTGCTGGCCCTTGGCCTTCCACTCGCTCTCGATCTTGACCGCCAGATCCGGGAACCGGACGACCTCTTGCGTGCCGGAGTGGATGACCACGTCCTTGCGGGGGACGTCGATCTGATCGACCGTCGTGCTCCCTTGCTTCCACACGAGGACGAACTTGTCCTCGGACTGCATCATCACGTGGAGCTGCTTCTCCGGCTCGACCTTCTCCTGCTCCACGTCGGGGCGGGGGGGGCCCGGGACCTGAGCATCGGCGTTGATGCGGGACATGTGCGTCCACACCGCCGTGATGAGGAGGAACGAGATGGTGACCATCAGCAGGTCGATCATCGGAATCATGTTGAGTTCCGAGTCGAGGTTCTTCCGCTTGCCACCGCCGCTGTCGACGCTTACGCCGCCCATATCGGGTCCGTTCCTCTCCGCTCGTTGCTTCCTGGAGCCGCCGCGGAGCCCCGATGTGGGCCCCGCGACGTCTTGGAGGTCATGATCTCGCGCGGTCTTGGGTCAACCGGTCGGAATTCCCGACATGTTGACCTTCTGCCGGTTGGTGATGACCAGGTTGAGCACCTGGACGCTCGCCTCGTTGATGTCGTCCTCAAGGGACTGCGTCTTGCCGTTGAGCAAGGCGAAGCCAACGAGGCCGATCAGCGCGACGATGAGCCCGAACGCGGTGCAGTTCATCGCCTCGGAGATGCCTTCTGCGAGGATGCGCGCCTTCTGGCTGGGGTCGACGCTCTCGCCGGAGACGGCGCCGAAGCTCGTGATGAGGCCCGACACCGTGCCCAGCAGACCGCTGAGCATGGAGAGGTTGGCCAGCAGCGCGAGGTAGCCGGTCCGCTTGGCGATGCGCGGGATCTCCCGCAGCGCCGCCTCGTCCATGGCCGCCTGGACCTCTTCGTCGGGTCGGTTCACCTTCACCAGCCCGGCCTGCACGATGCGCGCGAGCGGCGCATTGGCCGCCGAGCACATCTTGACTGCCTTGGCGACGTCACCCGCGAGGATGCATTTCTGCATCGTCGCGAGGAAGACGTCTTTGTTGATGGAGGCGCCGAAGAGGTAGAGAGCCCTCTCGACGATGACCCCGATCGTGAAGATGGACACGGCGAGGATGAGGTACATGCCCCAACCGCCATCCTTGAAATGCTTCCAAACAGCAGCCATCGAACCGTCCTCCGTTGAGAGAGAGAGAGCGAGGTTTTGACCTGGAGCGACCTGCCGCCGTCGTGGCGCGTGCCCCTTGCAGAGCGCGTGGGCGCGGCCCGCACGTTAACTGAACGACTCGGAACGAAGCAAGCGCCTCACGTCGAAGACCAACCAGGGGCAGGCGGCGGGCAGGCGGCTTGGGACGTCTGCGAGCAACGGCGAGCCTGACAGGTGAGACCAAACCACGTCAAGGGAGTTTGGGCCGCTTCGGTCGATGGAGCGGCGATCGAGACGCCCGGGGGCACCTTCGAAAGCCCATCCGATCCCGGCTCTTATCGAACTTTATGTCGTAGCGGCAATCCTGGCGCTCCGTGCGAGCCCTCAAGCACGGCGGCCTGAGCGCGAGTCCGGCCGACGCTTCGTTGACGCGGCCGATCCGGCGGCGGTATCGTCGCCGAGCCCGAGCCGCGCCGGATGGCGTCGCGATGGCCCATCGAGGGCAGGTGGTCGCGGCGGGGACCGGAAAAGAGAGGCGCAGCGCGCTTCCCATTTTGCCAGCGCCTGCCGCTATACTGGCCGCGCGAGTTGCACGAGGCCCGGCGCTACGAAGCGCGCAGGCGCACGAGGAAGAGTCAGAAAGGAGCGTCGGGGTAATGTTCGTGGTCCTTGTTGCAGAGCAGGCGGCGCAAGCTGCCGGCGGCTCGGGTGGCCTGATGGGCGCCTTCAAAGAGAAGCCGACGTTCCTGGTCGCCAACTTGATCGTGAGCGCCGTGGTCATCGCCATGGTCATCGAGCGCATCGCGTTCCAGCTTTCGAAGTACAGCGTCAACTCGAAGGAGTTCTTCGCCCAGATCAAGAAGCTCGTCACCGCGGGCAACATCGACCGCGCCATCAAGCTGTGCGACGCGGGGGACTATCCGACGCTGCAGCTCGTGAAGGCCGGTCTCACGCACGCCAACAAGGGTCCGGACGAGATCGACGCCGCGATGAGCGAGAAGATGAGCGAGCTACGGCCCGCCGTCGAGAAGCGCGTCGGGTCGCTCTGGTCGCTGGCCAACATCGCGACCCTCATCGGCCTCCTCGGCACGGTCACGGGCCTCATCACGACGTTCAACGCCGTGTCCGACCCGCGGCTCTCGGCGGCGCAGCGTCAGGCGCAGCTGTCGCTCGGCATCTCCGAGGCCATGTACAACACGGCGTTCGGTCTCGGCATCGCCGTCACCTGCATGATCGCGCACCTCTTTCTTCACCAGCGCGCAAAGAACATCCAGCACGACCTGGACGCGACGCAGGAGCGTGTGTTTAACCTCCTGACCATCCAGACCCGTCCCGGCAACTACTAGTCGCGAGCGCCCGCGATGCCGGACAACGAGAAGCTCAGCGCTGCGCAGCGCAGCCGTGTGCGTCGCCTGTCGTTGGCGCGCGAGCTGTCGCCCGACGAAGAGGGAGGGGAGCTCAACATCGTCCCCTTCCTCGACATCATCACCAACGTCCTCATGTTCGTCCTCGCGACGATCAGCGTGACGTTCACGACGATGATCGACACGCAGCCTCCCCGCTCCAACGGCTCGAACGTGCGGCCGCCGGGGAAGCCGACCTTGTCCCTCAACATCATCGTCATCGACAAGGGGTTCATCGTCTCGGCCTTCGGACAGCGCATCGGCGAGGGGTGCCTGGGCCCCGGCTCGGGCGTCGCCGTGGGGATGAAGACGGCCGACGGGCAGACGGACTACGACTTCGTCGCGCTCACGGCCTGCGCGAAGCGCCTGAAGAACCAGGTGCCCGAGGCGGCCGACGAGACGAGCGCCACCATCACGGCGAACGGCAGCGTGCCCTACCAGTCGATCATCGGGACCTGCGACGCGATTCGCAAGGCCGACGACGGGCAGGTACTCTTCCCGGAGATCACCTTCGGAGTCCCCAAATGACGCAGCCCGAAGGGCCGACCAAGCCGCCGACCAAACCGGCGAGCCTCGCGACCTACAAGCGCGAGCTCCGCAAGGCCATCCAGAAGAACAAGGTCGAGCCGGAGATCATGTTCCTCAACATCACGGCGATGATGGACATGATGACCATCATCCTCGTCTTTTTGCTCAAGAGCCTGAGCACGTCGACGGCGTCCTTGCCCCAGTCGCAGGACATGCAGCTCCCGAAGAGCATCCTGACGACGGAGCCCGACGGCGAGCCGGAAGGCCTGGCGGTCATCATCTCGAAGTCGCAGCTCATCGTGGGCGAGACGGTCGTGTGCCCGGTCCCGCCGGACGCGCCGCAGTACGGGGTCGAAGCCAAGTACAAGCGGGGCTCGCGTAACGACTATTTCATCGTGCCGCTCGGCAGCGCCCTCCAGTCGTGGCGCGACACGGACAAGCGCATCCGCATGGCGACCGGGAAGGACCCCAGCCAGAGCGAGGCGATCCTCATCGCCGACGTGTCGACGCCCTACCGTCTGCTCACCGAGGTGATGTTCACGCTCGGGCAGTCGGAGTTCTCCAAGTTTCACATGATGGTGCTTCAGGGCGGCAAGCTCGGCTCGAAGCAGCCGGCGTCGCCGTAGCGGCTGGGAAACCACAACACCGCGCGCGTCAGCAAGCGGCGGGCACGGCGGCCCTAGAACCCGAGGAGCGGGGTCGGGCGGGTGGGCGACGCGTAGAAGCGCCTCATCGAGACGTTCATCACCAGGCCCACGCCCATGAGGACCGTCATCACGCTCGACCCTCCGTACGAGAAGAGCGGCAAGGTCACGCCGACGACCGGGAGCAGGCCCGTGACCATGCCCAGGTTGAAGACGGCGTGCCAGAAGATGATGCTCCCGACGCCGACCGCGAGCACCGCCCCGAAGCGGTCCTTCGCCGAGGACGCGACGCGCAGGCACCACAGGACGAGCAGGCCGTAGAGCGCGACGAGGCCCACGCTGCCGACGATGCCCCACTCCTCGGCGAAGACCGGGAACGGGAAGTCGCTGTGCTGCTCGTGGAGGAAGTTGAACTGGTTCTGCGACCCCTTCATGAAGCCCTGCCCCAGCCAGCCGCCGTTCCCGACAGCGATGCGCGCGTGGTGCGGGTCCCAGTTGTAGGTGAGGACGTTCTCGTTCGGGTTGAGCCAGGCGTTGATGCGCTCGTTCTGGTAGCCGCGCAGGCCGTAGCCCCAGAAGACGGGGGCGAGGATGGCGCCGACGATACCCAGCGCCACGAGGCTGCGGGTCTGGATGTTGGTGAGCGCGCAGATCGACACGAAGACGAGGAGGAGAATGAGCCCCGTGCCGAGGTCGGGCTGCAGCATCACGAGGGCCACCGGGACGGCCGTGATGATCGCCGGAACGAGTAGCCCTCTCAGCGTGCGACCCTCGCTCTTCGGGTCGTCGTGGAGGTACTTGGCCAGCGCGATGACGAGGAAGAGCTTCATGAACTCGCTCGGCTGGAAGCTGTATGCACCGATGTAGATCCAGCGCGAGCTGCCGCGGATCTCGCGCCCGAGGATGAAGACGAGCAGCAGCAGCACGACGCCGGCCCCGTAGAGCGCGTAGCCGAGGCGCTCGTAGTGGCGGTAGTCGATGGCGGCGACGACCGTCGCGAGGATGCCCCCCCCGACGAGCCAGTAGATCTGCTGGATGTAATCGTCGGCGTGGCCGCGGGCGACGCTCGTGGCCGAGTAGAGGTTGATGACGCCGACGACGGCCAGCACCGCCACGCTGATGAAGAGCGTCCAGTCGAAGTGCTCCCGCACGCGACCGAGGAGCCCCGCGTCGTTCGAACGGAGCCTCACGGCCGCGCCCCCGCGGGCTTGGTCGACGTGGGCGGCGGCGACTTCGCCGACGTGGCGTGCCCCAGTCGTATGGCCTGCAGCCGCTCGTACTCGCGCACGATCTGCACGGCGACCGGCGCGGCGATGTCCGGACCCGAGCCGCCGTGCTCCACCAGCACCGCCAGTGCGATCTCCGGCGACCGCGACGGCGCGAAGCTCGCGAACCAGGCGTGGTTCTGCGAGAGGTAGAGACCCATCTTCGGCTCGTCCTCCTTCTTCGTGATGTACCCCGTCTGCGCCGTCCCCGTCTTGCCGGCGATGTCGAGCGACGGGTCCCGCGCCCGGAACGCCGTCCCGGTCGGGTCGTTCATGACGTCGTAGAGGGCGTCCGTGATCCGGCGGAGGTTCTCCGGGTGGACCTCGATCTGCCGCCGGATGCGCGGCGGGAACTCCTGCACCACGGCGCCGTCGCTCGTCTCCACCGCGCGCACGACCTGGGGCTGGTAGAGCGTCCCTCCGTTGCCCAGCGCCGCGTACGCCAGCGCGAGCTGCAGCGGGGTCACCGTCACGTCGCCCTCGCCGATGGCCATGTTCAGCGTGAAGCCGACGCGGAACTGCCCGCGGTACCGGAGCGCGTACCAGGAGCGCGTCGGGATGCGCCCGGGCGCCTCCGGGTTGATGCCGAGACCGGTCTTCTGCCCGAGGCCGAACGCCTGCGCGATGCGCGCGATGCGGTCCATGCCGACGGTCTCGGCGAGGTGGAAGAAGTAGACGTTGCACGAGCGCTCGATGGCCTCGTGCAGGTGCACCGGCCCGTGGACGTGGCTGCACCGGAAGACGCGGTGACCGAAGATGACGTAGCCCTCGCACTTCTCCGTGTGCTCGGGATCGATCAGGTGGTCCTCCAGCCCCGCCAGCGCGCTGAACGGCTTCATGGTCGACCCCGGCTGGAACGAGCCGCTCATCGTCTTGTCGAGCATGGGCCGCAGCGGGTTGGCGTAGAGGCGGTTGAACGCCTCGCGGACACGGGCGCGACCCTCGCCTCCCGAGAGGTCGTTGGGGTCGAAGCTCGGCTTGGAGTAGAGGGCGAGCAGCCGCCCCGTGCGCACGTCGACCGCGACGACCGAACCCGCCGCGTGCGGGCGCATCGCCTTGTCGATGGCCTGCTCCAGCTCGACGTCCACCGAGAGACGGAGATCGCGCCCCGGGATGGGGTCGAGCTTCCCGGGCGGATCCACGAGCCGCTCGGCCTCCGGCCCGGACCGATACCGGCCCCGCGCGTCGACCACGCGCTTCTCCCAGCCGCGCTGCCCGCGCAGATACGACTCCCACGCGTGCTCGATGCCCGTCGCCCCGACGGTGTCGCCGCCCTCGTAGCCGAGGGGATTCACGCGCTGCTGCTCCTCGCGCGGGAGGTCGGCGTACCCGGGGGGGCGGTACTTCGCGAGCATCCCCGCGTCGATCTCCGCCACGTAGCCGAGCATGTGCGCGCCGAGCTCCTTGTACGGATAGAAGCGGACCGGGACGCCGACGATGTCCATGCCGCCCAGCTCGTCGGTGTGCTGTTTCAGCTCGGCGACGATGTCGCGCGGCACGTCCTCGCGGACCAGGATGGGCGTCTTCCAGCAAGGGGACTTGTCGTCGTCGCTGACGCACGCAGCGCGGATGCGCGCCTCGAAGGTGCGCCGCTCCTCCGGGTTGAGACGGAGGATGTCGGCGAGCTTGGGCCACGAGTCCGGGTCGCGGGGGAGGGCGAGGCCGTTGCGGTAGTGCACGGGTCGCGCGCTCGCCATCACGCGGCCCGGGACCACCTCGACGTCGTACGACGGGCGGCTCGACGCGAGGACCTTGCCCGTCCCGTCGCGGATGACCCCGCGCGTGGTCGGCAGCACCACGCGGCGGATGATGTTCTCGTGCGCGATGGCCGCGTACTCCGTCCCGTCGAGGACCTGGAGCTGGAAGAGGCGCCCGATGACGGTGAGGCAGGCGAGGAGCGCGAAGAGCGCCATCCACTTGTACCGCTTGCGGAACTCTCCGACGTCGGAGCGAGCGACGAGGAGATCGCTCACGCCATGCCCCCGGTCGGCTCGACCCGCGACGAGCCGGCGGTCGCCGCGTGCAGCGCCTGACAGACGCGGAAGATGAGCGGGGCCACGGCCGCCGTCGCGATGGCGTGCGGAAGCGCGAGCGGATAGAGCGACCGCGGCACCCAGGGGTCGCGCCCGAAGATGGCCAGGAGCACGAGGATCATCGTGCTCTGCAGCAGCGTGAAGGCGGCCACGAGGAGCACCTGCATCCACGTCGTCTGCGCGGCGAGGCGCACGCCCGCGGCGCGCGCGAGCACGAAGGTGGCCACGTAGGTGAACGTGTAGAGGCCCACCGGCGCGATCCCGAGCACGTCGGTCACGTAGCCGAGAACGAACGCCACCGCCGCTCCGCGCGCCAGCGAGTACTCGCGCACCCCCATGAAGAGGATGAGCGGCAGCACCAGCGCCGGGATGGGCCGGCCGACGTGGGCGTGAGCGAAGGTGACCAGCAGCGAGTAGCCGAGCAGCACCGTGGCGGGGAGGGAGAAGTCGGCCCGGAACGTCGCGATCGCCCGCGGGTGCCGGGCCACGCGCATCTGCCTCACGGTGCGGGCGACGTCGAACAGCAGCGCCGCCACCCACACCGCCGCCGCCACGCCAGGGCGCACGCCATCGAGCGTGCGGAACACGTTGGCTTGCAGCAGGAGGAGCGCGAGCCCGACCCCGAGGAAGGCGACGTTACGCATTCACTGCCGCCCGCGCCCGCTCGTCGACGTGGTATTTCCCACCGTGCCCGTCCGCCCCTCCGGTCCCGCCTCCTCGCCCGGTGTCGTGACGAGGAGCAGCACCGTATCCAGTCGCGAGAAGTCCACCGTCGGCGCGGCGTCGATGTCCTGGTCGCGTCCGAGCTCGCGCTTGAGCACCTTGGTGACGCGCGCCACGGGGATCCCCTTCGGGAACCAGCGCCCCTTGCCGCTCGTGACGAGGAGATCGCCTATCTCGACCTCGTCGCGGGAGTCGACCATCTCGACCTTGCAGCCGTAGCGCGCCGGGTCGCCCGTGCCGCGGACGAAGCCGCGCGCCCGCGTCCGCTCGTCCTCCACGTCGACCCCGAAGGCCGCGTCGACCGCGAGCTGGACGTCGACCGTGTCGCCCGCCACATGGAGCACGGACCCGACGACGCCGTCCGGCGCCACCACCGGCATGTGGGGCCGGACGTCGCGCGCGCCCTTGTCGAGGAAGAGTCGCGTCATGCGAAAGAACTCGGTGAAGTCGTTGCCCACGACCTGGGCGCTCACCGAGTCGCCCGGCATCGAGTCCTTCAGCTGCAACAGGCGGTGGAGCTGCCGGTTCTCGACCTGCGCTTGCTCGAGCGAGTGGACCTGCTCGCGAAGGCGGGCGTTGTCGTACGCGAGGCGCTCGTTGTCCTGCTTCACGTCAGCCAGGTACACGTAGTCGTTCCACACGCCGCCGACGCCGCGCGCCAGCGTCGCCGCCGCCACCTCGACGGGGGCCGAGGCGCGGAGAATGGCGCGGTCCATCGCGCTCTGGTTCTCCGGCGACTTCAGGTTCGCCTTCAGGACGAAGAAGGGCGCCGCGAGGAGCAGGACGACGATCGCGGCGTCGCGGTAACGCTTGAGGGCGGGAGACACGACGAACAGCTACGACCCCATCGAGAGCCCCGCGGGCCCTTAGGAGATCGTGACCTCCTTCAACAGCTCCATGTGATCGAGCGCCTTGCCGCTTCCGAGGACGACCGCGCTGATGGGGTCGTCGCAGACCATCACGGGGAGACCGGTCTCTTCGCGGAGCAGGACGTCGAGGTTGCGCAGCAGCGCGCCGCCCCCGGTGAGGACGATTCCCTTGTCGACGATGTCGGCCGCGAGCTCGGGCGGCGTCTTCTCGAGGGCGGTGAGGACGGCCTCGACGATGGCGTTGATCGGCTCGGTGAGCGCCTCGCGGATCTCGTCGCTGTTGACGATGACCGTCTTCGGGACGCCGGCCACGAGGTCGCGCCCCTTCACCTCGGTCGTCATCTGCTTCTCGACCGGGTAGGCGTTGCCGATCTGGATCTTGATCTTCTCGGCCGTCTGCTCGCCGATGGCGAGGTTGTACTTGCGCTTCAGGTAGGCGGCGATGGCGTCGTCCATCTTGTCGCCGCCGACCCGGACGCTCTGGGAGTACACGATGCCGGCCAGCGAGATGACGGCGACCTCGGTCGTCCCTCCGCCGATGTCGACGATCATGTTGCCGCTCGGCTCGGTGATGGGCAGGCCCGCCCCGATGGCGGCCGCCATGGGCTCCTCGATGAGGTAGACCTCCCGGGCGCCGGCGCTCTCGGCGCTCTCCTTGACGGCCCGCTTCTCGACCTCGGTGATGCCGAAGGGGACGCAGATGATGATGCGGGGCTTCACCAGCGTGCGCCTCGAGTGGGCGCGCGCGATGAAGTACCGGAGCATCGCCTCGGTGATCTCGAAGTCGGCGATGACGCCGTCGCGGAGGGGGCGGACTGCGCGGATGTTGCCCGGCGTCCGGCCCAGCATCTCCTTGGCCTCACGCCCGACGGCGAGGACCTTGTTTCCCCCGCGCGCGTCCTTCTGCACGGCGACCACGGAGGGCTCGCAGGAGACAATCCCCTTGCCCTTCACGTAGATGAGGGTGTTGGCGGTCCCCAGGTCAATCGCGAGATCGTTCGAGAACAGGCCGTGAAGCCAGTCGAAGACCATGCGGCGCTCCTTTTCCGGTGCGTGGGCCCCGTTGCCTGGGGATGCCGCGCGGCACCAGTGCCACGAGGGAGACCGCTTCTACCACGTGCAGACCTCGTGTCTACCCGGGCGGTCCGCTCGCGCTGAGCACATGCGCAGCGCGGGGGGAGAAGCGGAGGATGTCAGCCCTTCGAGATCTTTCCCTCTTTGTGCGGGAAGTGCTTCCGGCACACGGAGCAGAACTTCTTGATCTCGAACTTCTCGGACATCGTCCGCTTGTTCTTGGTCGTCGTGTAGTTCGCGCGGCTGCAGTTGCCGCACGTCATCTTGATGAGGTCGCGCATGACGGCGGCGGAGACTGCCGCGGGAGAGGCCGCGAGTCAAGGTGAGGCGTCAGGCGGGGGCCCCATCGGCCCTACGGCCTCATTCGTCGTCGTCGGCCGGGTAGTTGAACTTGTTGGCGCCGCCGCGCTCCTTGGCCTTCTTGCGTCCGGCACCCGGAGCTGCCCCGCCGCCGTCCTCGAAGGTGCGCTTGCGAGGCTGCTCGAAGGCCTTCTTGGGGGGGCCTCCTCCCGCGCCCCCGCCGAACGACGACGAGAACGCGCTCGGTCCCCCGAACCCGCCTCCGCCGCCTCCGCCGCCCGCGGGGCGGTCGCCCTTGGGGTGGGCGAGGTTCACGACCAGGCGCCGGCTCCGGAGATCCGCCGTCCGAAGCGCGACCTCCGCGGCCTTCGCCGCCTCGGAGCTGGCCATCGTCACGAAGCCGAAGCCGCGCTTGCGGCCGTCGGCGTCCATCGGAAGATGGACGCGCACCACGCTGTCGGGGGCGACGCCGTTGATCAGCGTCTGCACCTCTTCGGTCGTCGCGTCGTAGGGGAGGTTGCCGATGTAGAGCGTGCGGTCGGGCGCCTGCGCCGGCCCACCCGGTCCGCGCGGACCCGGGGGTCCCGCAGGACCGCCCCCCATTCGGGGAGGCCCGCCAGGCGCGGCGCCGATTCCGTCGCGTCGGGGCGGCTCGGCCTGGAATGGCCGGACCGAGATGGACTTGCCCCCCTGCATCGAGCCATCGAGCGCGTCGCGTGCCGCTTGGGCTTCTGTGGGCGTCGACAGGGTCACGAAGCCGAAGCCTCGCGGTC
>Ga0182030_10019433_pt1 | contig 12923 bp, 11 predicted proteins | sample 812S3MmetaG_FD_121299 | JGI IMG/M metagenome (GOLD analysis project Ga0182030, IMG submission 121299) | Permafrost microbial communities from Stordalen Mire, Sweden - 812S3M metaG (Illumina Assembly) | ecosystem: Environmental > Terrestrial > Soil > Wetlands > Permafrost | place: Sweden... | reverse complement strand
CCCTGTTGTCCAAGCGCCTGCCGCTGGCCCACGAAATCAGCCTGCGTTACGCGCTCGGCAAATATCACGACGATCTCCGGCAGTATGCGGACGCCTTCGAGCAGTATCGTCGCGCCAACGACCTGACACAGCGCTACGGCAAGACGTACGACCGGGGCGATTTTTCACGCCGGGTCGACGAGATCGTGCGCAGTGTCGATGCCGCGTTCGTCCGGGAACAGGCGACGTGCGGCTCGCCGTCCGAAGTGCCGGTGTTCATCGTCGGCATGCCGCGCTCCGGCACGTCCCTGACCGAGCAGATCCTCGCCTCGCACCCGCTCGTGTTCGGCGCCGGCGAGCTGCCATTCTGGGATGTCGCCTACGGCGCCTTTCGAAGGGCGCGCGAGGATGGCGGCGACGCGCAACGCCTGCCGCAGCTCGCGGCTGATTATCTCGACCGGCTCGCCGCGGCCGGCGGTGGTGCCCGACGGGTGATCGACAAGATGCCGGCCAATTTCTTGTATGCGGGACTGATCCATGCCGCTTTGCCGCGGGCCCGCATCATCCACATGCAGCGCCATCCTTTGGACACCTGCCTGTCGATCTATTTCCAGAATTTCCTGAGCATGGGTCCGTACTCCAACGATCTCGGCAATCTCGCGCATTATTACCGCGAATACCGTCGCAGCATGAGCCATTGGCGCGGGGTCCTGCCGGCAACCGCGCTCCTCGAAGTTCCTTACGAGGGCCTGGTCGAGGATCAGGAGGGATGGACGCGCCGCCTGCTGGACTTCGTCGGGCTGCCGTGGGATCCCGCGTGCCTGGATTTTCACCGCACCGAGCGCGTCGTGATCACCGCCAGCAAATGGCAGGTGCGCCAGAGACTGCACGGCTCGTCGGCGGGGCGCTGGCGCCATTACGAGCCGTGGCTGGGCCCGCTCAAGGATGCGCTCGGCGATGCCGATGAGCGATGATGACGCGATGAACGGCAAGCGCGACGAGTTCGATCTGGCGGTGGTGGGAGCGGGCATTCTCGGCCTGTCCTGCGCGCTCGCCGCCGTCCGGCGCGGTCTCGACGTCATCGTCATCGAACGCGGGGAACGGGCCGGCGGCGCCTCGGTGCGGAATTTCGGTTTCGTCACCGTGACCGGACAGGAGCGCGAGTCCATCTGGCCGCGCGCGCGCCGCTCGCGCGACGTGTGGTTGGAGGTGGCGCGGGCCGCGGCCATTCCCATCGCACAGCAAGGGCTGTGGCTGGCGGTGCGCCGCCCGGAGTCCGCCGCCGTGCTGGAGGCATTCATGCGCACCGACATGGCCGGTGGCTGTGACCTGTTGACGCCGGCCGGGGCGCGCGGGCGCTGTGCGGAGGTGGACCCGTCGGGTCTCGAGGCCGTGCTGTGGAGTCCGCACGAACTGCGGGTCGAGTCCCGCGACGCCATCGCCTCCCTGGCCGATTGGCTGGCCCGCGCTCACGGCGTGGCGTTTCGCTGGTCGACGGCAGTGCACGCGGTCGCACCGCCGACGGTCGACACCTCGCGCGGGCCGGTCCGCGCCGCGACGGTGGTGGTGTGTCCCGGCGACGATCTCGTGACGCTGTATCCGGAGCGGTTACGGGCGGCGGGCGTGGGGCGCTGCCGGCTGCAGATGCTGCGCCTCGAGAGCCCGGGCTTCGTTCTGCCCGGTACGCTGATGGCCGATTTGAGCCTGCTGCGTTACGGCGGTTTCGCCGGCCTCGCCGCCGCCGGCGACCTGCGCCGCCGCCTGGAAGCCGAGCAGCCCGAGCATCTGCTTCATGGCATTCATCTCATCGTCGCGCAAAGCGTCGACGGCAGTCTGGTTGTCGGCGACAGCCACCTCTACAATAGCGCCGAGGACCCGTTCGCCGACGAACGGGTGTACGCGCTGTTGCTCGACGAATACCGTGCGGCCACTGGCCGGCCGCCGCCTGCGGTGCGTGAGCGCTGGCTCGGCACGTATGCGGTGGCAGACCGGGGGGCCGTGCTCATCGATGCACCGGCTCCGCGGGTGCGGCTGGCGCTGGTCACGAGCGGCATCGGCGCCTCGACCGGATTTGCGATCGGAGAGGAAGTCATCCAGGAACTGTTTAATTGAGGGGCCGGTATTCATGCAGCTAAAGCAGCGATTCGATCTCGTGATCTTCGACTGGGCCGGCACGATGGTCGATTTCGGGTGCCGCGCCCCGGTCAATGCCCTCCTCGAGGCGTTCGCGCGGCGCGGCGTCACCTTGAGTGAGATCGAGGCGCGTCGTGACATGGGCAAGGCGAAAGTCGATCACGTGCGGGCGCTGCTCGCCGATGCCCGCGTGGCCGCCGCCTGGACCGCCGCCACCGGCGCGGCGCCGTCCGGAGGAGACATCGAGGCGTTGATGGCCGATCTGGGTCCCCTGATGCGCGATCAAGCGGCGCAGGCCGCGATCCTGATCGACGGCGCCCGGACCACGGTGGATGCCCTGCGAGCGGCGGGACTCAAGGTGGCATCCTCGACCGGCTACACTCGCGACATGATGATACCCGTGCTCGAGCGCGCCGCGGCGCAGGGCTACGTGCCGGATCATGTCGTATGCTCCGGTGAGACGCCGCAGGGGCGCCCCTCGCCGCTGATGATCTACAAGGCCTGCGCCGAACTCGGCGTGTGGCCGCTGTCGCGGGTCGTCAAGGTGGACGACGCCGACGCGGGGGTCGCCGAGGGCCGCGCCGCGGGTTGTGTTTCGGTCGGACTCGCGGCTTCCGGCAACGGCGTCGGCCTGTCGGCCGCGGCGCTCGCGGCGTTGCCGCCGGTGGAGCGCGAACGGCGGCTTGCGGCCGCCCGCAGGAACCTGACCGCCGCGGGCGCCGATCTCGTGATCGACAGCGTCGCGGACCTGATCCCGGCACTCGAACGCTACACAGGCTGAGCCCCATGACCGACCCCATTCTCCTGACACCCGGACCCCTCACGACCTCGGCCGCCACCAAGGCTGCGATGCTGTCGGACTGGGGCTCCTGGGACAGCACCTTCAATGCGCTCACCGCGACGGTGTGCCGCGATCTGCTCGGGATCGTCAAGGCCGACGGCGACCATGTCTGCGTACCGCTGCAGGGCAGCGGCACGTTCGCGGTCGAGGCAGCCCTCGGGACTCTGGTGCCCCGCGGCGGCAGGGTGCTGGTGCCCGATAACGGCGCTTATTGCAAGCGCATCGCGCGCATCCTCAAATGCCTGGGGCGCGAAGCCGTCGTGTTGCCGTTCGCAGAACAGGAGCCGGCCGATCCGGCGCGCATCGAAGCGGCGCTCGCGGCCGACCCCGGCATCACCCATGTCGCGCAGGTCCACTGCGAGACCGGCACGGGCATCCTCAATCCGCTGCCGGAGATTGCCGCCGCCGTCGCGCGCCGGGGCCGCGCGCTCATCATCGATGCCATGAGTTCCTACGGGGCCATCCCCATCGACGCCCGCACCCTGCGCTTCGACGCCCTGATCGCAGCCTCCGGGAAGTGCCTCGAGGGCGTGCCGGGCATGGGATTCGTGATCGCGCGGCGCACCGCTCTGGAGGCCTCCGCCGGCAACACCGCCTCGCTGGCGCTCGACCTGCTCGACCAGTGGCAGTACATGCAGAAAACCGGACAGTGGCGCTTCACGCCCCCCACGCACGTGGTCGCGGCCCTGCGCGCGGCCATCGACCAATATCAGGCGGAAGGAGGGCAGCCGGCGCGACTCGCACGGTATGCGGAGAATTGCGGTGCATTGATTGCCGGCATGCGCACGCTGGGACTGCGCGCGTTTCTGCCCGATGCCCTGCAGGCGCCGATCATCGTGACGTTCCACGCGCCCGACGATCCGGCTTACGACTTCGGCGATTTTTACCGGCGCGTGCGCACCCGGGGCTTCATCCTGTATCCCGGCAAATTGACGGCTGTCGAGACTTTCCGCGTGGGATGCATCGGCGCGATCGGACCGCAAACCCTGCGCCTTGCGGTTGCCGCCGTCGCGGACAGCCTGGCGGACATGGGACTGCGCCAGTTCACACAGCCGCTGGCGCAGCCTGCGACAGGATGAGATCCCGGTAATCGGCCAGGGCCGCAGTCTTGAGACCCCCGACCTTGGCCTGGTCGTCCCAGACGCGCACCCGCACGGCGTCGCGGAAATGCGGCTCGCGTTCGAATGCCGCAACCTCCTCGGCCGACATCGGGCCGCCCTGCAGCGCGAGAGTGTGCACGGAGGCGGGACTCAACTTGTCGAAGTAGGCGGGCGACACCGCGCACAGGTAGCGTTTGGCGGCGACGTGCAGGCGCACCGGATCCGCCACCGCACGTCCGAAGCGTGACGTGAGCCAGCGGCCGCCGGTTTCTTCGTGACGGGCGTCGCTCACCCAATCCGCGATGTCGGCCGGAACCGCCTCGAGCAGATGTCCGACGTCGTGCAGCAGGGCGGCCAGCACCAGCGCGGCCGGCGCCCCGGCACGTTCGGCAAAATGCGCTGCCTGCAGGCCGTGATCGATCACCGTGACGGCCTCACCGAAGTAGGCGCCAGCCCCCCGAGCCGCAAACAATTCGAAGATCTCATCGGCGGCATTCATGGACGTTCCTTCGAGGTACGGCCCAGCATACGATAACCACGTCACCGGCGTCACCGGCGGCGTCGCGGGATTTTTTTTCAGGTGCGGGCACCGCGTACGCCGTGTTATACCTTCCATCCATGACGAATCAATCCGGGGCGCCCCTGAATCGACGCTCGCTTTTCAAGCTGATCGGGGCGGTGGCCGGCAGCGCGGTCATGTATCACGCGATGGCCGAACTCGGACACGCGGGCGAGTCCGGATATACCGGCCCGATCGAACTGTCGGGCGATCCGAAGGGCGCGTCGGTGCTGATCCTGGGCGCCGGCATGGCCGGCCTGTCGGCCGCCTTCGAATTGCGCAACGCGGGCTACCAGGTCCAAGTCCTCGAATACAACGAGCGCCCCGGTGGCCGCAATTGGTCGCTGTACGGCGGGGATACTTATACGGAGTTGGGGGGCGCCATCCAGCACGTGCGCTTCGCCGAGGGCTTGTACCTGAATCCCGGCCCCTGGCGCATGCCGTACCATCATCGAGCCCTGCTCGCGTATTGCAAGCGGCTGAATGTGCCGTTGGAAACGTTCACGCAGGTCAACTACGCCGCCTACATGCATTCGTCCAAGGCCTTTGCCGGCAAGCCGCAACGCTATCGGGAGGTGCACGCCGATTTCAACGGGCATGTGGCGGAGCTGCTCGCGAAAGCGGCGAATCAGAATCGTCTCGAGGACGCCGTGAGCCGGGAAGACCGGGAGATTCTGGTCGAAGCCATGCGCCGATGGGGCGCGCTCGATGAAAAATACGAATACAAGAAGGGGTTGCTCACGAGTGAGCGCCGCGGCTACGTCTCGGATCCCGGCGGCGGCCTGACGTCGGATCCGGTGTTCTCGGAACCGATGGCGTTCGGCGACCTCATGCAGTCGCGTCTGTGGTCTGCCATCTCCGCGGGCCATATCTACGAGTTCCAGAATACGATTTTCCAGCCGGTGGGGGGCATGGGAATGATCGGCCGCGCCTTCGGACGCGAACTCGGCAGTCTGATTCAGTACAACGCCAAGGTCACCGACATCCGTCAGGACGAGCGGGGCGTCACGGTGTCCTACCAGGACGCGAAGGCCGGCGGCGCCACGCGCACCGCGCAGGCGCAGTGGTGCATCTGCACGATTCCCGCGTCGATTCTGAGCCAGATACCCCTGACCGTGGGTGCTCCAATGAAAGCCGCGATCGATGCGCTTTACTACGATTCCGCGATCAAGGTGGGACTGCAGTTCAAGCGCCGGTTCTGGGAACAGGACGAGTCGATCTATGGCGGCATCAGCTTCACCGATCTGCCGAACGCGCTCATCGGCTATCCCAGCAGCCGCTATTTCGACGACGGACCCGGGGTATTGCTCGGCGCCTACACCTTCGGAGCAAACTCCTTCCAGTATGCGGCCATGGCTCCGGAAGAGCGCGTCCGCAAGACGGTGGAATACGGCACCCAGATCCATCCGCAGTATGCCGAGGAGTTCCAGCACGGCGTGGCGGTCTCCTGGCACCGGGTGCCCTGGACGCTTGGCTGCGCCGGCCACTGGACGGAAGACCTGCGCGCGCAGCACTTCAACAACCTCTGCGCGATGGACGGCCGGATCATGCTGGCGGGGGAGCATGCGTCGCGTCTGCCGGCCTGGCAGGAAGGCGCGCTGCTGTCCTCGCTCGACGCCGTGAAACGGCTGCATCAACGTGTGATGGCGGGCTGAACCCCATGAATACCCGAGGTCCATGGTCGATCACCCTGTGCGCGCTGCTGCTCGGCGGCTGCCTGACATGGGGCGGCGTGGCGACGCGGGGCGGTGGGGCCGAGGCGCAGGAAATCTACGCGGGAGGATATTCGCAACAGACCGGCGAGGATCTGTTCAAGGGCATCTGTCAGGGTTGCCACATGCCCGACGCGAAAGGCGCGGTGGGCGCAGGAGCCTATCCGGCCCTCGCCAACAACATCCGGCTGGCCGCCGCGATCTATCCGGTGAACGTCGTGGTCAACGGGCAGCGCGCGATGCCGTCATTCGGGGCGGACTTGTCCGACCAGCAGATCGCGAACGTCATCAACTACGTGCGGACGCATTTCGGCAATCATTACCGGGATCTCGTGACCCCCGCGGCCGTCCGGGCGGCACGGCGCTGAGGTTCGTCGTCGCAGTTGTCGAGCGCGTGGCAGATAAAAATGCGATATGGTAAATCTGCCACCGCACCGCTCCGCTAGAATCAGGTTGTACGAGTTCCGAGCTTTCCTTCAGCCAAGGCAGCCAGTCATGTGCGACACCGTCAAAATCGAACGCCCCTTGTTTTGCCGCCGGCGCGAAGATCGGGGCGGGCGGCTCACCCGGGATTCCAGCGGAAATGTCGTCCGGGTGAAGACGCGCGCCGCCGACTCGCTGGACGCCCTCGAACTGTCCTGGCTCGGCACCACGGCGGCGCCCCAAGTCTCGGCGCGGCCGGCCTGACGGGACGTCGCCCGCACCGTCGGGGTCAACGATTCGCGGCCCGGGCGCGTCCGTGGACGTCCGGGATTGCAGGTGTCCTCACCTGGGCGGCGGTTCCATTCATCGAACGCAGTTGCAGGACGAAGTCCGCCACTTGATCCTGGAGGGAGTTCGCCTGACCCTGCAGCACCGACGCCGTTTCGACGACCTCTGCCGCCATCGACTCGGTGGCGCGGGCGGTGCGCTCGGCTTCGGCGATGTGACTCGCGACCGCGCCGGTCGACGTGCTGATCTGGGAAACCTTGGACGCGATCTCTTCGGTGGATCTCGATTGGTCGTCGCAGGCCGCAAAGATGCTGGATGAGCTCGATTCCAGATCTCCGATGAGGGTGCGCATGTTTTGGATGATGCCGATCGAGCGGGTCGCCGCCGTGGCGACCTGATTCACCTGGGTGCCGATTTCCTCGGTGGCGGCCCGGGTTTTGCCCGCGAGGGTCTTGACCTCGTCTGCGACGATGCAGAAGCCGCGTCCGGATTCCCCGGCGCGCGCAGCCTCGATACGGGCATTGATGGCGAGGAGGTTGGTCTGGCGGGTCACCCCGGAGATGAGCTCGGAGATGCTGCCGATTTCGCGGGATGCCACGGCGAGAAGGTCGACCTCGGACTTTGCGGCGGACGCTTGTTCGACTCCGAGAGTGGCGCGGGTCTTCGACTGCTCCGCGTTGCTGCGGACCGACCGGGCGGCCTCGGACAACAGATCGCTCGAACCGGAAATCAGGGAGGCGGACTGCTTCGTCGATTCGGCAATGACACTCGCATCGGCGCTGCAGCGGGTTGTACTGGCCGCGCTCATCGCCAATCGTCCGGCCGTCGACTTCAGCGAGTCGACGGTCGCGGCCACGGCATCGACGATTCCCGCAATTTGCGACTCGAATTCCTCGGCCATCTGCTCGCGAAGCGCGCGCCGTTCCTGAGCCTGACGCTGTTCCGCCTCGCGCTGCAGGCTGCGATTCGCTTCGGCTTGACGCTGCTCGGCTGCCCGCAGTTCCGACTGCTGCGCCTCCTCCGCGCGCGCGCGATCTGCCTCGAGAGACAGCCTGTGATCCGCCGCGATCCGGGTTCTGCGTTCGATGGCGTCGCGCATCGAGATCATGTGGCGCATCAGGCGGGCGAACTCGCCCGCGCCGAGCACCCGTATGGCGGCCGAGTCTTGATCGGCTTCGATGCCCCGCACCAGCGCCTGCAGGCGGCCGAGCGAACCCAAAATGCTGCGCGCCAGCAGCATCGCCAGGACGATGCCGAGGAGCGCCATCGGCGCAACCGTGACGACGATCAGGTCGTGTCCGCGCGAAGCCCGTTCGGCAAGATCGCCCAGGGCCTGCTGCGCGGCCGCGGCCTGGCTGTCGATCAAATCCTGCAATTGTCCGTCGATACCGGCGATGTCTGCGGTGTGAGCCGGTAGCCCGCCGGAAGAGTCGTTCGGTTTGATCTGCCTGCCCAGTTTTTCGAGCGCGGCCCGCGCCTGTGGGTCGGACTCATGGATCGCGGCGGCGTCGAGATGCTCGCGGGCGCTGCCCGCCAGCGTCCGCGCGCGCTCTCCCGTACGCGCTGCGGCATCCATGCCCACGAGCTCTTTCCAGGCGATCTGGGCGTTCCGGGTTTCGTCCGCGGCCGTCTGATCGCCTTCCTGATAGCTGGCCGTCATGTCGATGAATGCGCGGTATTTCGCAATCGCATTGATGCCGGTGGCGAGAGCGATGAGAATGACGATGCCGAGGGCGGCGAGCAACTGCGCCAGCACCGGCACCCGATTGACCAACAGGTCCTCCGGAACGGCCGGCAACATGCGCTCCACCACGGGGACCCGCCGCTTCCACTGATTGAATACGACGGCGCCGAGGTGCACCACCACCAGCCCGACCAGTGCGATCGCCGTCGCGATGTGGGCGGTCATGCATCGGTCCCTGGCGGCATCCGAGATGTCCCAGGGTGCCGGCAGCGTGACCAACCCGAAAGCAGTGACGGTGTCGCCGCGCGCCCAGGCGATGAACATGCCCAGAACCGGCTGCGCCACCAGCGTCAAATAGAATGCGCCGTGAACGACCCGCGCGGCCAACGTCTGCCATGGTGGAAGGACGGCGTCGAGCGACGGCACACGGTATCGGACGGCGGCGCCGATCCGCAGCACCGACAGAACGAGAATCGCAAAACCCAACTGGCGATGCATTCCCAGGACGAACTGGCCGTACTGGAGGGAGCGCAGCTGGCCGAGCACGAGGACGATCGCGAGCTGGCAGAGAACGAAGAGCCCGATCAGCCAATGCAGTATTTGCAGGGTCGGCGGATATCTCCGGGATGAGCTAACGTCTGCCACGAGAGTGCCGGGAGCCGTAGGGTCACTCGACCGTAATCGTGAGTTTCATCTTCGGGTGTATTCCACAGCCGGCCGCATAGCTGCCCGGTTTGGCGAACGTGTATTTGACGTGACCGCCCGGAGGTTGCAGCCCGCCATTGAACGTTATGCCCTCGCCGGTGACCGTCACGTTGTGCGCGGTCGAATCATCGTTGACGAATTCAACCGACTGGCCCTTCGTCAAATGCAATTCGCTCGGCGTGAATAGGAGACCCTTCTGGGTCACGGTGACGGGTTCGATTGCCAGTGCCCGTGCCGTCAACAGCAGGGCGGCGACGGCGTATGGGATGTGTTTCATCTTCATGGGACGGCTTCCTTCAGAGATCGAGCGTGACTGGATTGAATCTTGGCGCGGCCAGGGTCCCGTGGATCACCGCGGCAGCGATGGCAGCGTGACGGGCTCATCGACGCTGGTCAGGGTCTCGAGGAATGCCACGAGGTCGGACTTTTCGGGCGTCGTCAGCCCGAGCGTGTGGATGTTCGAGTCGAGACTTTCGCGTCGTTCGAAGCCGTGGTCGTAGTGATCGATGACCGCCTCCAGCGTCGCAATGGAGCCGTCGTGCATGTACGGTGCGCGCAGCGTGACGTTGCGCAAGGTTGGAGTCTTGAACGCGCGCTCGAGCTGCACGATGCCGGGGGCAATGGCCGCGCGTCCGCGGTCGCCGTCGTGCAGACCAATGTCGTGGAAACCGTCGTCGCTCATGCGCCATGACGCGTGGCAGGCGGCACAGCCGGCCTTCCCGTTGAACAGAACGAAGCCCCGGACCGCGGCGGCGGAAACCGCCTGATCGTCGCCCTTGATCCAGCGGTCGAAGGGTGCTTCGGCGGAATTGATGGTGCGCTCGTAGCTGGCCATCGCCTTGGCGACCGCGTCAAGGGTGATCGGTTGTCCCGGGTAGGCCCGCGCAAAGGCGTCGCGGTAGCCCGGAATCGATCGCAGCAGCGAGAGGGTGTTGTCGACGGACATGTTCATCTCATTTTTGGAGGTCATTGGACCTTTGGCCTGATCTTCCAATGTGGCGGCGCGCCCGTCCCAGAAGTACGGTTCGCCGTAGGCGACATTGAGGATGGTCGGGGTGTGGCGGCCGAGAGCAGTACCCATGTGGCCCAGTCCCTTCGCCAGGCCATCGCCCCATCCAAGCCCCGGATTGTGGCAGGTGGCGCACGAGATCGCACCCGACCCGGAAAGGCGGGGATCGAAGAACAATGCCTTGCCGAGTGCGATCTTGTCGGCGGTGATTGGGTTTTCCTTGGGTTGCGGGATCATCGTCGGGCGGATGAAATTCTGGCGCAATTCCCGCAGATCCGCGGCAGGGAAAGCCGCCGCATCGATGGCGGTGGGCGCCGCCATCGTCGGGACAGCCGTCAAGAGGCAAAGGAGGCAAATTGCGCAGTGCAACCGGATGATCGTCGGCATGGTTGGTCCTCAGACCTATGGTGACAGTGCCCCCTATGACGGCATTCGCCCGCGCGACTGAAGGGCGCGGGCACGGGGCGGTGGCTTGGGCGGCAGACCCGCTATCCAGATGAGACACCCGTCACAGGCTCGACGAACTTGCTTAGAATTGCCCCCATGTGCCAGCGTCCCGTCCGTCGAACCGCAAGCGGCTTCCTCGCGTGCCTGCTGTTGTTGTCGGTTGCGGCCCCGTCCACCGCGGGCGCCGACGGAGAGGTGGCGGTGGGCGGACTGCTGCGGGACGCCCTGCTCGAGGGTCTGAACGGACCGGCCCGGCGGCTCAGCGCCTTCCGGGGCAAACCGCTCATCATCAACGTGTGGGCCAGCTGGTGCGGGCCCTGCCGGGCTGAGATGGCGTCTCTCGAGCGCCTGGCGTGGAGCCGCCGTGACCGCGGCTTTGCAATCATCGGCATCTCCACCGACGACTATGTCGACAAGGCGAAGCTGCTGCTCGGGAACACCAATGCCACCATCAGCCAGTTCATCGACACGCAGCTGCAGATGGAAAACATGCTGGGTGCGTCGCGGCTGCCGCTCACGGTCCTGGTCGATGCGCAGGGGCGGGTCGTCAAGAAGGTGCTCGGTGCCCGGGAGTGGGACGACGCCGAGTCGCAGCGGCTGATCGACGACGCCTTCAGGTAGCGTACACCCTGGGCCGCCCGTGACGGAGCCTGTCCGCGCCCGCCCTCTCTCTACGGTTGCGGCGGGGATCGTGGCAGGGGTGCGCCGGTCGAGGTGGGGACACCGGTCCTGGGAATGCTGAACAGCGGGTGCAGCGGCGCCTTCGGCACCCCGGTGCCCGCCGTCGTCCATCCCAGCGTGGAGTGGCAGATGCCGCAATCCTGCGTGGTCGCCAGATGCGAAGGCTGCTTGCCGGTCGCCGTGACGCCGTTGTGGCAGCTTTGGCAGCTCGCGGTGACGCCGATGTGGTTGAAGACCGCCGGCATCCACGCGAGCGTGCCATGACACGCGCCACAGTCAAGATTGGATTCAATGTGCCGGGTGGGTTTACCGGGGGCCGTGACTCCGTTATGGCAGGCTGCGCAGGCGGCGGTGACGCCCTGGTGATCGAAGCGCGCCGGGATCCAAGCCGTCGTCGTATGACAGTTTTCGCAGGCTGAGTTGCTGGAAATATGCGTCGGGCCTTTGCCGTCTGCGAGTGTGCCGTTGTGGCAGGTCGAGCAATTCGTGATCACACCGGCATGAGAGAAAATCGCCGCCGCGGGACTTGCAGATGCAACGGAGATGCCGGCTGCTCCGGTGCCCGCACCCTGGGGTGAGAGGGCATTGGCGCGCGGGTCACGCCACTCGCCGGCGGCCGTGCGAACCGACGAGGGAGCGGCGTTCACCGGCGTACCGGGTGTTGCCACGGCCACCACCTTGGATACCGCCGATGAGGGAGCAGCTGACTTCTGTTTTCGGACCTGGGAATTCCCGTCCCAGCTGGTGGGGCTGTGGCAGCCGCTGCAATCGTTGTTGAGCGCATTTCCCTGGTTGTGGGGATCGGACGTCGGTCGGATCGTCAGGTTGGTGACGCCATAGAAACTGAGCGCGGGCGTTACACGATTGTGGCAGGCATCGCAGGTGCCCCCGATGACGGCGAACATCGACGTGTGCTTCCCAGAAGTCATCGTGGTTCCGCTGAACGACGTAAACACGGCGTTGGAATGGCAGCTTTCGCAGGTGGTCGAACTCGTCGGGATATGGACGGGGGACAACCCGGACGCCGGCTTGGGCGTAAAGCTTGGGGCATAGACGGGCGCCGTGGCGTTCGGTGCGCCGTGACAGGTGATGCAACCGCTGGTAATGCCCGTATGCAGGACAGGATTTGCCGCGAGCGTTGCCTGCGTGTAGTCGCCCGCTGCCGAATTGGTGTGGCAGGTCGAGCAGGCCTGGTTGGCCGGGTTCGGCATGTGGTTCGACGGCAGCGCCGTGCTGTTCCAGTTGGCGGTGGTGTGGCAGCCGCTGCAGTCCCCGGTCAACATGGTGCCCGAAGTGTGATCGGCGGGCCGCAGCTGCAAGCTGGGGCTGGCCGCTCCGATGTAGAACGCGACGGTGGGTGTG
>Ga0182030_10019432_pt1 | contig 12924 bp, 13 predicted proteins | sample 812S3MmetaG_FD_121299 | JGI IMG/M metagenome (GOLD analysis project Ga0182030, IMG submission 121299) | Permafrost microbial communities from Stordalen Mire, Sweden - 812S3M metaG (Illumina Assembly) | ecosystem: Environmental > Terrestrial > Soil > Wetlands > Permafrost | place: Sweden... | reverse complement strand
GTATAATTTCTTATAATACTATTATAAAACAGAACTTAAAACTTTAATAAATAGAAATATAAGAGCTAAATAGTAGACTTTAGATTTATAATCTATCAATATAATAAAACTACTTATAAATTGATTATTATTTAAAAATAATAATAATTCAATAAAAAAACTCAAAAACAATTAGTAAAAGAGTCTTTATCTAATTAGAATACAAAATAATCAGCTTTTCAAGTATTTATACCAAAAAAATTAAAAAATATACAAAAACAGATCTACTTACTTTTCCAATTAAAAAAGACCAGTCTTTCAATAGCTAAATTCTTTTTAAAAAGATTTCTAAAACAGTTGATTAACAGAATTTTGTTATTACTTAGTATAAGTATTAAATAAAGTAATTAAAAACTAGAATTCAACAATTAAAATCTAGAAAATATAAAAAAGTAGTAATCTTATCAAACTCTAAATTTACAAAAATAAAGACTATTAAACAAATACAAATTAAAACTAGAGATCACCAAATTAATTCTAAAGACTCTAATAAAAGTATAGATCTTAGTTCTATATTATCTTATATAACTATAAGAGAATAAAAAAGTTATTATAGTTGAAAGTAAGGGGTGGTGAGCTAAGCGAGGTGGTCGGCTACTATGGGGTCCAACTTAAATGCGGTGATCGCAATTTTCGTGCAATGGAACGAGTCATATCTTGTTACTCCTTATCATTGAAGAGCCTGAGGTTCACGAGGGATCAACCACTTGCCGTTATCAGCAGAGCTACTTCTCGATTTTTAGCAATTACAATTGAGGAAACAAAACAAAAAGGATATTCAAAGCTTGCTGGAGTCAACGAGGAGGCCCGAAACCTTGCCACGATCTTCTCGCAACCTCCTGAAGACTGTATTCTTCATAGGCCAACAGCTGCCACGGCATTGAAAGCAATTCAAGACAATAATTTGGTCCACTTCGCATGTCATGGCGAATCAGATCCCATTAATCCTTCGGATAGTCGCCTTATCCTTGTTAAAGCAGATCCGGATGGAGTGGAAAGAATCGACCCTTTGACTGTAGCGGATGTCATGAAAAGCAAAGCCGCCAACGGAGGCATAGCCTTTCTCCGAGCATGCTCTACCGCCGATAACTCGGCAATACGGCTTATTGATGAAGGGATCCACTTGGCCTCCGCATTTCAACTAGCAGGATTCAGTCATGTTTTCTGCACTATGTGGAACACACGAAATTCAGCTTGCGCCAAGGTCAGTGAACGATTCTACCAACATCTGCTAGAGTCTAGTCTAGATGAAGTTTCGCATCGTAAAGTTGCTGAGGCATTTCACATTGCTGTCAAAGAGTGGATGGACTCAGAAGGAACACTTGAGAACCCGTTATTGTGGGCCTCATTTGTTCATTACGGAGCTTAAGTGAGCAGCAGCAATTAGACGCCTCTACTACTGCTAGAATTCAACGTGAGCATTGGGCTCTGTAGATGAGAATCATGAAATAGTTGACGAGGACTCAATATTATATTTGGTTATAAGACAAAACGTTGATATTGAAACTCTCTATTGGGGTTGATAACTCCCTCGATCGAGGCTACTTAATGCTGGAGGAAAGTTGCAATCTTTATCACTATTATAATAGCGTATAAACCATCATAGTTTAGGTGAATATTACTATAATCTCTTTTGCAATTAAAATACAATATAGTCACTAGCGAAACTAGTTTGTTCCTAATCAATACTTAATCCCAGATAGTGTAATAGGGATATAATTGAGAGGTATTTTAAGCTACCCTTCTTCAACAGTATGAATAAACTCCCCGGAGAAGGCCTTTTGTAAAGCGATTCGCTCTTTCGTCTCAGGAAATTGGGACATCGGTCAGTCTCCATGGCGATGGCGCAGCACCCTGCCACTACCTCGCCTGCCAACGACATTCCAATCAACGCATCCTTCTTATATATTTTCTAGTTGCCTTATATGATGCGCAATAAGTTACCAATATGTGAAGTACTTCTATATTTGGTCAGGGACCATCGCTATAAGTAGTCTCAGGCCCTCGAGTTGGAAGAGGCTGAGGATCGTGGCTCAGCTTTCACCGCTCATCCTTTTGCATCCTGCCTATTATTGGGATACAATGCGATTGACAGCAAAGTTTCTGAAAATTGATATAATTACCTAATGTTTCAACGATGAGTGTCGCTCTTTTACTCTAAGCCCTTTCGTTCTCATGTGTCTATTTCGTTCGAATCTTCATCTTCTCATAGGGAATCTCGTACACATGTATATACCTACTCTGAACAACACGGGAGCAGTCTAGGGCTTCAGCTTTGAATAAATCAGAAGAGATGCAATGAACGCCCTTTGGTGTAATGAACTTTCAGCAGTGACGGGAGCATCCAAATTGGAAAATGTAGTGCGTTCAGTATTCCCATCTGCATTCATTCAATCAGCCGATTTCTGAACAATTCTTCGTCATTCTCTATCCATTAGTTCTTTCATTGTTTGCTCAAGCTCACTGCAGAAACGAAAATGCTGGAGAAAGCGCCTTCGCAACGCCGTTTGCAGCATCTGAAACTTCATTTCTTTATATACTTTCTTCCCACAAATACTAGCAATCTATACACCTTCAGTTGTTGCCTTCGTTTTCATTGTCATGATCTTAACTTGAAGTTCTCCGAATAAACAAGCCAATGTCGACGCTTCAACCAGATACCTCTCATGTCCTCCCACACCCGATCTACATATCCATTATTCGCATCGCGCAGTTCTTCTTGGCGAGTGTGCTTTTAGGTCTAGCAGCCTATGGCGCAAACATATTTGCCGTCTCTGGCGTCTCCCTAACATTATTTACGGTATTTACTCCCCTCTCTTTCCCTGCTCGTTTACCACCCCTCCTCTGCCAAACCCACGAAAATCCTACCTAGACGCAATACTAATACCCAAAATAGGCAATCTTTACCCTCCTCACCATCATCTACATCTTGATGTCTCAACGCTTCCACCCGATTTTGTATAACTACTACGCTGTTCTCGGCCTCGACATATTCCTCTGTGTCTTCTGGCTTGTTTCTTTCGCTGTTGTCGCGAGTCAGGCCGCAGCGGTTAGAGAAATCTTGGCATATGCGGATGGTGCGAATGGCGCGAAAGGCGCGAATGGTGCGAATGGTGCGAATGATGCGGATGGCGATTTAGGGTTTGGGATTGACGGTGTGGTGAGGTACGGGAATACATTGGTTGCGGATGCGGTAATGGGAGCGGGGATGTTGTATTTTTTCCTTCGACTTCATTGTTCCCTAGCATTCTTCCACTGTTCTTGTGTCAGTTTTGGCTTGGCTTGACAGTACGTTTTATTTAGGAAGGAATAGCTGACCTTATCATTCTAGTGTATTATTCATTATAACATCACTGCACACTGCATACTCCATCAACCTACATCGACGGGAAGGAGGACATTGTCAACCAAAACCTCAAACAATCATCCCGCTAGCGGATCTGGAAATGGAACCGCATGATCCACCTTTGGTGAAACAGGATCGTGTTGGTGAGGAGACTGTGTAAGATTAGGGAGGCCGTCACGGAGATGTTTATGAAAAGAATGAGAAGACCCGACGGGGTAAGTAGAAGAGGAGGTCGGGCTTTTTGAACGAATGGAGGAGTAAAATAGTTCAGCAACTTTCGGAAGAATATAGACTGATAATTATATTTTACTATAATAGATTATAAGTTGTTATTTGGTGGAAGGGGGTTTGAATGTGGAGGGATTGTACGGGAAAATTCGAGGGATTGGGGTTTGAGAAGAGATAGATTGGCTTGATCATGAGTTTTGGAGGGATAATTAAACGTTGGATTTCTTGCAGAGATTAGCATATGGCAGACATCATGGCTCAACGAGGAATACCCCACATCTGTACATCAGAAGCGATTGTTAAACTCCTGTGATATTTTCCTGTATCTATTCCATCCCGGCATCAAAATTTCCAAATAATTGCTCCTTGCTATAGGTCGAATACTGGATATTACAGCTTCTGATTAGCATCACATTAAGCAGACTATTAGCCACTGAGGCCAACTTTATGACATTATGGATCCCACATTTCCCTGTACCGTCGCCGCGAATCGCCTGTGATATGGAATGGAATGGAAGCAACATCGATATAAGCTACCTTCAAACATACCGCCGAACCATTTTCTAGTATCGCCGAGGGCCTCCCGTCTATCGTTCAATCTTGCCAAGATGGACTCTTCAGGAATGGAAAACGGGGCAATTAGAAACAGCAACGAATGATTATCTCCCCATTCAAAAGTCTCCTAATTTCAAGAGAACGAAACAAAAGCTCCAAGCCCATCCCCATCCCTAAAACGAATCCTCCAATAGACAAGCATCAAAAATATTCACCCTCTTAACCATATCCTTCCTCTAAATCCTTCTCCCCAAACGTCCCCACCAAGTTCTCACACGTCGTCTCAGGCGTAATTTTACAAACCTCACAAACCATCCCCCTCACCCCCTACACCGACTTCATCCACAGATACACACTCACAATCCCTCCGTACTCAACTTAAGCCAACGACCTTCCGATATCGATATGAAATGAACTCCATCCCAAGACCAAACGAGCACTGCTCACCTCCCCACCTCCCCACCTCCCGATGCTCCTATCTATGCTGGCGAAGCGAATGGTTGTTTTGGGAAGAGAGGTCCTCATACCCATACTATCCATATGTGGGATCCGAGGGAGACGACGCATATATTCGTCATTGCACCGTATTTTGAGTGTCCTGGGAGAAGAGGCATAATTAGGATAGGCTTGTTTTTAACACAGTACATCCTAGGAGGACGAAGGCCAGCCCGACTTCATTGTATGAGGACTTGTGACACAATCAAAGTACCCAAACCTGACGTAGTCCCACTTGGGTGTTGATTTTTTTTTCAAATTGCCAGACAATTAGATGTTAGGATCACGGCCTGGATGAGCACAAATCACAAAAGCTGTTTCACTTAATTCTGAAGTCATGGTCTCTCAAAATTCAAACAATCCATTCCCTGGGTATCCTACTCTACATATATATTCGTTAAACCAACCAAACCCCCTTACTCCGCGTCATGAAAAACATCCGGGCTCTCCTCCGCATCGTGATAGACCTCCTCCAATGAGGTCTCCGGACTACTTAAGATGGCCCCAATACTGCCCATTCTCTTGATTCTCTGACTTCCCGGCGTCATCGGACCGGGGTCGTCTACTACTATCGTTGTCTCGGTTGATCCCCACGAGGTCCGCGTTGATTGTTTGGGAGTGGATTGGACAACGATAGTATCTGCCGACGACCACCTGCGAGAGGAGCGGGTACCGTAGGCGTGGTTGGTGGGAGGAGGGACAGGTTTGGGAGGTGGTTTCATAATTGTCTCGTTCGATGTGGGAGAATGGAGGGGGAGGGTGGCGCCAGAGGGTGGGTGGGTCAGGAGGTTAGGCATCGCGAGGCCCGGGATATCGGGTATATGGTTGGGAGGCTTTTCGAAGCTATTGGAACCGATTGGGAGGCCGAAAGAGAATGGTTTGAGGTAGGCTGGGACATTAGCGTGTAGTGTGGCGAGAGGCATTCGTCCGGAATTGAGTATGGCGTTTGAAGGCTTTTCGGGGAGGGTGGGCGCGATTTTTCGGATGTTCTCCCAGATGTTGGTTATGTCGGTTAATAGGAAGGCGACGTTGCGTTCATCGTCTTGTACCGCGGTCGGGTAGGACTTGCGCTTTTTGTTCGTATTTGCTGTATTTGCCGCTGTCTTTGAGGTGCCCTTCGACGGTGCCGCTGATTTTGTCCCCTTTCTTAGAGGCTCTGGTTTGGGAGGCGGCGCAATTGATCTTCTGACTGGTGGATCCCAATACCTTGTTCGCGTGGTTGGCTTGCCGTTCTCGTCTAGAATTTGGCCTAGATGATCGAGAATCTTGAAGGTATGATATACCCCATTTATTCTATCGTCCCGAGTTGCTTGCGGTCTTGACTTCTTCCCGTTTGCCGGCTTCTTACTCTCCATCTTCGTTCCAGATGATTCTCGTCTCGGAGCCGGTTCATCAAGCTGACTACCCTGTGGCAGCCATAAATCTCCACGTCGTTCCTTCAAGTCTAATACCCATGCGTCACAATCCCATGACACCCAGTAATCTATAATATCGCCCCAGGTACTCTCCGGCGGCTTCGTTCTATTCACAAAGACGACCTTTCCTCCTCTGGTATGTACAGCCTTCGCAAATTCTTTTATTATAATCTTCAGACCGTGTACCTTTAAACTCGTTCCCAATATGAGTAGAACGTCTGGTCCTAGCGCCAGATCGTGTGTAATAAGTGGACCAACCAGGTTGGCCTTTGGATGTTCTTCGCCGTATAGTACAATATCGGGCCGTAATCTCCCGACAGCTAAACCTCTCCGGCCCCTTCCAGTACGACGGGCATTGTAGTCTTCGCAGGCTGGGCAGTCCGGCGCTTGCCCCGAGAGCGTGGTTGATTCTCTTTCTTCGTCCCACGAGGATAACTTCGTACACAGGCCGCATCGGAGTTGATCCAGGCTTCCGTGGAGCTGCACGCATTCGACTCCTCCAAAGAAACTAGAGTCGAGTTCGACGCTATCTGGCCGAGGTTCTCGGAAGACTTTTTGCGAAAAGCGCGCTTTACTGCCCGTGCCCAGCGATAAATCCGTGCTAAGGCCCTCTTTCGCTTCGAGACCGTCGATGTTTTGCGTGTAGTTTCGGACGAGGCGGCCTCCATCACGGAGGGCTCTGAGGAATTTGTGAGTTGCGGTTGGTGTTGTGACTTCATTGGTCTTCTGGCGCAAGGAGGTGATAAACATATAAAAAATAGAGGTCGTGAATGCCTCTTTCCAAATCATAGAATCGAATAGATCGCGTCCTTTGAGGTTAGGGAGATCCGGACGCGACGAGGATTGTGAGGATTCGTCGGCCTAGATGCAGTTAGTAATTGTTTGAATAACGTAGTACAATAGTAGATCAGGTCGTCCAAAGGAAGAGGATCTGGTGCTGAGTAACGTGATTGTCATATGAATCGAGGTACAATAACATCGCGGCCACCTGGTCCTAGATCGAGCCTTGACCTGATGAAGGAAATCGAGCCACGACTTTAGGAACAAGGAGTAAGGGATACATACTGTTGATGGAGGTGTGGTGGTATCTGGTGGAGAAGATGGTAAGGAGGTGAGGGGAGAGCTTAAAGGTGAGGTGCTGCGACTCGTGGACTTGGATCTAGGCTCTTGAGACCCGTGTGTGTCTCCTGATTCCTGATCAATAACGTCTACCACCGTGCCGTCTTCTCGAACAACTTCGTAGAACCAACGTGACGTGACTCGTCGTTTCTTCTTAGGTCTGTCGTCAATATCAAAGTTGTCTGTGTTTTCCCAGGGTGGATTTTGGAGAGCTGCGTCGTATTGGGCTTGTATCAATGAATAAAGTCCATTTTCTGATCGAAAGTCCTATGATGTCGTGTAAATAAACCGACCACTAGTATGAGGGCGGTCTGTGCTTGACTTACAGGAATACCGCAATTTGTACTTATTCCAGCTCCTGTCACGACAACTACTTTACGTGATCGTCCCATCGCATCTGCTATTTCCTGGAGTTCCACTCCCGACCCTGGACCAACATTGATTGTAGGCATGGCTGCAGACGTCTTCGGGACAGATTTGGTGAGGATTGATTGTGGGAGGGTTATTTATAGCAAGTTGCTGTATTCCTACTCTTTGAGGAACCTTTCTCTGATCAACAGAGTATTCCCAGCAGTCAAAGGTAGTCGTACAGCACGACGCGTCCAATCTGGTCAAAGAATTCAAACTTCAGTCCTTCATGCTGGAAATACCGCGTTCAGAGATTGGAATATCTGGTGGTCCAAGCACTCAACAATGCCTTCCGCTTCTCATGTAATTCGACGGTGCATGCAGGACAATGCTTTGAAGCATTCGAACACCTCGCAATGCCGCTCGAGGGGAAGCGCGGGCTCCTATGGTTTGATGTAGCCTATTGAAGCTTCTTTCAAAAAAGGCCCGAGGATTTCTTTATTATCTTGAAGCTTCTATATCGCTAGCTACGTGTCTTAGCGGTGAGAAACGTCGAGACGAGGTTCTGGATCTGATACAACGAGCGTGTTTCGAGGCTTTAGGGTTGATAGACTTTGCTGGCAGACGGATCGAAGATTTAACTATGCGGGAATCGAGTGAGGGTGCTTGCACAATCCAATTGTTGTGTAGAATGGGAGGTAGAGGTCGTGTAATGGTCGTTTCATAGGACGCGACAAAGCATGAACCCGGCCGACTTTCCTGTCTGCATCTACCCAAGAGTTCTTGGACAGATATGTTTCTTGACGGCTGGCAGGTAGACTCCACAAAGACGCGACGTCAATGTTGTTGAGGGAGTATAGGGGCAGCAATTGTGTGCAACGGTGTTGGTCATCTACCAAGCTGACGCGACGTGAGGTTGAAGATCTGTTTATCCTCAGCTGGTCCGTGCCCACCATGTCTAGTGTACCCCACAGCCAAATCCACTGCCAGTAACATCCTTTTTCATCTCTTCTAGACCATGAGGCTTACTTCGGTTTTGTCGCGAAGCTCATGGAGTATAAAAGAATATCATGGTGCATATAGGAGTACCATAACGCTACACAAACTTCATCATCAGTATATACTGCCTATTTTCCCACGTCTCTGGCTCTTGAGAATTTTCTGGCGCAAGGCGAAGAAGCATTCGATAAAAGTTGAGTAGCAGATGGCTGAATGACCTGGATGTATGTTTTTTTAATGATAGCTTGACGTTTCCATCCTGGTTTGCTGGGTTGAGTGTGCTCTATAAAATCAGACAACGAAGCAAGCAATTCATCAGATGCCAAACTTTGGGAGAATGTTGTATAAGAGTCACTAAGTGGTGACGGATTCAGCAATGCGTTTTCATCCACGGCCGATTCTTCAATATTAGCAGATATCCCCATTTGGTCGTTTGGATCGCATAATTTAACTCTGTGTTCCCGTGATTCGAGCATTTCGATGGGGAAGACCAAGAATTTTCAATTCGTTTGGCCAAAGGATGGCTATAAAGGTCGCGATAAGAGGGGATTCTGGGGTAGATTGAATAATATTCTTACAGACAGGGGTCCCGACGTCTTCCTTCAACGAAAGGGTAGCTCAACACCTATCAAGCCAGATTGGTGGGGTAATTGGTACGTGCTCATCGATATGACTGGGACATTGCTGATATGCGAAAGGGACTCTTACCATGATCCGTACTATCATACCAGAGAAATAACCAACAGCTTCCCCTGCGCTTCGAGAGGCACCCGACGATATGATCCACAATCTCGAACTTACGAACACTGGTCCATTCCGAGCGACTGGTACGGCAATCGAGTCGGACCGTGGCCTGACTATCAACCCCACTATCCGAGGTTCACTCGAGAGGAATGGGCGAAAATAAATCGAAGACTGCGCCGGGGAAGACTCGTTGACCCGTTGACCATGGGGAAGGACTGGCACCAAGATGGACCTAAGGTTAGACTAACTTGGATAGTGGATATTGTTAAATCGCTAACTCAATAATAGCGATTCGATTATGAACATGACTGGTTCTGGCAAAATGCTCATAGAGCTGGCGAAAATCTCCGCCAAGGATTTGCACCTACATCTAATATTAACCCTTTTTTGAGGATGCATCAGAGTGATCCGTACGACCTTTCGGAGTGGATCCGCGATGAGTACTGATCTTGACATGTCGTGGATGTACCCAATCATAGGAAATTGGCATGTAAATGAAGATTGGATTTAGGAGGGGCATTTGGGCCGTTTGTATTTGCATGGAGGTTGAGTCACAATTGAGCTGGAGTTGCCGGTATGTCTTACAGAATTTGGCGTGAAAATAATATTTTATCTCTAAGCGTCTAGACCAAAAGTCACTGAGTCGTGATGTCTTCCTTCATTCCCTGAGCCCACTCCTGATACCCCGTCGCTTTTCGGCCAATCAGCCATTCGAGCACATTCTTGTTGCCCACCAACCCATGCCGATTATAATAGAGAAGCATTCTCTCAGTTGCGTCTCTTATTTTCGAATCCGCCCTGCCCCCAAACATCATGCTCAAAAACGTATCCACGCTCTCCTCAAACCCTCTCTTCTCAACCCTCACCTCCTTCCCAATCACCCTTCCGACAACACCACAAACCTCATTATAACTCATCCTCTCCGTCCCCACAATCGGATAACAAGCCAAAAAATGCTTCTCCCTCTCCTCCAACACCATCTTCCCCACCATCCCCAAATCCTTCACCGCCACAAAGCAAAACCCAATCTCAGGATCCCACATCACCGGAAACACCACCTCACCCGCTTCCTCCCCCATCATCTCCCGCACCGGAAAATTATCCATGAAATGCGTCGGCTGCAAAATCGTATACGCTACCCCCGACTCCATGAGATATTCCTCTACATACCCTTTACCGTCATGATGCAGCATTTTCCGCAACTGGGTATTGAGAACGGACGAATATACCAAGTGCTTGAATTTCCCATGTTTGGGATTCCGAGACACCGGCATCGATCATGTTATACCCGATCTCGGTTTCGTGGGGATAGAAACTCGGTCCGATGTGATAGATACATGTTGCTCCCTGCCGAACCCGAATACAGTCGGAGGGCACGGTTAGGTCTGCGATCACGACCTCGAAGGCTGGGTACGTGGTTTGGAGCTTCTGTTTTGAAGACGCGCGATTGACGACTAGACGCACATGTTTCCAGTCCCGGAGCAGAGGAAGTAACGCGGTGACCTGTTTGCCGGATGCGGAAGTTATGACGAGGAGGTCGGAGGCTGGGTTTGCGGGCATGGTGAGGGTTTGATGAGTCAACTTTTTGCTTGAATTTGGTATGGGATATTTCAAAATGATTTGTAAAGGGTTGAGTCTAGATCAAATCTTCGTATCTATTGAGCGAGGTAAGGCATGGCGTCGTGGTATGTTTGACCCTTGAATTGATGTTGGACCCCAGGATGGTGATTTCAATTCTTACACCTAAAATCTGTCAGGTAAGTCTAAGGTAGAACTTGAGCTTTATATCACACGGACATCCAAACAAAATTGAATGGAAGGTGGAAGGTCTCCACTGTGTCTAGAAACCACGTGTTCCGAATCTCCTGACTTTTCCATTTCCCTTTCCCTCTCCCCTTCCCCTCCCCTCTCCAGGATGCGGAAGGTTTGCCGAAGCTAAGGAATCGCCTCCCATAACCCCTCCTTTCCCTAGCTGCAGACGCCACATCCCACACTCCCCAATTTTATTAACAAAAAGCTGCAAACGTGAAATGTGGGGTCTCTTCCGGTAGGTACGGGGAGGAATCCGCATGATCACCTGCGGACTTCCCCCGGCTAAGCTTCCTGGATGTGTGTATGCGTTATTACATAAGATTGTGTGACCTCGAGCTCCGATTTCGTTCCTGTCAGATTTCATCTTCTCGCTTCTCTTTTTCTCAAGAATTATTTGCTTCCTTTACTTTCGAACAGAGATCTAGACACCTCGCGGTCAAGCTTCTTCTTGCCCATTCAAGTACCTAATTCTACGGACATCTAGATTAATAAATAAATAGCGTCCTCCCAAATTGCAATAAATTAGACTCGTCTTTCCTCAGCTCCATCAATCCGCAACAATGGGCAGCGTCGAAACCCAATCCGCCGTGGAGGTCCCCTCGCACAACCGCTGTGAGCCGGGCTCCTTCCCACTCTCCCTCGCAACCTACCCCTCATGCCCAGCACCCGCGTCCATCGACGCCAAATCCGTGGCCACAACATGGGTCGAATCATTCAACACCGCCATCGCCGATCCTACTCTCGTAGGCGTCCCCGAGCTCTTCCTCGCTGAGTCCTACTGGCGCGACCAATTATGTCTATCTTGGGATTTCCACTGTCTTCAAGGCCCCGAGAAAATTGTTGCGCTTCTCAAGCAGTCACAGGATGGGAGTCGTGTCAAGTCCTTGGCTCTCGATACGAGCTCTGAGTTGAGGGCCCCGCAAGCGACGGTGTTTGATGCGGAGGGGAAAGTGCATACGGTGCAAGCTTTCTTGAAAGTCGAGACGGATGTGGGAAGTGGAGAGGGAATTGTGAGATTGGTTCAAGAAGGTGGTAATTGGAAAGTGTTCACGCTTTTTACCTTTTTAAAGGAGCTGAGGGGGCATGAGGAGAGCGTGGGGAAGAGGAGACCGCATGGTGTGGAGCATGGTGAACATGCGTCGCAGAAGAATTGGTATGCTCTGCTCTATTTGAGGCCCTTGAATTAGAAAACCCCTTCTTTGAATGAGTCAATCCTGATGTTTCTAGGTTTGATCGTAGGAAAGCAGAAGAGAACATGGAAGATGGAGAGCCGACGGTGCTTATTCTGGGTGAGCCCAAGCTCTTACTGCACTTGACATTGCTAATTCGTCTCAGGCGCCGGACAAGCTGGTCTTACAGTAGCAGCAAGACTCAAGATGCTTGGTGTCAGATCCTTAATTGTCGACCGCGAAGAGCGAATTGGTGATAATTGGCGTTCTCGTTATCATCAGCTGGTTCTTCATGACGCAGTCTGGTTCGATCATCTTCCATATCTTCCATTTCCCGCAAACTGGCCAATCTTCACTCCGAAAGACAAGCTTGGAGATTGGTTTGAATCTTACGTCAAGCTGTTGGAGCTCAATGCGTGGACTGAAACAACGATCACTAAAACGTCTTGGGATGAAACCGCGGGAAGATGGGACATCACGGTTGAGAGGACCAGAGATGGAAAGACTGAAACCCGTGTTCTTCACCCAAAGGTAAGATCCCTTCACTTCTCAAACTATCACTTCTCAAACTATCACTTCTCAAACTATCACTTCTCAAACTATCACTTCTCAAACTATCACTTCTCAAACTATCACTTCTCAAACTATCACTTCT
>Ga0182030_10019431_pt1 | contig 12924 bp, 9 predicted proteins | sample 812S3MmetaG_FD_121299 | JGI IMG/M metagenome (GOLD analysis project Ga0182030, IMG submission 121299) | Permafrost microbial communities from Stordalen Mire, Sweden - 812S3M metaG (Illumina Assembly) | ecosystem: Environmental > Terrestrial > Soil > Wetlands > Permafrost | place: Sweden... | reverse complement strand
TGGGGTTATCATTCCGAGATCTGGAGTGTTGTCAGATCGTGAATGTATGATGAAGAGGTCATTGTACTTACCGATGACGTTCCCTCCTGTTGGTTTTACCTTGACAGTCTTCTTGGGAGAGACAGGGGGTTGAAGAGATTTCATGATGGCACTGGCCCTCTTAGCAGAGGAAATTGAGAAAGCTGCCATGCGCCTCTCGTGGATCGCCTTTGGTGACTTTGCCATCTCGAGAGTGGTAGGGTTGTTGGCGGGGAAAGGCTTGATTGGAAGACTGATAGGAATCGCAAAGATAGACAATAGAAAGATGCCAATTGTAGACCTGCTACAATAGCGGGATTTTGTATTTGAATTGGGTATTTTGCCTAGTATTGTGCGAGCTAAGGTATTGTCTCTCTTGCCAATATCGAAGCCCTTGATATAGGGGGACAGCTGAGTTAATTAAGATCGAGAGTGAATAGAAAGAGACAAGATACTTTTCAGAATCTTCCATCGACCTCGATCTCAGATGTAAAGTGGAAGGAAGGCATAGGTGAATGCTCAATCTGTCATGTGGGCTTCAAAACTAAACAGAAATTCTCGCCAGCATCAGCACTTTCACCCAGAAGAAACTAGAATCCATTCAACTATTGAACTAGCATCCATCCACTTAACCCATAATCTTCCCTCTCATGATTTTGGCAAACTCCACATCCTCATCCGTAACCTCAGATCGGCCCGTATGCTCAGCAATGAGTTTCCTAGCTATGGAATATTAGTAGTCGTTTAGAAACGGAGAGAAGAATGGTAATGAAACACCTTTCAGGTCTTCGGAATCATTGCTTTGGGGTTCAACTTCGGTCCCAGCTGCGACTTCGTTTTGCTTAGAATTGGCGAGAGCTGTAGTGCGGCTGTCGTCAATCTTCTCACTACTCATTTGAACATCCTCAGAAACATTCTCAGGGCCGTGATATTCGATTATCGTGCTAAATTTATTTGGGTCTGAACCTGCGAACTCTAATATTAGCAATTTCCTCTTGCGCCTTCAAAATATTTGAGAAAACTTACCAGCTCCTAGTAGGCTCGGGTCAAGATAAGGCATGAGTTTATTGCGCGTGAAGACTCGTCGTCGTCTAATAATGGAACCGTCTGCATCCCTGCTTATCTTCCTAGAGAAGAGAGTTCTACCTCCTGCAGATTTCCGTTCAGTCTTGGAGATGGGTTTGGTGGATGCCATTGCGGTGATGAGGGTGTGCTTTGTTTTCAAGCTCTGAGTGGTGTCTTGTCAGGTGGTTAAAATAGAAATCAATATTGCGAGCAGATTGAAAAGGTAGTCAACGTTGATATAAATAGAGCAGCAGGGTTACTAAGGGCCACCCTTGGCAATGTTAAAGATTGTGGCAATCGCCAATTGCGCAAGTGACACTACTACCTGGCAAAAGAAACTCTTCCAAAACTATTCAAATAGCTTTTATATTTGGCAACTAAAGCCGGATATACCCCTGTTACACCCTGTAGTATAGAACATGATCGATCACAATTCATTACTAAGAAAACCTCTGATTTTCTTAAACAAAATATGTTTTGATCTTAGTGGGTCCTGCTTGTGGGCTTTTCTTTTCCACGGCAAGTAGAATTTAGCATTGGGCATGTGGTGGGGTACATGAATGTAGAAGTGTAGGGACTTGGAAGAAAAAAAGCCCGATCAGAGCTGGGAGCCTTGGATCTCGAAAATAGAGTCAAGAAAAGCGTGGAATGGCAGCAGATTAATAACCAAAAGACGATCGATGACAGGATGTGGTGGTTGAATCTATTCTAACACAATGGCCTTCAATAGATTTTGAGACACAAGATAGCCAAAAATTTCCAAACTATCTCCACGACTGACTGCAGGCATGATTGACTTGGAATGCTCTTTTCAAATCTCGACTTTCGACAGCTTTGAATCGCCAGCAATTTCGTATACTCTGGGACTCGCGAACCCAACAGATAATTGCTGATTCGATTCAAAAGATTTTCTCGAACTAGGTGGAATCGCCTGAATATCGAAACGAGCTGGTCGATTAGCGAGGGAGCTGCTAATACGCCGGTCTGCGACAACTTTCTTTTTTTCTACGGGCTACACCTCCCAGGGAGAAGCGAGCCTTTATGGCGGTCTTCTTAGTTCATGCCACTTCGATAGCGCAATGGGCGACGATGAAGGTTTGCGTAAACCCCAGAATAGGCTGGGGTAAAATAAATATTTAGTTGGATCGATTTCTTAATTAGAGATAAGATTGATGTCCTCAATTCCTCGTTATAAAACAGAACAAGCTTGTAATTAAGCAATTCAAGCTGAGATGGCCAACACTGTCTAGTGACTTGTGATACGACCAGTCAGACTTGAGCCTCACCTTCGACCAGGCTCGCGGTTTGTGAGGCAAAGTGATAGGTCATATCTGAGAAATCGTAGTATCCTCTGAGATATGCAATAACATTTCCGCACGATCACATGCTAAAGTTCGTCATATATCCCACTCACGGTTGAGCGTGGGAAAACATAGGAGGGCTCGAAATAGTGGGTTCTTGCCCAGCCACACTTCTCAAGTATCATGTTGGGCCATTCTAGCCATGCAGACCACTCAAAGCCTAGGTAATCCGAGACTGTTCTGATCATGTATGCAGGCTTTTCCTGCCAATACCACCACCTGTTTCCTACGAAGCGGATATTGAAAAGCGCGATCGCAAACCAATGCATATGAATGATCATTGCAATCGGGTCCAGCATATTTGCTAAATTGAGAAAACTGCTTGGGATGAAACCGCCATATCTGAGAATCCACCCAAGATTATATTCGGCCTCCTCTGCGGTGAAGTCCTCTCGAGATGTTGAGACTGCAATGAGAGTTGTTAGAGATTCGATTCGCTCAATGTAAATGTCCAGATGCGGAGTTGTTGGATCCAGTGAATTGATTAAAGCCATGAGGGTCTAGAGACTTTTAAATTAGACAATTTTCTAAACTTGAATGTTTTAAACCGTGTAAAGTATCGAAAAGGGGGTATTAGGGGGGCACAAATACCGCACACGGTCCGTTGGTTGGCGTCAGATTTCGATGGAACAGAGGTGGTGTACATATGTGCCTGAAAGGACCTTTGCGAGCATGATGACGATCCGCAGAAGCCAATGGGATAAGAGCTTTGAGATGTTTGCATGCCCCTTCTTCAGGCATAGCATAATTGTAAGGATTGAAGTCCAGGATAGAGCAATAATAGAGAGAAAGAAGCAAAGCACCACCCATAAGTGCGTCTTGATTTACAACGACATTGGTCTCGAGCAAAGCAGGGCGAAAGGAGGAGATTGCGTGATGTAGATGGTGAGCCTCAAGTATCTTGTAGTCGATGTATTGTGAGCTCTTACTAACACTTGACTTCCGTAGATGGCGAGAAGCGACGGTCAACATTGCGTGCATGAGGAAGTTGTTCTAAATTGAAGCCGTCAGAGCCTGATTTACCAGGGGAAAAGGTAAGAATTTTATCTTACATTGAAAGCCAGCTTCATAATGTCGCGGGTCCAACATATCTGGGGAATCAACAAATCTGAACTTATGACAAGTTCGAAATGTGCCAGAAGCTTGTTGTCTCTTACATCAAAAGTTTCCAGGTCATCCTTAGGCATAGTCCACAACTGGTATCCTATAGACTCAGCGGGAACGTAAATGGGTCCCGAGAATTTCAAGTTCTTGTTCGAGAAATTGAAGTTTTGAAAAGGGACTTCAGTCCTAACAGCAGTTGGCTTAGGAGCTGGCTTGGATACCTTGGAGCTAGTAGCCGCGGAGAAAACATTGGTCTTTTCTTTCCATTTCGGGAGCTTTATCGCTACGTAGATGCAAGCTCGATTTTGTAACAAACATCTGGAGCAAGCTGGACGTTGTTCGTCACACTAGGAGAATTCAGTTTGCAGGTCATCGCAGCAGCAGCAACATCCACAAATCACATGACTGACAGGCAGCAGCTTAAGATAGAACTTCTACAAACTGCAGCACAGATAAAGCTCAGGAATGTACATATCCAGAAGGAAAAGGATGAGAGAAGAGAAGAATTCGAACCTTAACTCTCCGTTCTTTGCATCCAACGCAACCTCCCCTGGATTTCCCCTTTGATTTTCGAGACCGAACAACGAGGGTGCTTTCTTGGTGGCCTGGTGAGTCTTTACAAGTTCTAGCGTTCGGCATATTAAGGCTATTAAGCCATGTATATATTTACAACGTCTTTTGAAGCTGATGCGTAGGAATGGAAGCGGAACTAGAGATTCTGAGCACAAGAAGGTAGCACTAGGATTGTTGACGAAGCTAGGAAGTTCATGATCAAGTCAAAGTATTCTTTAACTTGGGAACTAAGGTCATAATGAAAGGATTTTCAATGTTCGAGAAGGATCAAAATATGCTTAATTGCGGCGCAGTCAGTCTTACAACATACAACGAGGATGAAAGTGGCGGTACATACTGCGCTTCTAGAAAGAGCAGCTAAGAGCAGCCGGTCCGCTCCTCAATGAACATGCCGTGAAGGGAACTGAATTGAACGTCCGGTAAGATGCTATAACTAGGAAGGCGGACTGAGGTTCTATATACAGATCTTGGTTTATCGGATTGTGGACGTTATCTTAAAAAGTATCTTTTCCCGCTCGCTTAATAAACGCACACTCGGATTCAATGCAGAGCCGCCGCACCCAACAAGGCCAGGCGCGTTCCAAGGCAAGGAATCTCAATTCCACATCAACAACCTCACGAAGTACTCGAATCAACACAAGCCCGCGCATTTTTCTTCCTGACTTTCTTGTCGCAACATATGCGCGAATTCACAGCAGCGATTTTCGTAGCATAAATTAACACAGCAAGCCTGCGAACAACACCGCTCCTAGAATACAAATCGTGCTCGCTACAAGCACCATGGCGGACTATTCGCAATACAAAGTGCCTGATCTGAAGAAGATCCTTGCAGAGAGAGGCCTTGTGGTTTCCGGAAATAAAGCCGATCTCATTACGAGGTTACAGGAGGATGACAAAAAGTCGGGAGGAGGAGCTGGTTAGTACTTTGAATGGGATCTGGAGAGACCCGGTCCCAATTTTACAGAATTCTAACGGGTGTTTACTTCCAGCTGGCGAGGACGAGATTGACTGGGACGAAGATGATAACAAAACTACGAATGCACCAGCTGCGGCTGCTGTAGCGGCTGGAGGTAAGGGTCAAGTCGCAAACCCAACTGCAGTACCCAACCAGAAGGTCGACGTCGAACCCTCGACGACAAAAGATCTGAAAACCGCTGGAGCCGATGCATTAAAGGATGCAGGTAGTGCGGCCGTATCAGGAGGAGCTACAACGACAGAGACGGTAGCTGAATCAGATGCACCGAAACAGGATTTCAGCATTGGTATTGAGCAGACAGATGCGGAGAAGGAGGCAGAGCGAAGAGCGGCTCGAGCCAAACGATTCGGTATAAGTGAAGATGATGAGGAAAAGAAAAAATTGGACCGTGCGAAGAAGTTCGGATTGGATGCTACGGACTCCATTGTGAAGGGCCTGGACTCGGCACTTCCTGAGAGGAGGGCTAAGAGAGGTCGAGAAGGACGGGAAGAGAAACAGGGCGGAAGAAGTGCAAAGCGACAAACCCCAGATCGGAGGACGGGACCAGCGCCGAAAGCTGCGGGCGGCGCCAAAAAGCCTTCAGCACGAATCACTGATGATCCGACAGAGAAAGCAAAGGCAGAGGCAAGAGCAAAGAGATTCCAGACTGCTGCTTAGTCTTTTAACAAATCACCAGCGAAAAGTCTTCCGTGTCTGAAGGGAATCGGGTGTATAATAGAAAATTGATAGCATTTGCAGGCAATCAAATTCGAGCGCCATGGCGTTCTTTGGGGGCTCAATTTCACAATTACGCGTTTCTATTCCCTTCCCCACTTTCCAGCCATCCTGCGAATGCGAGTCTACCAATAAGTACGAGGTGAAACACCAAGCATGGTTGCTGTGTATATTGCTTGCATGGCTTGATGTTGGAACGGTACCTCCCGACTTGGGAGGTCCCAAATATTCCACGATCCATCCCTTAAGGAAGTCACTTTCCGCATTGGCGGCCGCCACCAGGTTAACTAAAATAACCCTGTAACGGGTAGAACAGACCTCTGGGGTTTGTGTGGTACCCGATTTGACGAATCGGGGTGTGAATATGGCAATTGACATCCTCATAGGCTTGTACTAGTATAAATGGGCCCGTGTCACTATATAGGACACATCCAGGCCCGCGATTAACGTGATCGTCTTGCCCGTGCTCTCAATCAAACTCTGACGATACGACCTCGCCGAGCAAATGATAACTTAAGCGTGACTTCTGCCGACTTTATAGGTTCGACAGATTAGGTGCTGACAGCTGATACGAGGATCGTGCCCGAAAAAGGGCAAACCCCGCTCTCTTGATGTCTCCAACAGAGCGGAAGAGGAGGGATGAATAACAAGGATGAGCACACCACTTCGACATCACGTTACTTGAATGGATCCAGAGGCCCCCGGACCAGAAAAGCCATTCCACTTTCTCCAACCCAATAGGAGGCCGTTCATGAAAGAACGGCTCAAGAGGACCCTCCGAAGACTGATATGGGCGCCGCACATCGGCCCCAAAGTCCTACCAGGATCTGAGCTTCTAGGTATCGTGACATTTTTCAGGGCCTCAAATTTGCCTGCCACGTCAACGCATGAATCACAAGCAAAACTCTTCTTTTGAACTGTGGCGGGTGCATTGCAGATATGCACAGACTGCGCCACGATCCGCAGGTTGGCGATTGACGCCGCCAACGCACAGTCGCCATCGGCAGATCCGCTAATGCGCGCTTCAGCTTTGCTGGGAGCGCAAACCAAGATTCAGGTCCCAGGCTACCGTCATTGTACTGGTACTTCGTCTCTCACCGACGAGAAGGCAGGAGCTGCAAAATTGACGAAGATCTCCTGCTTGGGCAGCAATCGCCATCAAACTCTCATTTTCTTTCCATTGAGCACCTTCTATTCGCAGGCATCTTTTGCCGGCGTTCTTGAACCCTGCTGATATCGTTCACAGCCGTCACGGCAACACGACAACTTTCTTCGTGATCCATTCTAGACTTTCGTCTTCATGATAGATAACAAATTTCAATACCTATTGGTACAATTCACGGGCACTATTGCGGGTAGGGAGAAACAGAATCAGTTCAGGGGCTTTTCGCAAAATGGCGAGGCGCCGAGCTGCGAAATTTATCAGAACCATTGGATGAGAAAATATCCGAGACCACCAATGAATTCACGAAGAACGTTAGACGGGGATCACGAATATATGAACTACAAGCAATTGAAAAAGCGGCCGAATAAGAATCCAATACCCAGGGATCTTCAATGTGCTGACTGTTGGCCGCCACCAAATGATTGCAACTTTTGGCAGGACAGACTCGGGAAGACGCCTGAGTCGAGGGCACGATGCGACCCGTTGGAGGCCGTTCGCTGTTTGTAGCAAATCGTAAGACATACACAACATGTCAGCGGGTCTCCGCGTGAAGAAGTACCACGGTATTGCTGAAACCGGGGCCTGAAAGCTGACAATATGGATCCGGCATGAGCGAATTGACAGGTCCAATGACCAGCACCTGACCAGGCTGACGGTGAAGAAGCGCAGTACCTCAGGATTACATGTACATGTACAGGGAGACCACGAAAATAGACTCATTCGCGACAAGCGCCATTGCGCACCAAACCGATACTGGCCTACGCCTACTCCAGGACAGTGCTGTATGCCAAGCGTACGGCACTGTAAGTTAGGCGACGAATGACGACCCGGCGTCTACAGGCATCCCACGACGTCCGAAAATCTTGAAGCGAGTCTGCCTCAACCCTCTTCACCGCTCAACGAATGAACGCGAAAGAGCGGCATAACAGCACCTCATAGGTCTCAGGCACATGCAACTTGTGCAGCTTGCAGAAGCGTTGACAACGTACCAGGCGGTGCAGTGGTCCTGATGAGATCGTCCTTTCTTTTGCCCTGTTTCTTTACTGCAGAGCCCATGCTAAGGCCATGCATTATCCTCTCAACAGGACCGGAGTCTATGCTTCTGCAACGGTTTCTATTCCAGTCCTCCGGCGATTCCAGTGGTACCAGGCCACCTGACTGGGAGGTCTGTACGTTATGACTGGCATTTGCTTAGGAGAGAAACGAGTCCAACGCCACAAGCAGGTATCTGGACTGAGAAGCCGCGGTATTTTGTCATCCAGATTCGAATTTTCCATTGATTCCACACGTCAGTCTACGCACGCCATTAAACTTTGGTCGCGATCTGTCTTGCGTTTACTAAAGAACAGGCGGCTCGCCCTCGCCCAACTAAACTCTCGTCTCCGTTTGCGGGCACACACACCAATTCCTAGTCCCCCACATCTTAGCCCTTGAAGATCCCGGGAACCAGTGCGACCCTTAAACATCGCGATTCCTTCGAAAGCCTCCATTTTTACCATTTTTGCTCTTTGAACCGGAAATTTAATTGTTTTTATTATTGATCTTGTTTTTTTCCACGTCGCACAGTTTCGACATACCCTGGCGGTGCATTGCTTTCCACCCTATACACGCATTTTAACTTCCTGTGTACGCGAGTTCCAGGTGTATTCTCCACCACCACCACTGCACAGATTTGTCTGTACATTTTAGATAGCAGAGGCTACCTCCGCATTGCACTTCAAACCTTCTTCCTATATGAGACAGGACCTCGCGGACAACGGTTCGTGACGAACATTGGCAGTAAGATCTTACTATCACGTAAGGTTCTTTTTGCTGACTGCGATCCAGATCCTTATGTAATTTGATAAAGCTCAAGGCAGGTAACAAGCCTAGCACGGAATGTCGAATATATGTTGCGTCTTTTCATAACGTTTGTTACACGATATACTTCAGAAGCAATGCAGAGGTAGGGGATCATCATGGCATCATACAAATTGGGCTTCGACCCACCAACTCGACCAGGCGATCCAGGCCGAAATAAGAGACTTGGAACATACATACAGCCGGGAGAGAAAGGGATGGGGTACAGAGAACCAGATATGGCGTATATGACAGGTCAAATGGAGACAAGAAGAGGCCACACTCCTGTGAGCAGGCCGTATCAGACTGGCCTGCCTAGGCCCAGCATGCGGGAGCCTTCTCCCAGTATGAGGGTGGTGCCGGAATCCAAGTCCAGAGGAGTCGCGTCGACCAATTTTGGCTTTGGAAGGTCAAATACAAAAGCTGGTAGGGCGAGCCCTACTCCAGAGTTGAAGAAGAAATCATCACGGAATGTTTTGAGGAGGAAACCATCTTCTGTTGCGTGGCAACAGGCTGGAAGTTCTCGTCCATCTACGGAAAGATCCGGGTCTTCCTCTCCAACCAAATGGTCGCGGACATCGGCAGAAACCCGTCCAAGCATTGAAGCCTCTCTAAAGTCAGCGGAAGCGTACAATGAGATCTTTACCAGGACTAGCGCTAAGACTTCTAACACCCGAGAACCGCCACAAATCATTCCAGAGCTGGATCGATATCGTTCTAGACCAGAACCAATACATGGTGGCAATAGGGTCATGGCTGATGTGCCCCGACTGGCAACTCAGGACCTACCTCCTCCAACGCCTTTAATATCAGGAACACCAGTGTATTCCGGCATGAGTAGTAATCATAATCGATACAGTGGCTACAGTGGGAGTGGCTATAGTGCAAGTCCTTCAACGCGGTTCTCCGAATCGCCCGGGCCTGGCGCTTTCAGCAGAGATACGACCCCTACATCCATGTCATCTCAATCGCCAGGAATATTGGCTCCTGTAAAGACAAATGCACCAAGACTTCGGCAGGGTAGCCCTGCTTTTTACCGACCTTCAGTCACCAGAAGAAGGGCAGGGAGTACTTCAAATGAGGTTGAAGGACCCACTGTCGATACACACGGTCTACCAGTGTTGCGAGAATCCATCACTTCATCGTCGTCAAACTCTACAGTAAAGGGGGAGGGAAAGGCAAAAGATAAGGAGAAGAAGAAGAAGAAGCGACTTTCACCCTTACCACCCTCTCCACCCCCAAGAAAGTCGTCTCAGAAGTTCAAGAAACAGCGTTCCGAACATCAGGAGTCACCTTCCAAGGCATCTCAGGCCCCAGCGAAACCGATCATGACATCTCCTTCTGAATCATCACCGTTAAAGCCCCGAGATGGTCCGTCACCAACCCAATCCAAGACCACACCACCAGTACGGCCAAGCAGAGAAGGGACTCCAAACCTGCAACAGGAGTCGATGACAGTAATACAGAGCAATCTAGCTGGACTCAACATCCCTCAAGAAAGACGTCGAAGTCTCCTTCCGCGTGGCACTTCGCCTTTGCAGACTCAACAACCTCGTTCCAAACAGACATCCAAACTTCCGTCCAGGAATCCCTCTCCGAACCCTCTTCAGCCCTCACACCGAGAAGGGACACCTGCACCTTCTGGCTTGGGTATCATTCCTGACTTGAGACCGCAAGAAGTACGCCCTTCCGCAAGAAGTCAAGCTACACGTACACCTAGTCCAAGCGTTGCCACCAAACCTCGTTTTGGCCTGTTTGGGAGACGGACCAAGACTGCTCCGGCAGAAGTTCCTACCTTCGAGAGCAAAGACAAAGTTTTGAGGAAGGGTCCAGCTGCTGGTACCGGACATGAAGGATATAGCAGGTATGGTCTTCATGGCAGAAGTAGCAGTGCCCAGGGAGCTGGTAGAGTTCGCGATCGAAGTATGAGTGGCGCAAGTTTGTCTCAGGAGAGTGTCGGCAGCACTCGGGCTCATGATCCATTCTTACTCGAGAGAATGAGTCCCGTCATTATTGCTGGCGGAGGAGAGATAATTGAAAATAGGAATACGAGCTCCGAGCTGACGCGAAGTGAGAGTAACACGAGTCTCCTATTGGATCGGCCGAGTGTGGATTCTAAGGGATCGTCTAAGACTAGCTTAAGCCACGAAATATCCCGCACTACGCTATGGCCTTCAGCGCTTCCTCGAGACAACCCAAAGAGGGAATCAATACTTGCAATACCCAAAGGTCGACGTCCGTCAGACAGTAGTGATGATAGTGTGCCAAAACCGTCTCTGGCATTTCGTCGCTCGATGCAGCGTCTCAATAACTCAGCAACTGCCCTACAACTACCAAAGCCTCTTACGATACCTGGTATAGGAGTGTCGCCGTCTTTGCGGAGCTTGGAATCGAGTCTCTTGTCTGATGAGTCGCAAATGGACATACCTGGCGACACGACCAGGGGGCGCAAAGGTCAGCTCACCAAACCGAAGAAACGGGAGAAGCGTCCTAAATCTCCTCGAAAATGGAACTTCTTTCATCGGTCAAAACCAACAGTCGAACCTCCGATCGAAGTTGCAATGCCCGTTTCTGTTGGCAGGCCTCCTGTGAAGGCAGTCCCGCACTACGCCTTACTCGACTCTTCCGACGAGCAACAGGATGGAGAAATGGATCTAGAAGACATTCTCCGTGACGCTGATGTTGTAGATTTGAATGATGACGAGCTGGACGCGCTACAATTTGGCACATACAAGGAAAACCTGAAGCGCATAGAGGACCTCAACACAATGATGGAAACACCAATTCCCGAACTCATTGCTGAGCGCGCTCCAATAATTTTCTCCTCGTCTGAGCCAGTGTATTCAACACCAGAGTTACCGCAGATGGAAGCCGTAAATGCGGGGGTTGCGTTGCGTCCACAGGATCTACATCTAACGCAAGATACGGCACCAGTACGGCCTAGTCGATTGCCCCAAGTTGGCAGAATTCCAAAAGTGGTATCTGCGAGACCTGTTGCAACCTCCCCGAAGTCATTCTCAAGACCTTTCGCCCGTCTTAGTACAATCCAGCCACTTCAAGACCCTATCATGCTTGATGAAGCCTCCATTGGACTAGGCCCCAGCCCACCCAAGTCTTCTACTCCAGAACCTCTACTAAAGGACTCTGAAGATCTCAAGGGTCTGGTCTTGCAACCAGGATCTGGCGATTATACGGCAGAGTCTACGATTGGAAATCACAGAGATTTTCTTGCCTTCTCTCCACGAAAGGATTCCGAAGCTACGACGAGCAGCTCTGGTGGTTTAAGCTTCGCTGGAACCACGGCCGTCATTCCTCCGGCGGATGCTGCACTCGAAGAAGACGAAGTATGGGATGAATACGACGATCTGATTGAAAATAATGACAATGTCAAAGTCCCTATCTCTGCAACATCTTCGCACGGGGATCCTTTTCAATATGAGAGTTATCAATCTCGACAAACTGGGGAGGCGAAGGCCCTAATGAAACAATCGCCCACTCTCTTGCAAACGCCAAAAATTGTAGACATACCTAGCCACGCTCGCAGATCTGCTCTTACAACGTCAAGTGTTTACAGCACTGAAACGACTGGGAGAATGAAGGATGCACTAGCTACTGTTCCAACACCAACAACCCCAATGTCATTTACAGACTTCTTTTCTGGTTACGGCGATCGTAATAACTCGGTACATGGCGATTCAGCTCGCAGACCTCGACGGGCGTCCCAAAGTAGCTCTCGAAAGTCCGGTTCTAGCAGTCACACTAGGTCTGGCTCTGGTCTTATGACAATCACTAAGCAGGAGAATAGTTCCCCTATCTCTCAAGTCAATCTTCGGGTGGGGTCAATGACTGTCAGTAAGTGGCTCACATTTGGACATGTACTCTTCAGTCCAGCGCGGGAAGAAATCATGCAATTAGAAGGTCAATCTAAACGCCATTCCATCCTTGTCATCGATGGTCTTGGCAATGGTACGACTACTCCCCATCCCATACCTCGCTATACTAACACATCTCAGACGACTGGTCCTTCTACGCCGCTGAAACCTACCCCGCCGCAACATTCTATAACCTTTCTCCCACTCGACCCCTCTCCGCCTCCCAACGCCTCTCAG
>Ga0182030_10019428_pt1 | contig 12927 bp, 14 predicted proteins | sample 812S3MmetaG_FD_121299 | JGI IMG/M metagenome (GOLD analysis project Ga0182030, IMG submission 121299) | Permafrost microbial communities from Stordalen Mire, Sweden - 812S3M metaG (Illumina Assembly) | ecosystem: Environmental > Terrestrial > Soil > Wetlands > Permafrost | place: Sweden... | reverse complement strand
ACGATGTAGATCACGATCGCGATGTAGCCGCCGGTACGTCCGGCAAACGTGATGAACTCGAAGAGCACGCTCTTGGCGAGAAACGCGATGATCAATCCGGCGGTCAGGCCGATCGCCCCGCCCACGAGTTCGCCCGGCGCCATCCGGTCGATCGCGCGCTCGACCGCGACGAGTTCGCGCTCGAAGACCCGTTGCGCCATCGGCACGATCAACACGCCGAGCAGCGCACCGATCACCGGCGCGATCACGACCGCGGCGAATTGCCACCATTGGCTTGCGATGTGAATCGAGATCGCGCGATCGTAGGCCTCGCGGCCGAGGAGAAATCCGGTCGTGCCGAAGATCGCCGCAAAGACGAGCCGCAGCACCACGCCGGCCAGATGCCCGCCGGGATCACGTTCGGGCGAGGAATGCACCACAGACATCGTTGGCTAGAAAACGACCGCGCGCGGTGAGGCGCACGCTGCGTTCGTCGGCAACGAGGAGACCAGCTGCGGCGTATTCCGCGATGACCGGTGCGTAATGCGTGAAAACATCGACGCCATACCGTTCGCGGAACGTGCCCGCATCGACTCCCTCGCACGTGCGGAGAGCAAGCATCACGGCCTCACCGGTGCGCGCGTCACCCATCAGTTCCTCGGAATCCCCTGGGATGGCCTCGCCGGCTAGCGCTGCCGCCTCGTACGCCGCGCGGTCGCGGCTGTGCGTCGATCGCACGCCTTCGAGGTAGGATGCCGCCCCAACGCCGAGTCCCAGGTAGGCACCGTTACGCCAATAATTGGCGTTGTGCTCGCAACGAAAGCCGGGCCGGGCAAAATTGCTGATCTCATAGTGTTCGAAGCCGGCCCGGGTCAGCTTCTCGATTGCCAACGCGAACATGCCCGCCTCGCGTTCGTCATCGGCAAAGGCCGCCGGTTCCCGCGCCTGCCAGCGCGCATACGGCGTCCCTTCCTCGATCGTCAGTCCATAGGTCGAAACGTGCTCGACCCCGAGCCCGATCGCGGCGTCGAGCGAACGTTCCCACGATGCCTCGGTTTGCCCCGGAACGCCGAACATCAGATCGATGTTGACGTTGTTGAAACCGCCGGCGCGTGCGCGGCGCACGGTCTCCGCAACGTCGTCCGCGGAATGCTGCCGCCCAAGCACGTGCAACTCGGCGGCTTCAAACGATTGCGCGCCGATCGAGAGCCGGTTGAATCCGCCGGCGCGCAAGACATCGAAGCCCCCGGTGAGCCTGCGATCCGGATTGACCTCGGTCGACACCTCGGCATCGTCGCGCACGCCAAACCGCTCGCGGAGCAGCGCGAACACGCGCACGAGCACCGCCGGCGCGTACGCGTTCGGCGTCCCGCCACCGTAGAACACGGTCGTAGCATCGAGCCCAGGCGCCTGCGCGATCTCCGCTTCGAGCGCGCGCACGTACCGGTCGGCGGCGCGTTCGTCGTAGGCCCACTTCGCGAAATCGCAATACGGACACAGGTACGGACAGAATGCCCAATGGACGTAGAGCGCGGCCTTCATCGATCAGGCCGGAAGAACGAAGATGCCGACGGCACCCGGTCCGGCATGCGTCCCGATCACCGGACCCGCTTCAAAAACATCGAAGGAGCGCAGATCGGTCACGATGCGCTGCTGCAACCGCGCGCCGACCGTTGTAGCGAGTTCCGCCGCGCGCGTATGGATCACGCACACCCGCGCACCCGGGGCCGCATTTGCGTCCCGTGAAGCGGCCGCAACCATTGTTTCTTGCGCGCGGGCGAACGTGCGAACGCGCGCTTCTTCTTCGATGCGGCCGCCGTCGATGCGCAGCACGGGCACGATTTTCACCAGCGAACCGATGAATGCTTGCGCGCGCGAAATGCGTCCGGTGCGCACCGCATGCGAGAGGTCGGGCAACGTCGCGTAGCCGCGTTCGCGATCGCGGTCCACGGCCAACGCCGCCAGAATCGCCGCGGCGCCCGCTCCGTCACGCGCGAGATCCGCGGCGTGCATCGCTTGCAGCGCGAGACCACCCGAAACGGTCGCGCTATCCACGACGTGAATCGCCGCGCCCGGAAACTGCTGCGCCGCAGCCGTTGCCGCGTTGATCGTCCCTGAGAGCAGCGACATGATGGTCAGACAGACAACCGGCCGTCCGGTCTCGACGTGCGGGCGAAAGATGTCCTCGAACATCGCCGACGTGGGCTGCGAGGTCGTCGGCAACACCGCTTCGTCGCGCAACTTGGCATAGAACGCATCGCGCGTGAGGTCGATCGTGTCGCGATACCGCGTTTCACCGAAATTGACGAAGAGCGGCACGACTTCGATACCGAATCGTGCTTGCGTCGCCGGGTCGAGTTCGCTGGTCGAATCGGTGACGACGGCAACGGCCGCCATCAGTTGACCTCGGCTGCGTCCGCGATGGCCAGCGTTCCGCTCAGTGACGCCTCGATCGTGCCGACGAGATTCCGCTCGACGAGCGCCGCCGCGTTGCGAATCGCATTGTGGATCGCGATCCGGTTCGAACGTCCGTGCGTGACGATGCAGGCGCCGCGCAAACCCAGCAGCGGCGCGCCTCCGTAGGTGTCGTAGCTCAAACGCGCGCGTAATTTCTGGAACGACGGCTTGAGTAAGAATGCCCCGGCCTTCCCGATCGGCGGCGCGTCATCGATCATCTCGCGGAGCATCGTGCTGATGAATTGCGCCGCGCCCTCCGATGTCTTGAGGATCACGTTGCCGACGAACCCGTCGCACACGACGACGTCGGCATGATGTTCGTAGATATCCTTACCTTCGACGTGACCGATGAAGTGCAGCGGCGCGTCATCGAGCAGCGCCGCGGCTTCGAGCGTTTGCTGATTGCCCTTACTACGTTCTTCGCCGATCGAGACGATGCCGACGCGCGGCCGTGCGATGCCCAGCGCCACCTTCGCGTAGGCATCGCCCATCAATGCGAACTGCGCGATCCATTCCGGCCGGCAGTCGACGTTCGCACCCGCATCGCACAACACGAACGGGCCGCCGACCGTCGGCAGCACCGCAGCAATTGCCGGGCGTGCGATCCCCGGAATCGTCCGCAAGCGCACGAGGCCTATGGCCAGAAACGCACCGCTGTTGCCGGCCGAAAGCGCGGCATCGGCGCTGCCGTCGCGCACCATCTCGACCACGTGCCCGAGACTCGTCCCGCGCGCGCTGCGAATCGCTTGCGCCGCCGGTGCGTCCATCGCTATCTCGCCGGCAACGTGTACGATCTCGATCGATCCGGCGAATTCGCCCAGCAACGGACGGATTCGCGCTTCGTCGCCCGCCAGCGTCAGTTCGACCCCACCTTCACGATGCGCGAGGATCGCGCCGGCGACGATCTCGCCGGGCGCGTTGTCGCCTCCCATTGCATCGATCGCAATGCGCGCGCGTTTGGTCACGGTCTGCACGTTCTTGCCTTTTCGGCCGAGGGTCGATCCGCCTGGGCGTCAGCCTTCGAAGGACACCCAGTACTCATGGTCGGCCTGGCCTCCGTAGTAATATTCAACCGTTACGCCGGCAAAACACTCGCCAAGTTCGGCCGCATGGCGTTCCGCATCGCGCTCCTTCTGCTTACCGCCGTAATAGAGCGTCACGACGCCCGGCTCGTCCGCGGCCAGACTCTGCACGACGCTGTTGAGGACCTCGCCCAGCGTCGGCGCGGTCACAAGGCGTCCGTCGATCGTCGCGGCAGGCGCGCCGTTACGCACGGCGACCCCGCCGACGCTCGCATCCTTGCCGGCAAAAAACACGGCGGCGGCGCCGACCGCGGCCATCGCCGCTTCGATCGTTCCCGCGGCGGGCGCGGCGTCGCGTCCGCCGAGCGCGAGCACGACGGCGAGACCCCGCACGATGTCGCGGGTCGGCACGACGGTGACATCTTTTTCGGTCAACGCGTCGACCTCGCGCGCGGCAAGCGCGACGTTTGGATCGTTCGCAAGTAAGTAGACGCGTGAAGTGAGCGTCGCATTCACGCCCACGAGCAGATCTTCAACGCTCGGGTTTGCGCCGCGCGGCATCGGGATGGTCACATCGGCGCCCAGCTCACGCGCGATACGTGCGAAACCGGCACCCGGCACGACCGCGGCGATGCCGAACGCTTTCGGCGCGACGTCGACGACCAGCAGCCGATGCTGCCGCGCCATATCCTCGATCTTCAGTCGCGTGGGCGTACCGTGCTTTGCCGCCACGGTTTGCACGTCTTCGGGCCGGCCGGTGTGAACGTGCACTTTGAGCATCGGACGGTTGCCCGCAACGATCAACGAATCACCGTACGGAACGAGCAGATCGCGCAACGCATGCGCCTCGATCTTCGCATCGTCGAGCACGAACTCGGTGCAGAAACGATACTCGCCGACGACTTGCTGCTGCGTAAAAACCCCCGCGCGCAGCGGCCGGCGCGGGAAGGCCGTCGCACGCACGGTGCTCTCGGGCAGAAAGCGCAGCGCGCCCTCGATGAAATAGCAGAAGCCCGCGCCGCCCGCATCGACGACGCCGGCCTCCGCCAACGCCGGGAGCTGTTCGGGCGTGCGCTCGAGTGCATCGTTCGCGGCTCGCACGACGCCCGCAGCAAGACGATAGAAATCCGGCTCCTTGAGCGCGAGCGCGTAGGCTTCGTCGGCGGCAACCTGGGCAACCGTGACGATCGTGCCCTCGACGGGCTTCGCTAACGCGGCGCGCGCCGACGCCACCGCGTCCCTTAAGGCGACCGCGAGCCCGAACGTATCGATGCCCTCCCGGTGGCGCACGTTGTGCGCGAACCCGCGGAACATCTGCGCGAGGATCACGCCCGAGTTGCCCCGCGCACCGAGCAAGCTACCCTTGGCCAACGCCGCCGCTACGACGGACAGGGGCCGGCCGCGGACCGCCGCGGCCTCGCGCAGCGCGGCTCGCGCTGTGAGGTACATATTGGAGCCGGTATCGCCGTCGGGGACCGGAAAGACGTTGAGGTCGTTGAGAACGTCGCGGTATTTCCGTAAGAAATACGTCCCGGCCGCGACGAATTTGCCGAACGCACGCCCGTCGAGGGTGGTCAGAGGCATGGGCGTCGGCTTTAGCCGGGTGCGGGGACCCGGCCTTTCCCGAGCCACGGGTTGCTTGAGAACGCGTCGCATGATACAATTCGCCTGTTATGGCCAAGAGATGCGACGTTTGTGGCAAGGGACCGATGGCGGGGAACAACGTCAGCCACGCAATGAATAAGACCAAGCGCCGCTGGCTGCCGAACCTGCAAGCCGTGCGAATTGACGACCGTGGCACCCATCGGACCGCCCGCGTCTGCACGAACTGCCTGCGCTCGAAGCGCGTAAAGCGGATCGGCGTAATCTAACCGCTTTCGGCCCTGGGCGCGTGCAAATGCGGCCAAAAGTCGAGATGCAACACGCCCATTCGTGGGAACGAGTGGTGATGTGGAAATTTTGGCTGCACCTAAAACGCTGACGATTCACGTCGGCTGTCAATTTGATTACGCGACCGACCACGAGGTGCCGGCTATTTGCATCGTGCGCCCGGGGGGCTTCGACGGCGTACGTTTGCTGACCGAGACGTGGATGACGACGCCGCCGGTCGCCTATCACGACTACGTCGACCTCTTCGGCAACGTCTGCCGCCGGCTCACGCTGCCGGCCGGGCTCGCCACGATCTATTACGACGCGCGGGTTGAAGCGCCGACCGAGGCTGAAGCCGTCGACCCGGCCGCCGTGCAAACCCCAGTCGAAGATCTGCCGGACGACGTCCTCACGTACACCCTGCCGAGCCGCTTCTGCCTCTCGGATGAGCTTTACAACCGTGCTTGGCAGCAATTCGGCGCGACGGAGCCGGGTTGGAACCGGGTGCAAGCCATCGTTCAATTCGTCCACGACCACGTAAAGTTTGGTTATCAATACGCCGCGCCGACCCGCACGTCAAGCGATGTGCTAAACAACGCAACCGGCGTTTGCCGCGACTTCACCCACCTCGGCATCGCCCTCTGCCGCGCCATGAGCATCCCGGCCCGCTACGTGTTCGGCTATATTCCCGACATCGATATCCCGCCATCAGCCCCGCCGATGGACTTTTGCGCTTGGTTTGAGGCCTATCTCGACGGGCGCTGGTGGACGTTCGACCCGCGAAACAACGACCGGCGCCGCGGGCGCGTCATTATCGCACGAGGACGCGATGCTGCCGATGTACCAATGGTGACCACCTATGGAAATGCGACGTTCCGGTCCATGACGTGCTGGGCGAATCAGATCATCACGTGAGGGACGCGACCGGGGACTCAATCGACGAACGCGGTGTTGACTGGCAGCGCGTCGTTACCGCGCGCTATTCCGTCGAGCAAACGCTCCGGTATGAGTACGAAAAGCCGATCCGCAACCTGCATCATCAGCTGATCATCTCGCCACGCCGCCGCCACCTCGATCAACAGCGCCTGGCCAACCATATTTGGGCCGCGTCACTCGGCCCGCTGACGCTCGAGAACGATGAGTTCGGCAACGACATTGCCGCCATCAGCGTCGCGCATGTCGAACGTGAAATCGCCTTCTCGCTCGAAGCGACGATTCTCCGCGATCACCGCGTGGGCAACACCTGCGCGACGGCGCACGACTTGATCGATCCGCGCTGGACCGGCGGCCGGCGGCTGACGCGCCCGAACGGAGCGATCTCCCAAGCGGCGGCCGAACTGCGCTCGCTGCATCCGAGTCAGCACGAACTCGCCGCAGAGATCGTGCACTTCGTGCACGACCACATGACGTATACCAAAAACGTGACCGACGTGTTCACGACGGCTGCGGTTGCCTTCGCGCAAGGCCGCGGCGTGTGTCAGGACTTCGCGCACGTCGCGATCTCGCTCGCGCGCGCGGCCGGACTGAGCGCGCGTTACGTGTCGGGCCACCTGCTCGGCGAAGGCGCGACGCACGCCTGGGTCGAGTTCCTCGTCGCCGATCGCGAACATGGCCCGATCGTGCTCTCGTACGACCCGACGCACGGCAAGCCGACGAACTACCGCTACATCGTGGTGGCGATCGGCCGCGATTACGACGACGTTCCGCCGACTTCGGGCGTCTTCACCGGCGCGAGTTCCAGCGTGCTGCACGGTCAACAGCGCGTACGGCTGCTCGACGTCACCTACGCCGCGTAGCACGAACCGGCGATTGGCCCGGCCAAAGGAAACCCTGACGGACCGGCCGGTCGACATGCAGCGCATCCGCGCGTCGCTCGCGCAGAACTGCGCGGACTTCGCCGACGATCCCGCAGCATCGGCGACGGCTATGGATCTGATGCTCACCCTGCGCCGCACGGCGACGAGTTTCCAAACGATGGCCGAAGCCTACACGCGCGAATACGATCTCTCGCCCGCGCGGGTCGTCATCGTGATGGCGCTTGCGGCGACCAAGGGACACACCCTCGCACAGGCCGAGATCGGCCGCGAGCTCTCGGTTTCGCTCGGCAACCTCACCGCGCTGCTGGCTTCTCTCGAGGCAGCGGGGATCGTCAAACGCAAGGCCGACGCCAGCGACGGCCGCGTCACGAACATCTCGCTAACCGCGAAGGGACTCGCGCTCGTCCGGCGCTTCGCACCGGTTCACTATCGCACGGTTGCGGCCGCGCTTGACGGCTTGACCCGCTCCGAACAGCAGACGCTGATCGCGTTGCTCGACAAGATGCGCGATCAGCTCAAGACAAATCCCAACGCTCAGACGGCGACGTCACCGCGCAAGAAAGCCTCGTCGTAGTACGCGCTGGTAACGTTGGAAATTTCCCACCAATTGCCGTCGCGATCGTGAAGCACGAACGCCCGCACGCCGGACTTCTCGGTGACCGCTCCGACCTCGCGGATGTTGTGATCCGGCTGCGCGCGCAGCGCGGCCTCGCGCGCGGCATCGACTTCGGCAGCCGTTTCCACCCGCAGGCAAAAGCGATTCTCGACGCCCTGCGCCTTCGGCTGGTCGCCGATCGCGACGCACACGAGCGACCAGGGCCCGCCGCTCCAGAGATACTGGGCCTCAGCAAGCGGGCGCACCGAACCCAAGCCTAGCACGTCCTGGTAAAACCGGCGCGACGTAAGGCAATCTTCGCACTCGATCGTGCCGTGCGATAGGCGCGTGCCCGGAACCATCGCGGTCATACGACATCACCGATCTTACGCAACGTTTCGTACTGGCGCTTGAGGATGCGATGCTCGACTTCCCACCAATTGCTGTCGGCATCTTCGAAGTAGAACGAATACGCGCCGTGGGCCGCCCGCGGTTTCTGCACCTTGCGCAATCCATAGCGTTCTTTGTTCTCAACGAGGATCGCGTAGGCCCGATCGACGTCGCTTTGACTCGCGACAAACACGCCCCAGTGATTGAGCATCGCCTGCGGGTTGGCGATCGACGGCACTTCGCGCACATCGAGCACCAGGTACGGCGCTCCCGCGAGCGGTTCGCCGGGACGGTGTCCGCGTTCGCGCACGTAGAGCGCGTCCGGTGCATAGCGCACGCACTCGAGATCGAGCCCTTCTTCGAACAGCCGCCGCGCGGCCGCTAAATCGGTGGTGAGGAACGTGCCGCGTTCGAGCGAGGTGGTCCGGATCGCGGGTGCGGGACGTTCGAGCTGCGTTGAGACCATCCGATACCTCCGGGTCTAGAGATCGAGCACGAGCATGTCGCCCGGCAGGGCCCGCGACACGCACACTTGGATCATGGATTTGCGGCCTTCTTCGTCGAGGACGCCGTCACGGTGTTCGACATTCCCGCCGACATACCGGGTCGTGCACGTTCCGCAGAAGCCGTCGTTGCAGACCGTGCGCACGCGGACGCCGTTGGCCGCGAGGACATCGAGAATCGAGCGGTCGGCCGGAACGTGCAGGGTGAGGTTGCGTCGCTTCAGGTGCACGTCGAAGGGCCGGTTCTCTGCCGCCGAGCCCGCATCGGCGCGCACGGCGCCGAACAGTTCGAAGTGAACGGTCCCCTGCGGCCACTCCCGCGCGGCATTGCGCACCGCCGAAATCAAGCCCGGCGGCCCACAGACGTAGACATGCGTTCCCGGTTCGCGAACGCCGAGCAGCGCGTCGACGTCGAGACTGCGCTCGCGCAGGCCGCCGTCATGATGCAATGTCGCCCGCTCGCCGTGGCGTTGCTCGATGTGCGCGCAGAATGCACCATCTTCGCGGCTGCGCGTGCAATAGATGAGCTTGTAGTCGATGCCGAGTTCATCGAACCGTTCCGCCATGGAGAGGATCGGTGTGATGCCGATACCACCGGCGATGAGGATGTTGTGGTCGCCGCCCTCGTCGATCTCAAACCGGTTCTGGGGCGCCGAAATGCCGATTACGTCGCCCGGCTTGAGCGATTCATGGACCCACGCCGAACCGCCGCCGCCCGCTTCTTCATTCAGTACGGCGATGACGTAGCGATTGCGTTCGCGCGAATCGTTCAAGAGCGAATACGAGCGCACGAGGCCGTTCGGCAGCGTGACCTCAACGTGCGCGCCCGCCGTGAATGCCGGCAGCGGCGCTCCGGTTGGATCCACCAGCTCGAAGGACTTAACGCGTGGTGCGACCGTCTCGGCGCTTCGAACGACAACGTCCATTAAAATAGACTACTTTTGGGCAAAAGTAGTTTCCTGCCGGGCGAGCTCCGCTTGCCTCGTTTGTAAGGTGGAACGCGTTCTCACTCAGCCGCGTAAGTGATCCCATCCGGCACTGCTGACGGCGGTGCCGTCGGCGAGGCGTACGCCGGCTTCGGCCGTAGCGACCCCGACGCGCAGCAACGGACGGCCGAAACGGGCGTGAAAGCGTCCGGCCAGGTGTGAGAATGCGCGCGCAGCCACCGCGACCAGCAGTTCGAAGTCTTCGCCACCGTCGAGCGCCCATTGCTCCGCGTTCGCACCGGCCCGGCCGGCGATCGCGCTGGCGGCAGCGGCGACCGGGATGCTCTCGATCGTCGCGCCGCACTTCGACGCGCGGGCGAGCCGGGCGAGATCGGTCGAGAGCCCGTCGGAGGTATCCATTAGGGCGCGCACGTTGCGTGACGCGGCTAACCACCGGCCTTCGGCCAGCCGCGGCTCCGGCGTACGAAACGCGCGCAGGGCTTCGGCGGCGGCGGGATCGTCGGCAAGCTCCGGATGTTCGACCGCAACGGCGAGGCCGGCCCGGCTCGCGCCGAGCGGACCCGTCACCGCGATCGTATCGCCGGGGAGCATCCCGGCGCGCGTCTTGAGATTCGACGGACGTACCTCGCCGACGATCGTAATGGCAATCGTGATCGCCGGCGCGCGCACGATGTCGCCGCCTGCGATCGCGCACTGCGCGCGTTCGGCGAGCGCGGCGATGCCCCGGTAACACTCGAGAATCCAGGCTTCATCAGCGCCCGGGCCGACGCCGAAGGCAATCGTCGCCAGCACCGGCTTCGCGCCCATCGCCGCAACGTCGGAGAGGTTCGATGCCAGCGCGCGATGTCCGACGTCGGCCGCGCTCATCGCATCGCTCGTGAAGTGCACGCCTTCAACCAGCGCGTCAGTCGTTATGACGCTACGGTGCGAACGCGACGGCTGCCACACGGCCGCATCATCGCCAATCCCAACGAGCAACGCACTTGGAGCCGCCTGCGACACGATCGCCTGCAGCTTCGAGATCAAATCGTCTTCGGTCACGCGCGCGAGGCGTCGATGCGGCGGCGCATGTCGCGCATCGCTGCCGGCGGGTCGGCCGCGCCGAACACGCTCGACCCGGCGATCAGCATCGTGGCACCGGCTTCGACCGCGCGCTCGATGTTCTCCAAGCCGATACCGCCGTCGACCTCGAGGTCGCAGTCGGGGTTACGGGCGTCGATCAAGGCGCGCACTTCGCGCAGTTTCACGAGCGCCCGCTCGATGAAGGCTTGACCGCCAAAACCGGGGTTGACGCTCATGACAAGGATCTGGTCGCACTCCTCGATCAAATCGACCAGCATCGCCGTGGGCGTCTGCGGGTTGATCCCGATACCGGCGCGCGCGCCGATCGAGCGCAAGTGTTGCAGCAGGCGATGCGCGTGCGGCGTGGCCTCGTAGTGAAACGTGATGATGTCGGCGCCGGCAGCGCGAAACGCATCGACGTATTTTTCCGGCTCGACGATCATCAGGTGGCAATCGAACGGCAGTGTGGTCAATTTGCGCAAATCGCCGACGATCTTCGGTCCCCAGGTGAAGTTGGGGACGAAGCGGCCGTCCATCGAGTCGAGGTGCAGCGCATTGGCGCCCGCTGCCTCAACCATCCGAATCTGATTTGCGATGTCGGCAAAATCGGCCGAAAGGAGCGAGGGCGCGAGCTTGACGGACCGCATCAGCGCGGTGCCGCCGACGGCGCGGGCGAATGCGTCAACGAGGGTGGTTCGGTACCGATCTTGGCCACGTCGAGTAGTTCGTTGTTGACGTAGGTATCCAGCTCGGCCGTGCCGATCGCGGTGACGTTGAGGTCGAGCTTCGCTCCACCTTGGGCGTAACCGTCGTAGACGTTCCAGCTTCCGGTGTCATCGCGGACTTGCATCCGCACGTGCGCGACGTCATCGCGCAGCGGAATCGCCGCGCTGACGTGGACCTGACGCACGATATAGCCGTACTCGGTCGGCCCCGCGCTCACTTGAAGCGACGTCGGCGCAAACGGATCGATGAATTGGCCGGCAGCCGGCGACTGGCGCACGACCGTACCGCGCGCCGGGCCATCGGCGCCGAACGGCGTCCAAACGATTTGCCCCAAACGCACTTTGGCGGCGACCGCAGCGTCACGCGCCGCGTCGATCCCCATGTTGACGAAGTTCGGCACCTTAATGCTCGACGGCGGCCCCTTGCTGAGCGTGAGCGTCACCGAGGTACCCTCGCGGACGCTGGTCAACGGCGGCGGAACCTGCTCGACGACGTGGTTAGCCGGGATGTCGTTGTTGGGGACGATCTTCGTTCCCGCCAGCTGCAACTTCACGTTGCCGAGTTCGAGGGTGACGTTGCGCAACGATTCGAAGCGCAGGTCGGGCATCGGGAAGATGTGGATGCCGGTGCTGACCACAAACGAGATCGCTCGCCCTTCGCGCACGTGCGAACCGGCGTCGGGCTGTTGCGCCATCACCACATCGAGCGGGTACTGCTCGCTCGGCTGGCGCGCGATCACCGTGCACGTAAGGTGAAGACGCGCGCACTCGGAGGTCGCGTCGTTGACGGTTTGGCCGGAGAACGCGGGCAAGAGCACGTCGCCCGAGCTGCCGCCGAAGAAGTCTTGCACCGAGCGCGCGAACCAGACGATGACCGCAACAAAAAACGCCACCGCGAGCGCGAGTACCCAATCGCGATCCAGCATCGTTTCAAGCCGCGGCCGGGCGATCACGACAGCAGCGCTTCCAGTGCCGCTTCGTCGAAGTCGGCATTGCTGTAGACGCGGTGAACGTCTTCGTGCTCTTCGAGTGAATCGAGGAACGTCAGCACCTTTTGGGTGTCGGCGGCGCTCGGCCGTACGGTTTGCTTTGCTTCCATCGAAAGCTCGGCCGAGGTGACGCGCAATCCGGCGGCTTCGAGTTCGTCCTTGGCGGCCATCAGGCGGCCGGGTTCCGTGATGATCTCGGTGGGTTCGCCGAATCGCACGTCGATCACGCCGTCGACCAGTGCCCGCTCCGTAAGCTCATCTTCTGAGAGCTTCTGCGGATCGACCTCGATCAGACCGCGCGATTCGAAAATCCAGCCGACGCTGCCGGTCTCGCCGAGCGCCCCATCGTTGCGGCTAAACAGAAACCGGACTTCGCTCGCCGTGCGATTGCGATTGTCGGTTGCCGCTTCCACGATCACCGCAACATTCGCCGGACCGTAGCCCTCGTAGCGGATCTCTTCGATCAGCTTCTCGTTGTCCGCACCGGTTCCGCGCGCGATCGCCCGCTTGATGTTCTCCTGGGGCATATTAGCGGCGCGCGCTTTATCAACCGCCATCTTCAGCCGGTAATT
>Ga0182030_10019426_pt1 | contig 12927 bp, 8 predicted proteins | sample 812S3MmetaG_FD_121299 | JGI IMG/M metagenome (GOLD analysis project Ga0182030, IMG submission 121299) | Permafrost microbial communities from Stordalen Mire, Sweden - 812S3M metaG (Illumina Assembly) | ecosystem: Environmental > Terrestrial > Soil > Wetlands > Permafrost | place: Sweden... | reverse complement strand
CGACGACGCGATGCGCTTCGACCTGATCCCCCGCGGCGACGTGGATCACCGCGACGGTTCCCTCGACCTGAGCGACGTGGACGTGCTCCATCTTCATGGCCTCCAGCACGAGAAGTTTCTGCCCCCGCACGACGCGGTCTCCCACCCCGACGTCCAACGAAACGACGCGGCCGTTCATCGAGGCGCGCACCTTGCCGTCGCCTTGCGCCTCTGCCTTGACGATGGGTTCGAAGCTGACGTCCTCGAAATCCCATGTGCGGCCGTCGAGGCGCGCGGAGATCGCGGCGCCCGCGCGGGTGAGGAAACACCGTCTGCGCCGCCCGTCCTCGATCCAATCGTACGCTGCGCCTTCGCCCCCGAGCACGCGCAATTCCGTCGCGCCGCCTTCATGTTCGATCCTGCAGCGACCGCGCGGACCGGCGAACACCCGCAAGGCGTAGGTTTTGCCGCCGCGCCGCAACCGCACCGGCGTCGGAAAGCCATGCGTGAGGCCGACGTCGGGCGCCGCATGAAGCAAGGCGGCGATGCGCACGGCGGCGGCGGCCTCGGCCGCGCTGCGGTCGGGAAACAGCGCGGCGGCTTGAGCGCCGACGAATGCGGTGGTCGCGCCGCCGGCTGCGAACACTTCGTTCTCCAGACTGTCGATCAGGAAATCCTGGTTGGTGCGCAAGCCCAGCGCGAGCGTATCTTCTAGGCCGCGAATCAGCTTGCGGCGCGCGGCGTCGCGATCCCCGCCATGCGCGATCAGCTTGGCGATCATCGAATCGTAGAACGGCGGAATTTGCGAGCCCGAGCGCAGGCCGTGCTCGACGCGCAAGTCCGGCGCGGGCGCCCAGAGGGAGAGCGCGCCGCTCTGCGGCATAAAACCGTCAGGCGGGTCCTCAGCGCAAAGCCGCACCTCGATGGCGTGGCCGCTGATGCGCACGTCCTCTTGGCTCAGCGCCAACGGCCGCCCGGCGGCGATCTCCAACTGCAAGGCGACGAGATCGAGGCCGGTGACCATCTCGGTCACGCCATGCTCGACCTGCAGCCGCGTGTTCATCTCCATGAAATAGAACGCGCCATCCTCGTCGAGCAGAAATTCTAGCGTGCCCGCGCCTTCGTAGTTGATCGCCTGCGCCGCGCGCACCGCCGCTGCGCCCATCTCCGCGCGCAGCTCCGGCGAGACGGCGGGCGACGGCGCCTCCTCGATCAGCTTCTGATGCCGGCGCTGCACTGAGCAGTCGCGCTCGCCGAGATGAATCGCATGGCCGTAACGGTCGGCCAGGATCTGAACCTCGACATGGCGCGCGTTGCGAATCGCGCGCTCCAGCAGCACCGTTTCGTCGCCGAAAGCGCTCTTGGTCTCCGACTTCGCCGACTTGAGCGCCGCCACGAATTCTTCCGCACGCTCGACGAGGCGTATGCCGCGCCCGCCGCCGCCCGCCGCCGCCTTGATCATCAGGGGATAGCCAATCGCGACCGCGCGCGCCTGCAACGAGTCGGCGTCCTGCTCGTCGCCTTGGTAGCCGGGCGCGCAGGGCACCCCGGCGGCCGACATCAGCGCCTTGGCCGCCGCTTTGTCGCCCATCGCGCGGATCGCCTGCGCCGACGGTCCGACGAACACGAGCCCCGCCTTCGCGCAGGCCTCCGCAAAGGCGGCGTTTTCGGACAGGAAGCCGTAGCCGGGATGGATGGCGTCGGCCCCGGTCGCGCGCGCCGCCGCAAGGATGCGCTCGATGCTGAGATAGCTTTCGCCGGGCGCCGCTTTGCCGATGCAGACCGACTCGTCGGCCATCGCGACATGCACGGCGTCCGCGTCCGCCTCGGAATAGACCGCCACCGTGGCGAGCCCGGCGGCATGGGCGCTGCGCAGAATCCGCACGGCGATCTCGCCGCGATTGGCGACCAGCAACTTCGCAAACGGCGTCATCGTCATGGCCGCGCCACCGCAAACTGGATGCGACGAGGCCGCCGCCGATCCGCTTCGCGACAGATCGCCATGACAAGCGCCAGAACCTCGCGCGTGTCGCGGGGATCGATGACGCCGTCGTCGAGCACCCGCGCCGAGGTGTGAAACGCGTCCATCTGGTTGTTGAAGTTCTCGGTGATCTGAGCCGTCATACGGTCGAGTTCGGCGGCGTCGGCCGGCTTGCCGCTTCGCGCGGCGCTCTGCTCGCGCACCATGCGCATGGCGCCGGCCGCCTGTTCGCCGCCCATGACCGCCGTCTTCGCATTGGGCCAGGAGAACAGGAAGCGCGGATGAAAGCCGCGCCCGCACATCCCGTAGTTGCCGGCGCCGAACGAGGCGCCGCAGAGGATCGTGAACTGCGGCACCGTCGCGTTGGTCACCGCCTGGATCATCTTCGAGCCGTGCTTGATGACGCCGTTCTCCTCATAACGCTTGCCGACCATGAAGCCGGTCGTGTTGTTGAGGTAGAGCAGCGGCGTTCCGGCCTGACAGCAGGCCTGGATGAAATGCGTGGCCTTCGCGGCGCCGTCGGGATCGATCGGTCCGTTGTTGGTGACGACGCCAATCGGCCAGCCGTGGATGCGCGCGCCGCCGCACAAGGTCGCGCCGCCGTAGCGTGCGCCGAACTCGGTGAAATCCGAGCCATCGACGATGCGGCCGATGACTTCGCGCATGTCGACGGGCGTGCGATGGTCCGGCGGCATGACGCCAATCAACTCCTCGGGATCGAGGACGGGCGGCGTGAACGCGCGCTGCTCGCGGGGACGCGCCCAGTCGATGCCGGCCATGATGTCCCGCGCGAGCCGGATCGCGTGGCGGTCGTCCTCCGCGAGATAGTCGCCGAGGCCGGAGATTCCGGTATGCATCTCGGCGCCGCCGAGTTCCTCCTCGGTCGCGATCTCGCCCGTCGCGGCCTTCAGCAGCGGCGGCCCCGCGAGGAAGGCGCGCGTGCGGCCGCGCACCATCACGATGTAGTCGGAAAGCCCGGTCTGGTAGGCGCCTCCCGCAGTTGAGCTGCCATGCGTCACAGTAACGACGGGCAGGCCCGCGGCCGACATCAGCGCGAGATTGCGGAACAGATTGCCGCCGCGCACGAAATCCTCGACCCGGTAGGCGAGCAGATTGGCGCCGGCGCTCTCGACGAGTTGGATGAACGGCAGCTTGTTCTCCAGCGCGAGCTCCTGCACGCGCAGCGACTTGTCGAGTCCCATCGGCTGCAGCGCGCCGGCGGCGATGCCGCTGTCGCTGGCTGAGATCATCGCCCGTACGCCCGAGACGAAGCCGATGCCCGCGATGACGCCGCCGCCGGGGACCGACTTGTCGGGATCGTCGCGGTCGAGCCGGTAGCCGGCCATCGCTGAGATTTCGAGGAACGGCGCGCCGGGATCGAGCAGCAAGGCGACGCGCTCGCGCGGCAGCAACTGGCCGCGCTCGGCGAAGCGCGCGGCGGCGGCGCCGGAAGCCGCGCGGGCGCGGCCCTGGATGGCGTTGACCCGGTCGAGCAGGGCCTGCATGTGCGCGCTATTGGCCTGGAACGCGGCGCTGCGCGGGGCTAGGTTCGTGCCGAGTTGCGCCATCAGCGTCTCCTGGTCCGGGAGGGTTACGCGGGCGGCGCCGACGCGGCTTGCGCCAGCTAGCTGTGGCGGCTGACCTCGCCGGCCGCCTGCGCAGCTTTCGCCGCCTGGAACCCGTCGCGCCGCTCCAATCTGCGAAACCACGCCAGCGCGTGCGGCGGCAACTCCGGCTCCAGACCCAGTTGCAAAGCGAGTTGGAGCGCGTAGCCGACGGAGATATCGGCAACGGTGAACGCGTCGCCGACGAGATAATCGCGGCCGTCGGCGAGCGTGGCCTCGGCAAGCCGCAGGCGGGCGAGGAACCAGCGTTTGTAGTCGTCCGCCACGCTCAGTTGACGGCGCTCCGGCGGCTCCATCTGCGAGTAGCGCAACACGATTGTCTGCGGAAAGGTGAGCGTCGCCTCGCCATGCACGAGCCAGTTCAGATAGGCGCCGTAATCCTTGTCGCCCGGCGCGAGCGTCAGGCGGCCGCCTGCGTATGTCATGGCGAGATAATGCGGGATCGCCGCCGATTCCGTCATGCGGGTGTCGCCGTCGACCAGCAGCGGAACGGTGCCGAGCGGGTTCTCCCCGAGATAGGACTTCTGCAGTACGCGCGGCGGAAACGGCAGCAGCTTCAGCTCATAGGCGAGACCTAGCTCCTCCAGCGCCCAGAGCGGGCGGAACGAGCGCGCGTCGTGGCAATGCCAGAGAACGAGAGTCATCGCCAGATACGATCCTTGCGGGGCGCCTCACTCTGCACAATGAGAGGCGACGTTTCTTGTGTCCAGCGTCCGGAGCGTCTCGACGCAAGACTGCGAGCCGCGGCGAAGGTAGGCTTCTCGCGGTTCCTCGGTGAGGCCGCATGACCGACAAAGCCGTCATCACCTGCGCGCTGAACGGCGTGCTGACCGATCCACGCCAGCATCACGTTCCGGTGACGCCTGAGGAGATGGCGGCGGAGGCCAAGGCCGCCTATGACGCCGGCGCCAGCGTCATGCATATCCACCTGCGCCATCAGGGCCCCGGCAAGGGCCATCTGCCCTCGTGGGATGTCGAGCTGTCCAAGGCGGTTCAGGCCGCGATCCGCGCCGCCTGTCCGGGCGTGATCGTCAACCATACCTCGGGCGTCGTCGGCCCCGATTACGTGGGCGCGCTCGCCTGCATCCGCGAGACGCGGCCGGAGATCGCCGCCTGCAACGCGGGCTCGCTGAACTACCTCAAGCTGAAGGCTGACGGCGCCTGGGCGTGGCCGCCGATGCTGTTCGACAATTCGGTGTCGAAGGTGCAGGACTATATCGACGCGACGAAAGACGGCGGCGCAAAGCCGGAGTTCGAATGTTTCGACGTCGGCATCGTCCGCTCGGTCGGCATGTATTGGCGCAACGGCATGGTGGCGGAGACGCCGCGCTACAATTTCGTCATGGGAGTCGCGTCGGGCATGCCGGCCGACCCTGATCTGTTGCCGATCCTGTTAAAACTCAAGCTGCCGGGCGCGCTCTGGCAGGTCACGGCCATCGGCCGCGCCGAGATCTGGCCGCTGCACCGCGCCTGCGCCGAACTCGGCGGCTGCCTGAGGACCGGCCTTGAGGACACGTTCTATCTGCCAGACGGCGCCAAGGCGACCTCGAACGGCCAACTGGTCGAAGCGGCGGCGCGGCTGGCGCGGGAGGCCGGCCGCGAGATCGCGAGTCCGGAGGAGGCGAGGGCGATGCTCGGCCTTGCGATCAGCCGTCTCCCCGATTGACGAAGGCTTCGAGGGTCTCGAACGCGGCAGCAAAATCCTCGCGGAAATCCTGGACGATCCGCGCGCACGGCCGCACCTGTTCGACGAGGCCGACCCCCTGCCCGACCCAATAGGTCGCCAGCTCCTTCGCGCTGGCGACGTTCTTGTCCGCCTCGCGATGCACGAGGGCGAGCGCATTCTCTGTTACGAGCGATTGCAACGGCATCGGCAGCGGCTTTGGACTGCCCGGCGCGTCCCAAGCGTCGGTCCAGGCGGAGCGGAGTTGGCGCGAGTACTTGCCGGTGCGCGCCTTGCTGCGCACGGTGTCGCGCGAACGCGCCGCCACCATCTTGTCGCGGAACGTCTGCGAAACTTCACTCTCGGGCGTCGCGAGCCAGACCGAGCCGGTCCAGGCGCCGGCCGCGCCCATCGCCATGCAGGCCGCCATCTGCCGCCCGGTCATGATGCCGCCCGCCGCGAGCACCGGCCGGTTGTCGAATTCGCGCATCGCGCGCACGACCTCGGGGATCAGCACCAGCGTCGAGACCTCGCCGCAATGGCCGCCGCCCTCGCCGCCCTGCGCGACGATGACGTCGACGCCGGCCGCCGCGTGCCGTCGCGCGTGATCGGCCGAGCCCGCGAGCGCGCCGATCAAAACGCCGCGCGGTCGCGCCAAGTCGAACACCTCGCGCGGCGGCACGCCGAGCGCGTTGACGATCAGGCGGATCGGATGGCGGAAAGCGACCTCCAGCATCGCCAGCGCCGTCTTGCGCTGCAGCGAAACGCCGGGCTTGCCGAGCAGGTTGCGCGGGTTCCCGCCGGGCGCGCCGTCGAGCCCGCGGCTGGTCAGCAGCTTGGAGACGAACGCGACATGCTCGTCGGGCACGAGCGCCCGCATGGCTTCGAGCTCCTCGTCGCTGAAGTCGCGCGGCAGGTTCTCCGGCATCAGGATATCGACGCCATAGGGCTTGCCGTCGACATGGGCGTCGAGCCACGCCAGCTCCTGCTCCAACTGATCCGGCTCGAAATTGACGATGCCGAGCACGCCGAAGCCGCCCGCCCGGCTGACCGCAGCCACGACGTCGCGGCAATGGCTGAACGCGAACAGGGCGAAGGAAACGCCAAGGCGTCGGGCGAAGTCGGACATGGTTTGGCGCCTCAAGGAAGCGCCATCGTAGCGCGGGCGCGCGGGCAAATCTTGCGTCCACTGTCCGCACGGGCGCCTACAAGTTCGCGCAATGTTGAAATCCGGACGACTCCCCGCCGCTGCGACCGTATTGCAAGCCATGACGAGCCAAGTATTGTCGTTCGGCGACGTTGCGGACTTTGAACCGGAACGCGCGAGGGGAGGAGACATGATCGACCTTGAAGGCGTGACCAACATCGCCGACGTCGTCCGCGTCCAGGCGCGCAAGCGCGGCGGCGAGACGGCGTTGATCGAGGATGGGCGCAGAGTAGCCTTCGCCGAAATCGACGGCGTTTCCTCGCGCATCGCCCAGCGCCTGCTCTCCGAGGGGATCGGGCGGCAGGAGCGGGTCGCCTACCTCGCCAAGAACGCGGAGCATTTCTTCACTTTCACCTTCGGCGCCGCCAAGGCCGGAGCGGCGCTGGCGCCGATCAACTTCCGGCTCGCGGCGCCCGAGATCGGCTACATCGTTGGCGACAGCGGCGCGCGCTGGCTGATCGTCGGGTCCGATTTCGCCGAGACTGCCGAGAAGGCGGTGGCGACGCTGGAGCGCAAGCCGAAGCTCATTGCGCTCGGCTTCGACCGGCCGGGCTTCGTGCGACACGATGATTGGATCGGCGACGCGGAGCCGCGCGATCCGCTCTTGCCGCTGGCCGAAGACGACGACGTGATCCAGCTCTACACCTCGGGCACCACGGGTCTGCCGAAGGGCGTGCAACTCACGCACGGCAACTATCTCGCCGTTTTCCGTATGGCGCAGAGCGCGCCGGGGCTCGCCTACGATCCCGGCGACGTCGTGCTCGGCGCGATGCCGTTCTTTCATGTCGCTGGAGTCAATGTCGGGCTGATTGCGATGGCGAGCGGCGCCGCGACGGCCATCGTGCGCGACATTCTGCCGGCGGGCGTGCTGGATCTGATCGCGCGCGAGAGGGTCAATCACGCCTTCCTCGCGCCGGCGATCATCCTCATGCTGATGACCGCGCCGGAAATGGCCGCCGCCGACCTCACGAGCATGAAAGTGCTGGCCTATGGCGCCTCGCCCATCGCCGAGGATCTCTTGCGCAAGGCGAAGGCGCGGTTCGCCTGCAAGTTCGTGCAGTTCTACGGCATGACGGAGACGACCGGCGCCGGAACCCTGCTCGGCGACGAAGCGCACGATCCCGCGCTCGGCAAGCTGCGCTCCTGCGGCAAGGCTTGGCCGGGACTCGACTTGAAGATCGTCGACCCCGCGGGCCGGGAGGTTGCGGCCGGAGAGGTCGGCGAGGTGCTGGTGCGCGCGCCGACCGTCATGCGCGGCTACTGGAACAAGCCCGAGGCGACCGCGAGTTCCGTGCGCGGCGGCTGGATGCACACCGGCGACGCCGCCTACATGGACGCGGACGGTTATGTCTTCATCTACGATCGCGTGAAGGACATGATCGTCACCGGCGGCGAGAACGTCTATCCCGCCGAGGTCGAGAACGCGATCTTCGGTCATCCCGATCTTGTCGATGTCGCTGTCATCGGCGTGCCCGACGACCAATGGGGCGAGTCGGTCAAGGCGATCGCCGTGCTGAGGCCGGGCGCAGCGCCCGACGCGGCCAGCGTCATCGCCTGGGCGCGCGAGCGCATCGCCGGCTACAAGGCGCCCAAATCCGTCGACTTCGTCGCGGCGATCCCGCGCAACATCACCGGCAAGATCCTGCGGCGCGAGTTGCGCAAGCCCTATTGGGAAGGACGCGACAGATTGGTGAACTAGGCGGCGTCAACCAAGCGCGTTGCTGCGTTTTTCGTCATGGCCGGGCTTGTCCCCTAGCGGCGCTACCCGTGGGCTTTCAGGCATTGAGAGCCGCGCTATTCGTCATTGCGAGCGAAGCGAAGCAATCCAGCCTCGCCGTGATCGAACGCCTACTGGGCGTGCAGCGGGCGCGTGGATTGCTTCGCTGCGCTCGCAATGACGGCGCTCACAGTCCCGGCGCCTCGTGGCCGGTGCGGGCGACGTATTCGCTGTATCCGCCTTGATATTGGTGCACGCCCTCCGGCGTCAACTCCAGCACGCGGTTGGAGAGCGCGGCGAGGAAATGGCGGTCGTGCGACACGAACAGCATCGCGCCCTCATATTGCGCGAGCGCGGCGATCAGCATCTCCTTGGTCAGCAGATCCAGATGGTTGGTCGGCTCGTCGAGCACCAGGAAGTTCGGCGGATTGAACAGCATCTTGGCCATCACGAGGCGCGCCTTCTCGCCGCCAGACAGCACCCGGCACTTCTTCTCGACGTCGTCGCCGGAGAAGCCGAAGCAGCCGGCGAGTGCGCGCAGCGATCCCTGACCGGCCTGCGGAAACGAATCCTCCAGCGACTGGAACACAGTGCGGTCGCCGTCGAGCAGGTCCATCGCATGCTGCGCGAAATAGCCCATTTTGACGCTTTGCCCGAGCGCGACGGCGCCGGAATCCGGTTCCGCCGTCCCGGCGACGAGTTTGAGCAGCGTCGACTTTCCGGCGCCGTTGACGCCCATCACGCACCAGCGCTCCCGCCGCCGCACCTGAAAATCGAAGCCTTCGTAGATCGCCTTCGAGCCGTAACGCTTGTGCACGGCCTTCAGGCTCGCGACGTCCTCGCCGCAGCGCGGCGCGGGCGGGAAGTCGAACTGAACCGTCTGGCGGCGCCGGGGCGGCTCGACCCGCTCGATCTTGTCGAGCTTCTTCACCCGGCTCTGCACCTGCGCCGCGTGCGAGGCGCGCGCCTTGAAGCGTTCGATGAACTTGATCTCCTTGGCCAACATCGCCTGCTGGCGCTCGAACTGGGCCTGCTGCTGCTTCGCGTTCTGGGCGCGCTGCTGCTCGTAGAACTCGTAATCGCCGGAAAAAGTCGTCAGCGAGCCGCCGTCGATCTCGACGATCTTGTTGACGATGCGATTCATGAACTCGCGATCGTGCGAGGTCATCAACAGCCCGCCTTCGTAGCCCCTGAGGAACTGCTCCAGCCAGATCAGGCTCTCGATGTCGAGATGGTTGCTCGGTTCGTCGAGCAGCATGGCGTCGGGGCGCATGAGGAGGATGCGGGCGAGCGCCACGCGCATCTTCCAGCCGCCGGAAAGCTTGCCCACGTCGCCGTCCATCATCTCCTCGGAGAAGTTGAGGCCCGCCAGAACTTCGCGCGCGCGGCCTTCGAGCGCATAGCCGCCAAGTTCCTCGAAACGATGCTGCGCCTCGCCGAAGCGCTCCAGGATCGCCTCCATGTCGTCGGCCTGATCGGGATCGACGAGCGCGGCTTCGAGTTTGGCGAGTTCGGCGGCGGCCACGCTGACGGGGCCGGCGCCATCCATGACCTCGTGGACGGCGCTGCGGCCCGCCATCTCGCCGACGTCCTGGCTGAAATAGCCGATGGTCACGCCGCGATCGACCGAAACCTGCCCCTCGTCCGGCGCGTCCTGCCCGGTGATCATGCGGAACAATGTCGTCTTTCCGGCGCCGTTGGGACCGACAAGGCCGACCTTTTCACCCTTCATCAAGGCCGCCGAGGCCTCGACGAAAAGCAGATGCTGGCCATTCTGCTTGGAAATGCTTTCTAGGCGTATCATGTGCGCGCGGGATCCCGAGTTCTTGGCGCGGCGCTTATGCCCAGGGATTGCGTCCAGGGAAAGAGGGAAGTGGGCAACCCGGCCGGCAAGCTTTTGCAATATCGGTAGCCGGACTCGGCTTCTGCCGCATTGCGTCGCGGCAGGCGGGGCCCACGCGCGGCCACCGGTTCCTTTTTGACCCAAGCGAAACGAAGGGTTGCACAGAAGCCGTGTCTCGGCTATGGCCACCTCGAAAGCTCCGTTGGGGGATAGTTCAACGGTAGAACTGCGGACTCTGACTCCGTCAATCTTGGTTCGAATCCAGGTCCCCCAGCCAGACCTTTGCGGTCCTCGCGCAACTCGGGCCGCGCCACCTTGTGACAGGCCTGGGATTGTCGGGAACGCGAACATCGCATTATGCGAAACCGGGCCGCTTCGCCGACTACATTCTCGTCAACAAGTCAGCGATCGTTGAGCGGTTTTCGGTGGTGACCGACCCGGAAGTCCCGGATCATTGCCCGCCGGCTCTCTGGCTTTAGGCGTCATTCGTTGGTTGCGCCGCGTAGCGGTCTGCCCAGGCTCGGATAGAGCAGGCGCATGCAACACGCTCGGCTTGCGCGCCAATGTTCATGCGCGCCGTTTCATTTGGCGTCATGAGAGATCACGCCATGCGTGTGTACGAACTCGCCGCTCGTGTTACACGGGTCTCGCTTCGGCGAATTCGGCCCGCATCCGTTTGGCGCGCAGCGCTTCGCTTCAGACTCGAGGCGTTACGCTGGCGATGGCTTTGAACTGACGGTGGAAGTGAAAAAGTGCTCTTGCCGGCGGCGGCAAGGTCGGCGCCAAGTCGGCGTTTCCGTCCGCAAAGCCGCAGCTTGTATGTAACTGCTTATGACTTCGATTAAAATCGACAGCAAGCTTTTTGCGCCACAATAGGATATAGGGGCGCGGCTCTCCTCCCATCTGGCGTCCATGACAGTTCACAAGACCAATCGCGCGCTTGCGCTCTCCGCCGTCGTCGTCTCCAATTTCATGATTGCGATCGAGGCGACCATTGTTTCGACCGCGATGCCGCAGATCGTCTCGCAGCTTGGACAGTTGCAGCTCTACAGCTGGGTCTTCGCCGCCTTTCTGCTGACTCAGACCGCAACGACGGTCGTGTTCGGCAAGCTCTCCGACCGCTTCGGCCGCAAGATTGTCATGTTCTGGGGCCTTAGCGTGTTCCTGGCAGGTTCATTGCTCTGCGGTTTGGCGTGGTCGCTGCCTTCTCTCATCCTGTTCCGGCTGGTGCAGGGCGTCGGCGCCGGCGCGATCATGCCGGCCAGCATGACGATCGTCGGCGATCTCTACACGCCGCAGGAGCGCGGCAAAATCCAGGGTTACCTCGCCAGCGTCTGGGCGTTGTCAGCTGTCACTGGCCCGCTTGCGGGCGGACTCATCGTACAGCATTTCTCTTGGGCCTGGATTTTTTGGATCAATCTGCCGCTCGGCGCGATCGCGGCGTTTTTGTTCTGGCGGTTCCTGCATGAGAACGTGGCTCACAAAGGCGGCCGCGTGGATCATTTCGGCGCGGCCCTGTTTGCGCTAGCGATCGCCGCGATAATGGCGGATGTCACCGCCTTGTCGACGGCGACGCTAAGAGAGATTTCGGCCCTCAGCCTTACCGCGCTCATCGCCGTGGCGCTGTTCGTCTGGCAGGAGCGCCGCTCGCCCGAGCCGATGATCTCAATGAGAATCTGGGGCCGCAGGCCGATCGCTGCCGCGAACGCGGCTTCGGCTTTGACTGGCATGGTGATGATTGGATTGACGACCTTCGTGCCTGTCTATGTCCAGGCCGTAATGGGAAGCAGCGCACTCATCGCCGGCTTCGCTCTTTCCGCTATGGTGATGGGTTGGCCGGTCGCCGCCACGCTGTCAATGCCCGTCGTCAATCGGATCGGCGTCCGTCCCGTTATTCTCTGCGGCGGCGCGGCTGTGCCCGCCGGCGTCGCGTTCTTCGTGATGCTCAACGGCCATTCGTCACCTTGGCAGGCGGGCGTCGGCTCCGCGCTGGTTGGTTTCGGCATGGGGCTACTTTCGACGCCATCAATCGTACTCGTTCAGGAAATCGTGGAGTGGAATGAGCGTGGCAGCGCGACGGCGGCCTATCTGTTCGCGCGCAGTTTAGGCAGCACGTTCGGAGCGACCGCGTTTGGGGCGATGCTCAATTTCGGCCTCGCCGTCGCTGGCTTCGGCTCCGTTTCCTCCGACGATCTGCGCGCGCTGGTCGAGAACGCCGCGAAGGAGCCCGGCGCCGGGCCCTTGCGCGCAGCGCTCGAATCGTCGCTGCATCTGACGTTCCTGACGATGTTCGCCGTCGCGCTCGCTGTTGCGTTCGTCAATTTGTTGATCCCGGGCGTAGACCTCGGGCGCAAACGGGCGCCGGCGTAATAGGCTGGCGCGGCGCGACCGGACAGGCGCGCCACACTACGAAGAAGGGCGCATGCGTTCAATATCCGAAGACGGTTTTATCGATGGTTCGAGCTTGGCGCAGATGCTCACGGCGACAACCGGGAATTCGACTCCACAAAATATGACGGTGGCAACGTTCAATGACGTCGATCGTATCGATCTGAAGATAGCCAAGATGTTCGATCGCCGTGCGGATCGCGTCGGGACTGCCGCCGAACGGCTCCGCCTCATCGAGGCGCTGCGCGCGAAGCCAGATCCGCCGCGCGATGCTCTTGCAAACGGTGACCGGCGTTTGCGAACGAGGCGGTCTGCTTGGGTCTATATCGGACGGATTTCTTGATTGGTCACGGCGCTCTCGACGTTGAACTGTACGAGCGCGTCGAGCGGGCGGTCCGTATCGCCGCCGCCCACCGTCCTGCTGTCCGGCGGCGCCCACGTCACGCCTTCAGCATCGCGACTACGATATCGCGATAGATATGGGCGGCGCGGCTAAGCTCGTCCAATGGAACATATTCGTCGGG
>Ga0182030_10019425_pt1 | contig 12928 bp, 7 predicted proteins | sample 812S3MmetaG_FD_121299 | JGI IMG/M metagenome (GOLD analysis project Ga0182030, IMG submission 121299) | Permafrost microbial communities from Stordalen Mire, Sweden - 812S3M metaG (Illumina Assembly) | ecosystem: Environmental > Terrestrial > Soil > Wetlands > Permafrost | place: Sweden... | reverse complement strand
TGGGCGGGCGCGCCTCACTCCGTAGACGAAAACTACCAGGATAAGCGTCACCAGGCTTGCCTTGGAGAAAGTCAGAACAATCGCACCGACCGCTATGACGAGCTGAGCGAGGTTCAGGATCTTGAAACGGGATGGATGGGACAGGATCATGGCCACGGTAACGACTGCCAGCATCCCCGTTTCATTCGGGTTGCCAAAAAATCCAGCGCTTCGATCCGCGTCCGACAGATCCACTGTGAAAACGGCTCTCAATAATGGTGAAAACCAGGCCGAAAGGCACGAGATGATGAGCACTGACTTTAAATACCTCAAATCATCAGCGATCACCTGCAAGGAATTACGTCCCAATGCGAAGCTTGCGGCGGCGACGATCAAGAGAATAGAGGAGATATAGGTAAGGGCAAACTCTACCGGCGCTTCCTGTCCTAACATCTCTGAATAGAAGTAAGCGAACAGGAGGTACGTTACGATTGCGAGCGCAAGTAGGGCGGTGGTCGAATCCGATAGCACCCGGCCTCCCCCTTGCCATATCAAGTAGAGGGAAGCGATCAAAATTGGAGCTGAAAACACTTGGTTGACGCTGAACAGCATAAAAAATAAGCCGTTGAGATTGAGACCAGCCACGACAATCAGGAATCTCGAGGCCATCCAGGTCAATGTGCTCGCTTCGATTTTGACCATTGTTAGACCGCCCGTGCTCGCCCCAACGATCCATGCCGCGGATGTCGGGGCCGCTATTTGTGGATCCGCGCGAGTCTCGGTGGCTCGGTTCATTGTGGTCACTTGCACCGCTGTGAGACCTTGACCAACGCGGCGTTGGCGTCATCTCGACCGGCCACGACGGATCCGGCGAGTCGACGAACTTCCTTCGCCTCGAACCGACTCTGGCAGGTCGCCAGGATCTTCACGTCCTCCAACCCGCGGCGCCATGCCAATAGCCGCCGGCTCGGCCACGCGCATCGCTCCGGGGCGGCATACAACACGCCGAAATCCTTCTCCTCGTCGCCAAAATCGGTCCAATCGTGCTGTGGATCGGCTGCACCGGAAGATTCCCACAATGACCAGAATCCCACTCCCATCATACCGAAATTGTAAGCTTGCCAAGCCTGGAGGCGATAATAGGAATATGCCGATTGCGCCTTGCCATTGGGTCGCGTTGCGTAAATGTGCAACTCTTGGGGTCGCCGGCCCGCCGTAGAATCGATGGCAGGCGTGGGAACGACCATCTGTATGACGTCTAGATACTCCGTGGCCCCGCTGGCACTATCCAATGTGCCGAAGATGCGGATTCCCGGTGCAAGATGTTGCGATGCACTGCGAAACTGCGCGAGGATGGGGATTTCGTTTGAGCGGATCTCGTCAAAAGGATAGAGCAGAAGCTCGCCCGAGATATTTTCCTCCTGGGTAATGCGTTCGATCCATTGCCACCACGCTTCGAAGAGTTCAGGCATGCGGTTCGATGCCGCACCCCAACCGCCCGTGCTGGTGTCGCGTAGGTTCATGAAAAGCATGATGCGTGGCACATTGCGATAGGCACGAAAATAGCTGCGCAGCAAGCGTTCGGTTTCCTCGTTGTGATCCGGCCGCAGCGCGAGCGGGTGCACCACTGCGCTGTCGATCCACATGCGGGAGTGGAAGTCGGGATCGCATGCGAGGGCGTCGGTGAGTGGCCGGCGGAGATAGGACCAGAGCAGGCCATGCAAACGAGGAGCGGTATCGGCCGGGCCTATCGCCACACCATTGGTCGCGATTTGTGTAACCGTCGGACCGCAACTGATCGCGACCTTTGTGTTAAACGGTCCCTCTTGTACGGGCTGAATGTCGGCCATGACCACCATGGCGCTCCGTGGCGGTAGGAACCACTCTCGCAGCGGGCTCATGACGTCGGCGGTCCATTTGAAATCCAAACGCTGGACGAAACCGGCAACAAGAAAATCGGTACGCGCCCCACTATCTTCGACGGAAGCGCCGATAGCGCGAGCTTCGGCACTGTGATTCGTGATCCGCCATGCCGAGATGGCATGGCCTCCCGCTATCGTGACCAACAAACCGCTATGAAATGGGGGCGCCTTCATCAAGGCCGTGGCTTCGAAGTCCGCCCATGGGTCGATGCGCTCGATCGTGCAGCCGGCGGACGTGCCAGCGACCATGGGATTCGGCCCCCTGTCGTCGTCCAATGGAAACGCCCAAAGCTGGCTCGGGGCGTTACCCAGCGGCCAGGGGCGCCCGCGCATCAGAGCGTACTCTCTCCGAATGGTAGCCGCTCGGTCGAGAAGCATGGCTTCGGGGAAGTCACCTTTGACAGCCAATCCAACAGGGGCCGACCACACCTCGACCTCGTCCAAAAACGCGAGGGCCCCGCTACGGTAGAGCACCACCGCTACCGAAAGCGCGCGACGTGGCGCGAAGGTAACCTCGAAAAATCGTGTTTCCTCGGATCCGGGTCGGTTCGCCGGATCCTCACCCAGGGCATCCCCGACATATTCGAACAATCCGTCTCGATTGCCCAAGAACACCATGGCTTGCGAGGGATAGTCGATGCTGACGGCGGCATTTCGTCCGGCTCGCAGCCGAACTCGGTCGACGGGCGTCGAATCATCCAGATTCATCTGGATGAGGATAGGGCTCTCCCACTGCCAGCCCACCGCGTCGCCCAGCCGCCAGAATGAACGCCCCGCAAGCCGACCGTCGGTGAGTTCGCTCCCCTTGCGCCCGAGCGCGAGCGGATAATTTGGAACCGGCGTCAGCCGGTAATGCGCGCCGAGCGCCACGTTGCGTCGGCTCGTGCTTTCGATGGCGCGCGCGCCGAGGAAGCATGTCAGCACAATGAGTGCGATCACCGTACAGCATGCCACTATGCGGAGCACGAGTTCGCCCGAGGGGGCACTTGTCATCATGGACGCACCCCTTTGCGTCGCGACGATCGTCCGTGCGCGAGCACACGGTGATAGAAATCGAGCGTGAGCGCCGCCACCCGCTCGGGTGCATAGAGTTTGGCGGCCATGGCCGCGATGGCGTTCCGATCGAAGCAACGATCCAGGGCCGCGACGATCTCGAGGGCACGTCCAGCTTCAGTCGACGACTTCAGATGAATGCCGTTTACGCCGTGGCCAATCATGTTCCTGAGCCCAAAGGTCGGCGGCGCCGCAATCGGTAGCCCGCGGACGAGAGCTTCTGCGGCGACCATTGGGGCGGTCTCCTGATGCGACAGAATCAGCAGGAGGGAAGACCGGTCATACTCTCGAACGAGGTCGTCCATCCCGAGATTGCCGAGGAGCGCGACGCGGCAAGACAGTCCTTCAGCGGCGATGAAGCGAAGACAGGCATCTCCGTAGACTCGATCCGTCACCTCACCGCAAACCGCGAGCGTCACCGTGGGATCAATCTTTGCCAGAACGGCGAACAGCTGCAGAATGCCGAGAGCGTTCTTTCGCGGGCACACCGTACCCACTGTAATCAGCCGGCGCTCGGCGCCCGCGGCAGTGTGGCGCGGCGCGACAAGGAAGCGACGGTCCACTGGATTGCGGATCAATTGATGCGGTAGTACGCCCACGTCCGGCAGTTCATCCAAGACATAGTCATTAATGACGATGATGTTACCACAATTGCGGCGCGCGATGCGTTCGAGTGGCTTCATCATGGCGGCCTTAAGCCAACGAAAACTCCTGCCCCAGCTGAAATTTATATCCCTATGCGGAATGCCGTGGACGGTTACGACGCACGGCGTCTTCATCCACATCCCCCAGCCGGCAGGTCCGTGAATGTGCACAATGTCTGCTCGCAGTAGTCTCACTACCCGGCTCAACGCCAAGGCTTCGAATGTCCAGTAACGCAAGACCCCCGGCAGCGGCAGCCGACGCAAATGTACGACATCGAATCCGTGGATGCGCTCCGTTGCTGCCTCCGCGGAATTTGGCACCACCACCGTCACGGCGAGCGACCGTGTTAGTTCGGAGGCCAGCGTATCGATGACCCGCTCCACCCCACCCGAGACGCGCCGGCCCGGCGGCGGATAATCCCCGATCATCGCGACGCGCATGGCAGCACCCCTCTTCGAACAGCAAACAGCAAACAAAGCTCGCCACCCGCCATGGTTGCAGACGACAGCAGCACAATTTCAAGCAAGGTGTGGCCCCAGAAGAAAAGCAGGAGCGCGGACATACCCAGACGAGCGACATTGATTGCCAGTTCGTAGGCAACTAGGCCACGCGGATAAAGGCGCATGTTGAAAAATCCGGCAAATGCAGTAAGCACGTAGCACAGCGCAAAAACGGCGAACGATGCGGGTAGCTCAGGGTACCGGAAGGCATACAAATAGCCGAGCACGAGTGAAAGGCCGCACAATCCCAAAGCTACCGCTAGCCCAGCCAAAATGACCCAACTCAGGACAGCCGTGCCTTCCATCAGCTTGTCATTGGCACAGACCTTGGGAAGCAAGTAGGATCGCAGGGAAAAAATGAGCAATGAGAGCGGCCCGATATAGACCAGCACAATACCGTAGGTCGACACTTCCAGCGCGCTCAGCCGGGCAAAGATGACGTATTGCGGCAGGTAAGGAAGCAGCAGGAAGCACAGCCCGGACACCGCGACAAGCTTGGAGTAGGCGAACATTTCGCGGACGGTCGCCATCGCTGGAAATGTCAGCCGGCTCTTGAGCCGCCTGAACTCGATCACAGCCAAGCAAAGTACTGGGGCGATGAAAACTCCAGCCATCACCAACTGCCACGCGCCAGTCAAGAGCGCCGCGCAGCCGACGAGCAGGCGCACCATCGCGAAAGGTATGTTGGCGGCGACATAGGCTCCGAAGTTCTGTTGCGCCTGATCCACAGTCCGCATCGCCGTCCAGAAGTTCACCGCCACCCCGCTAATCAGGACGCAGGCGTAGAGTTCCATGGGACCGCCCAGCAGAGCGATTGGGGTCAGGAGCAGTCCTGCGGCAAGCATCGCACCTTTAATGCTGATCAACATATTCAGGAATCGTTGATCCCGACGGTCCGAAAATTTGGTCAGGGCGGTGGTGTTGAGCCCAAGGTCAAGGATGGCGTTCAGAATTTGGCACGCCGAGGAGGCCAGGCTCAAAGCGGCGAATGATTCGATCGAGAGGAAGCGGGGTGACAGCGCAAACACCCCAAACGTGCTCACATTGACAAGGGTATTGGCGACGAACAACAGCATGAACTCTCGAACGTGCTGTCTTCTCCCAGAAGCATGTATGTTCAACATGAACCTGCTGCGCTGGCTTCCGAGGTTACCCGATGAGGTCGCATCGGAGCCGGTTTTCGGTCCGACCGCTCTCTCTCTCTCTCTCTATGGAGAGATTTCGTGTGACGACGCATTCGGCACACCTAGTTGGACGAGCGCAAGGGACCGAGACCAAACGGATACCGCCGATCCGGTCACTGAGGCTGGGGCCCGATATGTCGTCGGCTTCAGTGGCAGTGACGCTCGGAAAAGCGCCGTTGCCAATGTTGCCGCCAACTTTTCCAAGTGTGAAATTGTTGAGAGGCCCGTGCCAAAGCGCAAGCAGTCGTCGCACCGCGGCCCATTGGAGAAAGCGGACTTATCGAAAGAGACATGGCAACGACCGTGCAAATCCGTTATGTGCTGCATAATCGCCATCGCGAGGCCGAGAGCAGGCGGCAATAAAATAGCGCCGAGCCGTCGCCAACAACATTACGGATTCACGATGCAGACGCAATCTGCTGCATACCCACCTTCACCTTCACCTCTCTGTTCAGCAGGGCCATCAACACGACGGCGCGATCCTTGTCATCCAGGTCGAGGATGGTCGCGACCAGGCCGTCGAAGGCGCCGCCAGCCAGGCGCACCTGCTGACCTATCTTGTATGGGCTCGCGGGCCGCACGATCGCGCCCCCGGTCTCTCGGGCTTTGAGGCTCTCGACGATTCCGTCTGGGAGAAAGCTCAGCCGTTCGCCACAACGAACCAGCGTTCTGACTCCGAATGTCGAGAGAATTGAGTGCCAGGGCTGTGCGTCAGGATCAAGCTGGACGAAGAGGTAGCCTGGAAACAAGGGTCTCAAAACATCCTGCGTGCCCCGCGCATGGCGTACGCGTTTGCGCAAAAGCGGGCAGTAAGCGCGGAACTCCTGACGCTTCAAATTATCGAGAGCGATATGCTCCCGATGCGATTGGGTATTCACCACAACCCATGCATCCTGCATCGCGAGGCACCCGTTCTCTCTCGGCGTGATCTCCGTGCGATAAGCTTTCGCACTGCGGTAATAGCCCGCCCCAAATGACGCGCGCGTGATCCGATTTCCACCATTGAGGCACGGCAATCAATGTAACGAGCAGCTATCAGAGGCTCGAGAGCCGTGTTGCGATAATAACGCAAGACTACTGGTGCATGCAATTACTATTAATTGTGCGTTTTAGGCGATCGCGGAGCATGCCAGCGATTGACCCGGTGCCGACAAAGGTGGGGGGATTGGGCTGTCCAGCGTCAGTACCCATGACACAAATTTGGCGGGTTGAAGAAGGAAGAAGGAAGTATTTCTGGCTCAGCTGAGGCTTTCAAGGGGCGAAGTTGAGACAGAAATCCGGGCCGGTGAAGGAATCGGCAGAAAAAATCGTGATACACATCCGGCGGGTGACACGCCGGCAATTTTCGGCCGAAGAGATGATTTGCATCGTACTTGAGGGCTTGCGGGGCGAAGACAGCGTCGCCGCGCTGTGCCGACGCTAATGGAGGAGCGCGCCACCTGGACCAGAAGTTCTTCGCAGAGGCCGTCAGCGCCGGCACCGCGGCCACAACCGCTTTTCCGCCTTGAATCGGTACATGCTTCATTCATTGTCCTTTAAGTACGCGGGGGACTCGATCCGGACCGGGCTGCCTGTGCGCAACGACTCCTCAATGGCGAAGGTGGCCTCGGTGACGGCGACAAGCTCCGACAGCGGGATCGGCGCGTCGCGATTTCCCCGCGTAGATTCAAGAAATGCTGCGATGAGGCCTAGCTGCCCTTTGTCCAGCGCGCTCTTGCTTGTGACGCTCTTGCCGCTCCGAGTAACCGTAAGCCGCCGGAAATCGTCCAGCTGGATCACGCGTCTATCGGCGAACGCCTCGACGTATTCCTTGGGCACGCGAGCATCGCCGAGCGAGGAATAGACGATTGTCCCAGTCGAGCCGTCGGCGAAGCGGACTAGGACCGAGACGGCGTCGGCATGATCGCGCGCCGCGAGCGCGTGCGCTTCGACCGGCAGACTTCCGGCCAGAAAGGTCAGGACGTCGATGAAATGGCAGACTTCGCCGACGATGCGGCCGCCACCTTCCTCACGCTGGATCCAGCTGTCGCCGGGAATCGCGCCGGCATTGATCCGATAGAGCATGACGAGCGGCCCGTTTCGTGGCTCCAGCGCCGCCCTGGCTTTCTGTAAAAGCGGCGCAAAACGCCGGTTGAAGCCCACCGTGAGCGTCCCCGGCGCCTCCCTCGTGGCGGCCATCACTTCGGCTAATCCTTCCGAGTTGAGAGCGAGCGGCTTTTCGCAGAAGACGTGCTTGCCCGCCCGCAACGCTTCGGCGGCGAACAGAGCATGGGTGTCGTGATAGGTGGCGATGAAGACGGTGTCGGTGTCCGGATCGGCAATCACGGCGGCGGGATCGGTCGCCACAGTGGCGAAACCCTGCTTCGCGCCGGCATGATCAGCGCTCAACCCGGTCGAGGTAGCGACGGCGGTCAACGTCACTCCGGGCGCCTTGCGCACCGCCGGTAGGAGAACGCCCTTGGCGTAATTGCCGAATCCGATGAAGGCGATACGGTTGCCCTCCCTCTTCGGCGGCGGCGGAGCGCGCCGGATCAGCCGCTCGACCGGGCCCACGGGCGGTCCCGGATAGGTCAGCAGGATCGCAAGATGAGGCGCGCCGCTTTCCATCAGCTCATAGGCCTCTTCCGCCTCGGCGATGGGGAAGCGATGGGTGACGAGACGTTTCGGCGTCACCTTGCCGTCGGCGACAAGAGCAAGGAACGCCTCCATGTTCCGCTGCTCGGTCCAGCGCACATAGGGCAGCGGATAATCTTGACCGCTCTGCTCGTAAGACGGATCGCCGCGGCCTGGTCCATAGGACATGGACAGTTTGAGTTCGAGCTCGCGCTTGTAAAAAGGTTCGCGATCAATCGTCATGCCGACTAGGCCGACGACTACGATGCGGCCCTTGAGACGGCTCACCTCTGCTGCGACATTGATCGGCTCGTTCGATTTGGAGGAGGCGGTGATAATCACGGCGTCCGCACCTTGGCCGCCAATGAAGCCCACGACCGCTTCGGGAAGATCGCCCGAGACAGCTACGTCGGCGCCGAGTTCTCGGGCCAACGCAACACGCGCGCAGTTCGGATCGAAACCGAGCACGCGACAGCCGTTGGCCTTCAGCAGTTGGACCGTGAGCAGGCCGATGAGGCCGAGCCCGATCACGACTATTCGCTCGCCAAGCGTCGGCGCCGCGAGACGAACACCCTGCAGCGCGATCGCGCCGAGCGTGACGAAACTCGCGTCCTCGTCATCGACCTCGGGCGGAATCCCAACAGTTAGATTCTTCGGGACTGCATTGATTTGGGCGTGGTTCGCAAGTCCGGCACCGGCGCAGGCGAGCCGGTCGCCGACGGCGATGCCGCTCACGCGTCGACCGACCTGCAGCGCTTCACCGGCTAAGCTATAGCCAAGCGGCATGGGCGTATCGAGCTTGGCGAAGACTTTCTCGATGGTCGGCCTCAGGCCGTCGCGCTGCACATTGCGGACGACGCGCCGAACAAGGTCGGGACGCGCCATCGCCTTGCCGGCAAGCGACGCCCTGGCGAGGTCTATCAACTGCTTTTCGGTACCCGAACTAATTAGCGACACACGGGTCGCCACCAGCACGCTACCCTCGCCAGCGACGGGCGCTGGCACTTCGGCGACCCTGAGCTCACCAGTCCGGTAGTTTTGCTCGACTTGCTTCACGCGATCTCCACCGCTCTTACTCAACCGCTAACCGCGACAAGACCCGCAACTCGGTCACGATCTTGCTGACGCCGGTTGGGATCCTTATTCGCAGACGCGTCGTGGGCTTTTCACATCCCATGTCCGGCCACCACACGGCACCCTCCACGCCGATCGGCAGCGTGCTGGTTATCCGTATCTCGGCGGCGCGGGTGAGGATCCGCGCGACAGCACCCGCGATCTCGACGCGCGCCTCCGGATGCAACAGGAAGCCGACGCTGGCGGGCCGGTCCGGATAGCCCTCAATGCGGTCGCAGATCACGATTTCGCACTGATTTATCTCGAAGCGGCGAACGTGCCGTGGCATTCCCCGGAGATTCTTGAAACCGTCATGCGCGCCTTCCATCACGAAACCGTCATCGGTCTGCTCGTAGGCCGGCGCCTCGACGTTCGGCCTGCGTCCACACCGAAAGGAACCGAAAAAGTCGGTCTGGTCGGCATCATCGAAGCAGAGCGTGTTGTGGCTCAACGCCGAGCGCGAGCGCTGGCGCCGCTCGCCCGCATTGTACTCGAAAACACCCTGATCGACGATGATGCGTTCGCCGGCCACCGACCACTCGAAGCTCAGCACATCGCCGTGCCCGTGCGCCGGCAGGTCATCCGGGGCGATGCGACCGCAATCGGCGATGAAGTAGGCGTCGCCGGATCGTAGTCCGAAATAACCGACGTCGCGCAGCGCGAAAATACGTCGCGGAGTGGGTCGTCGCCCAAATAGCCGCTCGTAAACGTCGAGGCACTCTCCCGGGGTATAGGCCATCGACAGGCCGGCGTCGTTGAATAACGCGACGCGGCCATCGGGATGGGCGAAATCGGCCGTCACCTGCGCCATGCTGGCAAGAGCGTCGTCGAGCGCGCCGTTCAGCGGCTCCGCGCCCAAAGCATGACGGCATTCCAACAGATCGGCGAATGCCTGACAGTGGTATGAAGGCGAGCGCTCGAAATGCGCGCCGTCCGGGAAGATCTGACGGGGAAGCTCATCAGCCAGCATACGTACGCCGAGCGAGCGCCAGCGCTCGGCCTCGGACCCCGCGAAAAAGGCGGAGGCCCAGATCAGCGTCTTGATGTTCTTGATTAGATGATTTCCGCCGATGTCGGTCTCGAGATTTTTTTCGAGGAAGTAGATCTGCTGCGTAAGCGAAGCCAGCATCGGTGCGCGCATGGCGCTATCCAGTCGCTCGCCACGCCGTGCGAGCTGCTGCATCCATACGACGGTGCGAATCGATAGCGCGAAGCTATTCCAGCTGTCCTTCCAATATCCGCGCTGATAGGGCAGGTTGGCGACGATCCACGCAATGGCGAGATCGGCGAAGGGCCCGTCGTCGATCTCCTCGAGGTATTCCATGTAGTGGAGGTTCATGCGCCAGAGCTGGTTTTCCTGCCCTTCGCCTCCCGCGCGCCAGTCGACGGCGCCAGCCATCAGGCAGGAGCGATCGAGGAACGTGAAGCGCCATTGATCGTCGCAGCATTCGAGCTTTCTGCGCCTCGGTTCGAACAGGGGCGGCGGCGGCCTGTTCGACAGAGGCAGCGCAACAGGGGAGCGCGCCGCCACGGCCCCGGTGTGCTGCTTCACCCGGCGCTTCACGTCGAGATCGATTCGGCGCACGATCCTAGCAAGCGGAACGTGGCGCCCGAAAGCGATCGCCCGCGCAACTTTCCGAACGGGGCCGCAGCCGTTCACTGGCCGACGACCGTGGTAGACCGCGCCGCGCCGGGCTGCCCGGAGACTTGGCCAACCTTCGCGCCGTCCTCGAGCACCTCAAGATAACGCATCGCAAGCTTTGCTCGGTCGTAATGCTCGCGCACATGCGCGCAGCCCGAGGCGCCAAAACGCGCTCCAAGCTCGCGGTCGTCGGCGAGCCGGGTGACGGCCGCGGCGAGCTGTTCGGCGCTTTCCGGCGTGATGGCGATCCCCGCGCCCGCTTCCTCGACCAGCGCGCGCGCCTCGCCCTCGACGCCGACGATGATGGGACGGCGCATCGCCATTGCTTCGAACATCTTGGAGGGAAGGACGGTCTTGAAGAGGTCGTCGCGGCGCAGGAGTATCAGGCTCGCGTCTGTCGCCGCCCAAATGCCAGGCATGGCTTCCTTGGGCTGCTGGCCCAGCATGACCACGTTGTCGAGCCTCATCTCTTGTTTGCGCCGCTCGAGCCGCTGGCGTTCCGCCCCATCCCCGACGAGCAGGAATACGATGCGCGATTCCTTGCGTAGACGGTCCGCGGCCTCCAGGATCGTGTCGAGGCCATGGGCCATCCCATGAGTGCCGACATAGGCGGCCACGAATCGGCCCTCGAGGCCGAGCCGCCGCTTAACGGCGCACCCGTCATTGGCGGGGGTGAAGAGGTCGAGGTCGGCGCCGTTCTTGATCACGGAGATCTTTGCTTCCGCTCCGCCATGCGCGATGATGTGGGGCACGAACGACTCCGTCACGGAAACGATCCTGTCCGCCCTGCGATACGCCAGCGCCTCGAGCCGCTCGAGCAGGCGCACCGTGAGGCCCTTGCGCATCGCGCCGACGGTCACGATGCTCTCCGGCCACAAGTCGCGGATCTCGAGCACCCATGGCGTCCACCTTATCGTCTGGCTGATGAGACCAGTGAGCCCGCAGAAGAACTGCGGCGAGGTGGAAATGACCACGTCTGGCCGCGGTAGCCATAGTATCGCCAGCGTCGCCGATATCGCGTAGGAGAGATAGTTGATCGTTCGGCGCACGAAGCCCTCATTGGCTGCAAGATAAGTCCAAACGCGCACAATGCGGACGCCGTCAATCGTCTCAGTCTGGTAGAGGCGGTTCGTGTAGCCGGGGTAGATTTTGCCGCCTGGATGGTTCGGTGCGCAGGTGACCACGACGACATCGTGGCCAGCCCGCGCCCATACGCGGACATGTTCCGAGGTTCGCGAAGCCGGCGCGTTCACCTCGGGGGGGTAGTAATGGGAGAAGAAGATGATCCGCATTGGCGCGCCGCTGATGCAAGGTAGCTTTTCAGCACGCCATCAATTGAACGCGCTCGCGACTGAGATCGGCGTCGATCTGTGCGGCGATGCGTTCGGCGGCCTTGCCGTCCCATAATGCCGGAATCCGGCCTTTCTTGCCGCCGTTCGCCAGGATGTCTTCGGCCGCAGCGACGAGGGCGTCGGGCGAGGTCCCAACGAGCGTATTGGTTCCCTGCTCTATTGTGATTGGCCGCTCGGTATTCTCCCTGACCGTCAGACAGGGCGCCCCCAAGGCTGTCGTCTCCTCCTGCACGCCGCCGCTGTCGGTGATGATGAACTTGGCCTCGCGCATCAGACCGATCGCCCGCAGATAACTGAGTGGCGGCGCGACGATGATTGAGGAGTCGCGTAACAGCCGACTGAGGCCGGCGCCCTTAATCATCGCTTGCGTGCGTGGATGCAACGGGAACACCAGGGGAATTTTCAGCGCGATCCTGGCCAGCGCCACAAGAAGGGACTCGAGTTTACCAGGATCGTCGACGTTCGATGGGCGGTGCAGCGTGACGAAGGCGAAGCCCCGCTCTAGCGCGAGGTCGGTAAGCACGGGCGCCGCCTCGAGCTCGGACAATGTTGCGCGCGCCGGCGCCGCGCGATCGAGGCAAGCGTGCAAGGTGTCGATCATGACATTGCCCACAAATGTGACACGGCCCGGCGCGATTCCCTCTCCCACCAGATTGTCAACAGCCGAGCGCTCGGTGACAAACAAGAAATCGGACAGCCGATCGGTGACGAGCCGGTTTATTTCCTCTGCCATCGTACGGTCGTTGCTGCGCAAGCCCGCCTCGACATGCGCGAGCAGGATTTGCAGCTTGGCGCCGACGAGCGCAGCGGCGACAGTCGAATTAACGTCCCCGACGACGACTAAAAGATCGGGCCTCCGCGCCAGTAGCACGGGCTCGAGCTTCAACATTATGTGGGCGGTCTGTTCCGTCCCGGTACCCGAGCC
>Ga0182030_10019424_pt1 | contig 12928 bp, 9 predicted proteins | sample 812S3MmetaG_FD_121299 | JGI IMG/M metagenome (GOLD analysis project Ga0182030, IMG submission 121299) | Permafrost microbial communities from Stordalen Mire, Sweden - 812S3M metaG (Illumina Assembly) | ecosystem: Environmental > Terrestrial > Soil > Wetlands > Permafrost | place: Sweden... | reverse complement strand
AGAAACGACCCGCGATGACTACGTTCCAGAATGGGCGCGCCCAGATACTCCTCAATTCGTTGAATTGACCGGGAAACCGATGAAGGCGAAACAGAGAGCTTTTTTGATGCGTGCGCGACGCCTCCACATTCGGCGACCTTCACAAATGCCTGGACATAGCGAATATCAAGCAATTCCTTAGGCGATTGCGTTTGCGGCCAGCGATTACTCGGTTCCGCGGAACTTTTCTGACTTATTTGCTGACCCTTCATAATGTTCTTCACCCCGTCATATTGCTTCTGCCCGGCGGCCAATTCCTGAACAACACCTGCCTCAAAAATTGGATGCCAACAGACCTGCAACTCCAGGCGGCACCGCTGAGAAATCCGAGGACTGCAATGGTGGCTTGCCTTCAATCGATAGCAACCATCATTCGCTCATTGGGTTCCGATCCATTCCAGGATCTTTGCCGGTAATTCAGGCATTTCTAGACTGCTTCTTCCATATTCCAAACCACTGAAAGACACAAGACGACGTTTCGCCTGGCGCCGCGAAAGTACTCGTGCTAAAAGAACTCGACATTGTCCCCGAGTTCATCGCTCACTCCCTGCGCGAAGTTCTGCACTGTAGTCGGCACAACCATATGCGCAGTCTCGTTCACTGCCCTGTTGACGGCGTCATGCACGTCGCGCTCTGCCTGCATGGTGTAGTGACTCACAAAGTCGGCGAAACCAGCTTCCTGCTTATCGCTGGTTTCGCGCGGCAGACCGAGCTGAGTTTTCTCAGCAATCTCTTTGATCGACCTTCGCGCGCGCTTGACAGTCTGAGCAAAGAGAGAGCCTACGGTAAAGCTCTTACGCGTTGCGGAAAGTTCTCGAACAAGGCTGTCGCCTCGGGAGACAATCACTTGGATCCGGGCATAACTTATCTCGCTCGACGAGTGCAAGTTTTCCACCGCCGATCGTAGTTCTCCCGTTGTTCCGTCTCCTTTGCGTGAATCTCCCGCGGGATTCGGTTCCCCGTCCCAACGCGAGCGAGTAACCGTTTCGCTCAGAGAGCCGAGCAGTTCGGAGCGCTCTCTGCATTCTGACGCCAATTGCTGAACTGAGCCGGCGAGAACCTCGAGGGCGCTCCCGGTGGACCCTAAATGGAACGCGCTGATGCGTGCGTTCAGTGCCACGCGGCGCATTTGGAGTTCAATTTTTTGAATCTCTTTAATAGGCCCGAGCATTTGGCCGATACTCTCTTCCAGACCCGCTCGTGCGGCCTGGGTTGCTTCGTCGGCATTTGTGGCGTGGCCAAGGTTGGTTAGAATCGCGCGGCATCCCTGCTCCATCGGGAGAAAGACGGAGCCTTTGTCATCTTCGCTGAAGCCAGCCAACGTCCGGCTCTCGTGAGCCATTTCAAGTACATGTCTGGCAATCTCCTCCAGATTGCTCTCGACCGAGACAACCGAAGCGGTAAATTTCTCGCCGGCGTCTGCAAGTTGGGCAGATTGCAGGGCAAGAACAGCCGATATGCCGCGGGGGTGGCAGGGGGCGTTGTCATCCCTCCTGCCAGATTCAAAACTGAGGCGCTTCAGAACCTCGATCACATGCTCAACCTGCTGCCGGGTTATGTCGTGAAACTGGAGAGATACGATCAATTTCTTAAAGGAGTCCGATATCGCCCCGTACTGCGATGCCAGGCGAATTGACGATTCTTGTGCCTTGATTTGTATCTGGCGAAACGACGAGAGGCTAACCAGAGTGCTGGAAATCAAGGCGGGCAAGTCTTTTGCCTGCCCAGCCTGGAGGGCCGAAATGTCTCGCGATGCAAGTTCAATTGGCTTGATCAAAGAATCCGTAATTGCCAGTGCCCTCACGAGTCTTGATTGAACCTGCCCCGCCAGCAAACTAACATCGTCGGCAACCTGGCTGAAGTTGGCGCCTGCACTTCCAAGCCTCGCAGTCTCAATTCGTGTCAACAGCGCAAGCATATGAAAGGCCGAGACTGTTCCCTCGAAATCTATGAGTGTTCGCTTCAGGTGGCCAATCTCCTTTCGCAAGACGGGCAACCCCCCGTCCCGATCTCCGAGAGCCGCCCTCATTTCCGTCGACCGATCGAGAGCATGCGTGAGCGCCAGGGATGCGCACTCTCCTTGTTCCGAGTCCGCCAAATTGGTCAGTTCCGATGAAATCACGCTGACGGCCTGCATGAACTCGGACAGTTTTCCGCCTATTCTCAAGAAGTCCAGTTCAGTGTCTTGATTGAGTTGGTCGAGGTCGGCGATCACTTGGCCAAGCGCCCCGACCGAGACCACCGAAGGATGTGCCATCAGCGGCATTTCCATATTACGGGTCATCAGTTTGTCGTCTAGCCGCATACAGCTCCGCCCAGTTTGTGGCATTCCAAAGCATTCAGGACCAGGACAACGCGGCCATCACCCATGATGGCGGAACCTTGAAACTCCTTGCATAGCTCCAGGCCACCCGTCAATGGTTTGACCAAGACTTCGACTTCCGTAAGGAACTTGTCCACAACCAGTCCGTACCTTACTGCGCCAGCTTCGACGATTGCGATCGAGAGTTCCGGCGTCTGGACTTGAACGAGACCAAATAACTCCGCGAGTGTGAAAACGGGATGAATGGATCCCCGAATCTGCGCGAGTGCGAGGCCTCGGTACTCGTGGACTTCTCCGGAAGGCAACCTGACCATGTCGCGAATGCTCGCAAGCGGGAGAATATATTCCTGGCCCCCGGCTTCCAGCAAGATGCCCTTCGAGATCATGAGACTCGTTGGTAGCTTGATCAGGAAGGTAGTTCCCCTGCCGCGTTTGGAACGAATTTCTGTAGTGCCGTGCAGGTTGCGAACGTTGCTGTTGACGACATCCATTCCAACTCCGCGACCAGAAACGTCCGTGACTTTCGCAGCGGTCGTCAAGCCAGGCAGGAACACCAGCTGAAAGGCCGCCTCTTCGTTCATTGCGGCAGCGGCTTCCGGGGTCAGCAGACCCTTCTCTACAGCCTTCCGCTTTAGAGTCTCAGAGTCCAGTCCGCGTCCGTCGTCGGTAACCTCAATGACTACTCCGCCTGCTTCATTTACAGCTCGCAGGGTCAACTGTCCGGTTGCGTCTTTTCCGAGTGCTTTGCGTTCCTCAGGCCGCTCCAGACCGTGATCGACAGCATTGCGGATCACATGCACCAGCGGGTCGCTGATCTGCTCGATGATCGTCTTGTCCAATTCAATTCCTTCGCCCTCGACTACGAGCCGAACTTCCTTCCCGAGAGAGCGCGCGAGATCGCGCACGAGGCGCGGAAATTTCTGGAAGACGGTCTTGACAGGCAGCATTCGAATCGACATAACGCTGGACTGAAGTTCGTCGGCAATGCGAGAGATGTTCGACCCAGCGTCTTTCAGGTCCTTTGCCACTCCCACCTTGTCTGCGCTGTCGTTCAGTTTCTGGAGGATCAGCGGGAATGCGCCACGGGCAACAAGCAGTTCGCCGACAACCCTCATCAGGCCATCAAGTTTATTCTGGTCGATCCGAATTGTCGAAGGTGAGGCGGAAGCGCCCGGCGTCTCTGCCACAATCTTCGCCATACTTTGCCTGTCAGCGGGGGTGCCCGAAGGGTTATTGGCATCTACATCTCCCATAACCTTCAAAACAGAACGTACCGTCTGAAAAGCGTTGTTTAGACCAGAGCGTTCAACTTTCCCAAGGGTTGCTCCGGCGCTGATTGCGATTTCCAGGATTTCGGACTGCAGGGCCAGCGGCTCTTCCAACTCTGTGCAGTTCCTGTAGCGCGCAGCGGCCGACAGGGTATTGACCCCGCGCAGATAGGTTTCAATTACCGGGCTGGTTGATTCACAATCGCCTTTCATGCGCAGCAGACAGTCGGCGATTATCTCGACACATTGCGAGGCAGTGTTCAGGAACGCGGCTTCCTGTCCGTCCACGGTGTGGCCATCGGGCGCAGAGTTGGCCTGAACTCCCAAACGCTCCAGCAATTCGGGTGAAATTGACGCGCACTTTCCTCTGCGTGCCAGGCTACCTAAAAGGTTCCTGATGGCATCGCAGGTATCGAGCGTGGTGCGGATCGTCTCGTCCCGAACCGGCTCGGCGTTCGCTTCGCGATACGTGTCGAGAAGTGACTCCAGCGCGTGGGCGACACGGAGCAGTTGTTGCAATGGGTGAGTGGTCTTAAGTCCGCCCCCCGATACTTGATCCAGAAGCAGGCCCACATTGCCTTTTATGCTGTGGACGCTGCGAAACAGAGAGTCGAGATGATCCCTCGAATGGGCATCCCGTTCCAATGCAAGCGCGTCTCTTTCAATATGCTCCAGATGGTCTTCGCACTCCATCACAAACAACTCGAACATTTCTGCCGGTACGGAACCGAGCAGGGCCACTTCCGCGTCCTGATCTTCTCTCAGCAGGACACGTACCTCGCATTCGTCATCGACGAATACGAACACTTCCTGGATGGCCGCCGGGCCGCGATCGGTGACGAGGAGAATCTCCCACCACAGATAGCAGTGTTCAGCTTCGATCGACGCTAGAAGCGGGACATCGTCAACGTGAGCCGTGATATGAGCCTGTCCCAGTTCCCGCAAATCGTCGAGGAGAGTAACTGGATCCGCTCCGGAATAAAACATCTCACGACTTGGCTTGAGGGTAATCTGATAAGCCACGCGAGCCTTTTCCGTCGGCTTCAACTTCTCCGGTTGCTCTCCAAGCGATTTCCGATGCATTGGCAGCAACACCGCGAAAGCGTCGGCAACCTCTGCCTCGCCTGGGACGACAGCGCCTTCCCCATTCTCTTCGAGGATCAACCTGAGAACGTCGCAGGCCTTGAGTCCGCAATCGATCAAATCCGCCGAAACTGCAAGATGCCCTTCCCTCGCCAGGTCAAAGGCCTCTTCCACGCTGTGTGCGAACCTCGACAGGTGCGTACAACCCGCTGTTGCGCCCGAACCCTTGATGGTATGAATAGCACGGAAGATACGGTGAACCAACGACGCATCGGTCGGCTCTGCCTCCAACTCCAGAAGAGAGGAGTCGAGTTCGATCAGCAAATCCATAGCCTCGGATCTGAACGACTCTCGCAACTGCGTCATAACGTCCACTGGGATAGTCATCTGGCCCCCTCGTCGCCCGCCATCATCGCATCACCTTCTTCACCACTGCCAGAAGTTGATCCGGATCGAACGGCTTTATGATCCAGGCCGTCGCGCCCGCCACTTTGCCTTGCAGTTTCTTGTCTACATTCGATTCTGTGGTCAACAAGACGATCGGGACGAACTTGTAGTCGGGCATTGTCCGGAGCCGACGGGTAAACTCAAGACCATCCATTCTCGGCATGTTCAGGTCAGTCAGCACGAGGTCCAGATCTTGACCCGCAAGCTTCGACAGAGCGTCCACTCCGTTCACGGCCTCTACTACCTCATAGCCTCCCCCGCGAAGCACCATGCTTACCATCTGTCGGAGGCTGGCCGAATCATCGACTGCCAAGACCGTTTTCACAATTCCCCCTGTGAACCAAGTAGTTCGCGCCGCAAGCTGCAACGGTCTACCGCGCCAACGAAGATCTCCGATGGGTTTTCAAAGCGGAGTGCGGGGCAAGTCTTGCGCAGAGAACAAAGAAGTTGGAGGATGCATGTATCGATATCCGTCAAGCCCTCGGTGTCGACGCGAGTGGGCACGTCACCTTCAGCGCCTTCTGAAAGCTTGGCAGCAAAGCTTTGGGCGTGCCTGATCGTTATTGCGCCATCGAGCTTGAGAGTCAATCTGCCCGCTGTATTAACAAATAAAAATGGCACCGGCCTCCTCCTGTTCTTTTTCGTTCACAACTCAGTTTGCGGTCAGAATCATGCGAATGTTCTCGACCATCGTTTCCGGCGAGCATGGCTTGACGATGTATAGATTGGCTCCGGCCGCAAATCCCTTCATCTTGTCCCTGCCTTCGCTCTCCGTGGAGACGATGATGATCGGAAGCGAGTTGTACTTCTGATCGGCGCGCACCCGCCGAATAAACTCATAGCCGTCCATGTTGCTCATGTTAATGTCGCTGAGAATCAGATCGCAGGGGTTTGAATATAGCTTTTCCAATCCGTCGCTGCCGTCGACCGCGGTGATCACCTGGAAGTGAGCTTGTTCCAGAATGTACGAGTGATAGCTCCTTACAAACTCCGAGTCATCTACGATTAGAATGAGTTTCTCGATCTCCACGTCGCTACTCCTTTACATAGACCAGATGGTTTTCAAATCGTTTCAGCTTGAATGCGGTTGTCACGCGCCCTATCGACTCGGAGTGCCCCAGAAAGACATACCCGCCTGGCTTCAATGCGTTGTAGAAGTGATCGACAACTGCTTTGCGAGAGAGATCATCGAAATAGATCAGGACGTTACGGCAAAAGATGAAATCAAATCCCCGCATGGTCCGAAGCGCAAACCGATCGTGCAGATTCAGATGCATGGGTTCCACCAGGGCCGCGGTCCGCGGGCGGACCGTGTACTCCTCGCCAACCTTGGTCAGGTATTTCTCCCGATATTCTTCTGGAACGTCATTCACCGACCGGCGTCCATAACGTGCTTCCGCAACTTTTCGCAGCATGTTTTCGTCGATGTCGCTTGCAACGATCGTGCAGTCCCAGGACTGCGATTGAGGAAAGACTTCCTGAACGATCATCGCCAGGGTGTAGGGTTCCTCGCCCGAAGAGCAACCCGCCGACCAGATGCGTAGAGTTCTGTCGCCAGTTGCCTGCTTTGCCGACAACACTTCAGGCAGACAGTGATTGGCGAAAGCCTGTAGCTGGTCATATTCCCGAAACATGTAAGTCTCGTTGGTTGTGATTAGGTTTGCGAGTTCCTGCATCTCGATACCGTTGGGGTCTGCATGGCTGACCATGAAGACGTAATCCCGCGGATCGTCGATTCCCAGCGCTGCCATGCGTTTGGCGACTCGCGTTTTCAGAAAGTAGATTTTCTTGTCGTCAAAATACAAACCCAGTTTCTGATAGATTTGTTGTCCGAGTTTCTGAATCTGGTCGACGGAGATTATTGCCATAATAGTTCCGTTAGCATTTCAACGCCTCCAGAACCTCATCATCGGTTTCCGTCAGCGCGCGCGTCGATAGGTCGAGCTCAAATCCAGATCTTCCGGTCATTCGCAGCGATTCAGCCGCTCCAATGCGAACAAGACGCTCCGGGTGGGACAGACAGGCCACGAGAAATTTGTCGACGTCATCGCGGAGAGCCCAGAATCCCAGCAATCTGACAGCCTGATAACGACACAGCGGGGGATCTCCATCCTCAATCACGGCTATCACCTCTACCAGGAAACTCTCATCGGCATCCAGCGATTGACAACGGAGGCGCATTGCGGTCAGCGCACTCAGTATTGCGGGACGGAGGTGAGGCCCACGCACCAGCAACAGCTTCGCCACTTCAGAAAACTCTGTAGCCGATCCCACTACAGCGATCGCCTTCAGGCAGGATGCAAGCAGAAAGTCCGGAAGCGCGGAGAGGTCAGGAAAGCAACGACGGATTGCCAGCATCGAAGTCTCATCGCCAATGCCGACCAGTGCCTCCATACAGGCCGCGACTAACATCGGGTGCGAATTGCTCTGGAGCAGATTCTCTATCTGGTTTCGGAATTCGGCTGACCTAAGCTTCCCGAGATTCTCAACCGCAGTTATCACGACATTCAAGTCATTGTCTTCGAGAGCCGCGGCGTAAATATCCTGGGCATTACTAGCCTGGCCTCCAGCCAGGATGTCAAGGACCAGCTTTCGTAAATTCTTGTCGCCATCGCGCATCGCCAATGTCAGAAAGGGGATGGACCGCTTGCCCTTCTGGCGCAGCACGTCGACAGCCTGGTTGCGAATCTGCGGGTCGTCGCTTCGAAGCAGCCCGATCGAGCCCTCGATAGCAGAGTCCGAGTCGATCCGGATCAATGCCTGGAAGATGACGTCGCACACTGCGCGAGAAGACTCCTTGCCCAAGCGCGCCAAGAGAGCCGGAACACCGTCTGCGACATTCAGGTACCCGATGTCCTCGGCCGCGTAAATCCGCTCCGTCTCATCCGGGTGACCGAGCTTTTCGATATACTCTTCAAGGCTGCTCATTCCGTTGTTCTCCGAACCCTTTTGAGGATTTCCCCCGCAACTTCGTGGCTGGGTGCAACCACGCATGCCCCGCCTCGTTCAACCGCTTCCCGCGGCATTCCATAGACCACGGCGGTTTCTTCGCTCTCCGCGATCGTGTGTCCGCCCGCTTGTTTGATGGCGACCATCTGATCGGCTCCATCGTCACCAATGCCGGTCATAAGCACACCGATCGTTTCAGCGCCGTAAATGCTTAAGACCGATTCCATCATGACGCCCACAGAGGGCACGAACAGTGTCTCCGGTGTTGTTGGCGTGCGAATCACAATCTCCCCCGTCATCTTTCGGTGCAGGCACAGATGCTTCCCGCCCGGAGCCACGTAACAGATGCCTTGTTCTACCGGCATTCCCGAACGCGCCTCGACAACAGTCAGCGCGCAGTTGTCGTTTAACCGCTTTGCAAAAGAAGCAATGAAGGCCGGCGGCATATGCTGCACCAGGAAAATGGTGGCGGGCAGGTCCGCCGGAATCTGCGGCAGGACTTGCTGCAAAGTCGCCGGCCCCCCCGTGGAAATCCCTATGGCGATCGCCGCTTTTCCGCTGGAAGCCGGAAAAGACGCGCGCATTGGCGGGCGGTATGGTTGCCGGCGCTCGCGGTCGCGTTGCAAGCGGCTTACGATGCCCCTGCGCGCGGCGGCCTTAAGCTTCGAAATCAGTTCATCCGCCACCGCACCCAGGTTCGATGAGACTGTGCCATCCGGCTTGGCTACAAAATCGAAGGCCCCCAGCTCCAGGCACTCGAAAGTCGTTGTTGCCCCCTTCTGGGTGAGAGATGCGACCATCACAACCGGACAAATCCGTTCCTGCAGAATCGTCTGCAGTGCTGTGATCCCGTCTATCTTCGGCATGTTGATGTCCATCGAAATGACATCCGGCCTAAGTTGCCGTGCTTTCGCTATTGCGTCTTCGCCGTCCCGGGCGAGCCCAACCAATTCCAGGTCGCCCGAAGCCGCGATGATTCGTTTCAAAGTCTGCCGCATCAGAGCAGAGTCGTCTGCCACAAGTACGCGTGTTATCGTCATCGGACTAAACCAGGGTTGCGCCGGTTCTCTCCATGTCGAGAACTTGGGAAAGATGAGCTTGCTCACGTCGTGAGAGAATCTTCTCCACGTCCAGGAGCACGATCATCCGCTTTCCCGAATCCACTTTGCCGATTCCGGAAATGAACTGTTGATCGATTCCGGATCCGATCGACTCCGGTGGCGGGGCGATGTCCTCCTTGGCTAGGTTGAGCACCTCACGTACCGAATCCACCACCAGGCCCGTTCTGACGCCGCCGAGATCAACGATCACGATACGCGTGCGATCGTCGGACTGTTTTGCCGCGAGATCAAAGCGCTTGCGTGTGTCCAGCACTGGGATCACTTCTCCGCGCAGGTTCGTGATGCCATCAATGAACGGAGCTGAATTGGGCACCTTGGTTACTTTACCCAGACGGTCAATTTCCTGAATCTGTGAAATCGGGACGCCGAATTCTTCATCTCCAAGCATGAACGTGACCAGTTGAATTTCGCTCAGTTCCTGTCCGTCCTGCCCGGTGTTGCGAGTTTCCATGGCTTTTTCCCTTTCCACAGAATGTTGAGAAGCGCCCTGGACGTCCCGGAGCTTTTGGTCTTTCATCAGGTTCGCGACATCCAGACACATGATTAGCCGCGAGCCGTCATTCAACTTGGCTACTCCCGAGAGTTCCATCCCGCCACTTGATGTGATATGCGGCGGAGGTTCTATCAGGTTTTTGGGCACATTCAGCACTTCGTGAACATGGTCCACCACCAGCCCCAGAACGAAGCCTTCGGCGTCAACGATGATGATTCGCTGATCTTCCTGGATGTTCTTGGCAATCTGTTGCTCGAACGAGTGAAGGACTGCGACTGTTTCCCGGGCCCCAGCGAGGACTTCCAAGTCACACGCGCGCATACCATCGCGATCGCCGCATTCCTCGCTTTTTGTCCGGAGTTGAATCTGCTTGATGACCTTCTGGTTCGCACCGCGCGCTTTCGCAAGAGCCTCCGTCAGCGCTTGGCTGGAACTATTGGTTTCGCTAACCCATTTGCGGAAATGTTCCGTGACAGAGCCGTCCAACTTCGACTGGAAACCGCCGGCGAAGAGTCTCTCAGTCTGGTCGATCCAGCGCTCATATTCCTCCCGGAGCGGCCGGCAGCGACCAGCAACTTCGTCGGCCAACGAGCCCTGCTGCAAAAGGCGGCGCAGGTCGATGACTGGGAGAATCTGACCGCGAACCGTCAGCACTCCCAGAACGTAGTCTGGAACGTCGGGAACCTGGTAGGGAGTCTGAACACGCAGGATTTCCCGCACATGCTCCATATGAAAGGCAAATTCCTCCTTGGCGATTCGGAAGGTGACCATTTTCTGGACATCGGCATCGGAGTTTCTCGATCCTTCTGTCGCCGCATCATTTGGGTTCTTTGAACTTGAAGCCAAACCGGACGCGGAGGTTGAGTTGCCAGTGACGCAGATTTCGCAGACCCTGGCGGCATTCAAAGCCATGATGATGCGCTGGCCCTTATCGAGTTTTACAACCCCATCAAGATAGTCTGAGGTCGTTCCACGGATCGCCGCCGGAGGAGTCTCGATTTCGCTTCGGAGTACGCGTGTTACCTGCTTTACGCGATCGACACGCAAGCCGGTTTTGACCCCGTTGATGTCGACCACCAGCACTCGAGTGCGGTCTGTCTGCTCTGCCAGCTCCATGCCGAAACGATTGCGCATGTCGATGACGGGAAGGACAACACCGCGTAAATTGGCGATGCCCTCCACATAGGCCGGTGTGCGTGGGACTTTCGCCATCTTCGGCAGGCGAATGATTTCCTGCACGGACATGATGTCGAAACCAAACTCTTCTTCGTTCAAGAGGAACGTGACGAGTTGACTTTCGTCCTTCATGCCATCAGGTGACTGCTCGATTTCTTTCTGCATAACGAATCTCCTTCGATGTACGTTCTACCGGTTACCCGTTTTGCAGTTCGTCTGCCTGTGAGGCGATGTCTTCGATTGCCTGGGCGATTTCCTGAGCTGCCTTCAGTCCCTGTTCGGATGCGCTTGCGGCTTCGCTTGCGGCACGCGCTGTTTCCTCGGCAGCTTCCGTGATCTGCTTGCTGGCCTTACCCGCCTGTTCAAGTCCTGCGGCAGCCTCGCTGGAGGCCTTTGCAATCTCCCGAATGTCAGCTACCACAACCGCGGACTCCGTTTCAATCCGCTCCAGGTTTTTCGTCGACGCTTTGGCGCGTTCCACTTCAGCCCGGCCCTTGTTTCCCGCCAATTCGATATCTCCGGCAACCTTGGTGATCTGAGCCTGAACGGCCTTGACCAGATCCTTGATGAGATCCGCGTTCTCACTGCTTTCGTTAGCCAGCGACCGTATGTCTCCCGCCACTACTGAGAAACCACGGCCATATTCTCCGGCACGTGCAGCTTCAACATTTCCGTTAACAGCGAGCATCTTGGTCTGAACCGTTACCATGACAATGGCTTCGACGATCTTGTCAATGCGGCGAGTCCGCTCCTCGAGTTCAAGAACATTCCTGGCGGATTCGACTGCCACATCGGCGCTCTTTCCAACATTGAGAATCAACGTATCGACGTTCGCTTTGTTGCTGGCAAGGATTTTTTGCGTGGCCAGAGCCTTTGTGACGCTCAAGTCTGCGCGATCTCCCATGCCTTTGGCGGCATGACGCATCTGCTCACCCAGTGTGTTGGATGTCTCAGCTGCCCTGGCCTGATCGCTTGCTGCCTTGCTGATCTGCTCGATCGCAGTCGAGATCTGTTGTGAGGAAGCCTTCAATTCCTCGGCGTTGGTAGATAGTTCCTCGGCGGTTGCTGCCAGCTCCTCGGCCGACTTCTGCGCATTGGTCGAAGTCTTCAATGACTCCGCCATTTCGGCCAGAGAACTCGCCGCGTCGCTCATTTCCGAGTACGCCTTGGATTGCTCCTGTGTCGATTTCTGAGCTTCCTCGCAAGCTGAAGTACTTTCCTCGGCTGCGGTGGCAATCTCCTCAGAGCCGGCCAGGTATTTCTTGGCGCCTACTAGCGCCTCCGCCGCGTTCTTCTGAATCTCTACGCAGTTTGCACGAACTTCTTCATAATCAGCGGCGATTTGAAGCAGGTCCTGGGTGATGACTTTGGCCTTTTCGACTTCTTCGCGGCCCTTTTTGCCTGCCGCTTCCGTGTCTCCGGCTACGACCTTCACCTGATTTTGGATTTCATTTACTACTTCCTGGATTCCACGCGCGCTCTTCTCGCTGATCTCGGCAAGGTTGCGGACTTCATCGGCAACCACGGCGAATCCCTTGCCATGTTCCCCAGCTCGTGCAGCCTCGATAGCCGCGTTCAGAGCCAGTAGATTCGTTTGGTCGGCGATCCGCGTCACGGTTTGTACGATCTTGCTGATCTCCTCCGATTGGAGCTCCAAATCTCCGATCTTCTTGGCTGATTCGAGATTTGCGGCTGCGGTGTCTCCAACCCCTCTGATGAGGGCCTCAATGTCTATCGTGGTCGCCTTGGCAAGAGCAACCACTTCGTTCACTCGGCGCAGAGAAACTTCTGCGCGCTCATTAGCCGATGCCGAAGCCTTTTCAATCTGATTGATGGCTGCACGCGACTCTTCTGCCGCCGCCGACGCCTGGTCGGCGCCTGCCGCAATCGAGTGCATCGTCTTTTCCATCTCTTCGACGGCGCCGGTGGCTTCAGTGATTGCACTGGCAACCTGGTCAGTCGCGGCGGAGAGTCTCTCAGCCACAGCCTGCGCACGTGCGAGAGTGCGGGCGCGTGCCTTGTCTTCTGT
>Ga0182030_10019423_pt1 | contig 12928 bp, 9 predicted proteins | sample 812S3MmetaG_FD_121299 | JGI IMG/M metagenome (GOLD analysis project Ga0182030, IMG submission 121299) | Permafrost microbial communities from Stordalen Mire, Sweden - 812S3M metaG (Illumina Assembly) | ecosystem: Environmental > Terrestrial > Soil > Wetlands > Permafrost | place: Sweden... | reverse complement strand
TGCCGCCGCGGGATGCCGTCTCACCCTGTTCACGTCCGCTCACTCTGACGCGCCGCCCTACGACTGGGAGAACGGCTATCTCGTCGTCCGGTCACGAGGCCGCTTCGGGGTGTACCTGGCCGCGGCGCGGCACGTCAAGCGCTACGGAAGCCAGTACGACGCGATCGTCGACTTCCAGAACGGCATTCCGTTCTTCGCGCCGCTGTGGGCGCCGGCCGGCACGGCGGTTACTTGCGTGGTCCATCACGTGCACCAGGCCCAGTTCGGCCTGTACTTCCCGTGGCCGGTCAGCGCGGTGGGACGGTTCCTCGAAGGTCCCGTCAGCCGACGCGTGTACCGCGACCGCCCGTTCGTCGCGGTCTCCCCGTCGACCCGCGCCGAGATGCGCAGGCAGCTGCGCTTGCCCGGCCAGATTTTCATCGTCCCCAACGGCACCGATCCGATGCCGGCGGTCCGCGAACACCGCTCGCCCACTCCGCTTATCGCCGTGTGCACCAGGCTCGTCCCGCATAAGCAGCTGCATCTCCTGGTCGAGGCCGTCCCGGACCTGCTGCGCCGCTGGCCGGCTCTCCGGGTAGAGATCGCCGGTTCCGGCGAGGCGCGTGAATCCCTCCAGGTGAAGGTGCGCGAGCTTGGCCTGGAAGCAGCCGTGACGCTGCCGGGACGGGTATCGGACCAGTACAAGTGCGATCTGCTCAGCCGGGCCTGGCTGACCGCGGTTCCCTCCCTGGCGGAGGGGTGGGGCCTGACCGTCATGGAAGCCAACGCCATGGGCACGCCGGCGCTGGCCTACGACGTCCCGGGTTTGCGCGACTCGGTGCGCGACAAGGTGACCGGGTGGCTCGTCCCCCCCGGTCAGGGGCTGGCGGAGCCCTTGATCAGTGCTCTGGAGGAGCTGGCCGATCCGGTCCGGCAGCGCGTGATGATGGACCAGTGCCTGCGCTGGGCCCGCTCATTTTCCTGGGAGGATAGCGCTGAGCGGCTGGCCAGGGTGATGCTCTCCGAGATCATGCGCACGGAGCAGGGGAGCGGCTCGCGGCGGACGGCCTGCGACCTCAGCACGGTCGCCTCGTGGCCGCCCGGTCAGATCGATGACGACGCCGAGCGGCGGCTGCGGAAGGCGCTGCGGGTGACCGACGTGATCACCAGAGGCGAGTACGGCCTCCGCGTCCTGCTGGTGGGCTGCGACGAGGTCGGCGCCGCCACCGCTCTGCAGCGGGTGCCGGTCCCCCCGGCCAGGCTCCGCCTCGCCACCACCGCCGATGTCCTGTGCGGTGTCAGCGCGGACGGCCTGGCATGAGCGGTGCCTCCCGGCGAGAGGAGACCACCGCCGCGCACGGCGCACGGTGGATGGCCATGGCCATGATCGCAGTCGGAGCCTTCAACTACGGCTACGCATTACTGCTTACGCACCTGCTGAGTGTCGGCGCCTACTCAACGTTCGCGGCCGGCCAGGGGCTGCTCCTGTGGGCATCGACCATGGCTGTCGTGTCGGTGCCCTGGGTGCTGGCCCAGGCCTTGGTGCGGGCCCGGTCCGATGCGGAGCGTCATTCGGCGGTCCGGTTTGCCAAGCTGACGAGCACCGGCGGCGGGTGCATCGCGGCCGTCATCGTCGGGGCCATCGCCACCAGATTCGCTGGCCTGCCCACCGCGCTCGCGCTGTCCCTCAGCATTTTCGTCATCTTCATCGGCACGACGACCGCCGGATGGCTGCAGGGCCGGGAGCGGCTGCGGACCCTGTCGATCCTGACGGTGGCCGATAACGTGCTGAAGAACGGCGCTGGGATCGTCCTGGTGGTGGTGGCCAGGCTGGGCGATACGGGAGCCCTGAGCGCTTTCGGGATTGGCGCGCTCGCCATACTGGTGCGCTGGCCACGGACACCGCGCGGTGACGGCCGCTCATGGCTGGCCGCGCTGGCCAATCGGGACCTGTGGCACCGGACCGTCGCCGTCGCCGGGGCCCAAGGGCTGGTCTCCCTGTTCGTCGTGGTTGACGTGGTTCTGGTCGCGCTGCTTCCGGGAAGCCGTGCCCTGGCCGCAAGCTACCAAGTCAGCGCGGCCATCTCGCGGGTCCCGCTCTATTTCGCGGGTGCGGTAGCGACGGCCTTCTTCCCGTCGCTGTCACGGCGCGCCACCGGCGGCATGATCGCGGCGCGGGCTATGCGGATGTACGCGGCGATGGCGCTGCCGGCCGCTATCGTCCTGGCTACGGTCCCAGGGCCCGTGCTCGCGTTGATGCTTCCCAGTCAGTACGGTCCCGCGGCCAGCCTGCTGAGGTACACCGCCGTCACCGGCCTGGCGGCGGGCGGGATCACCCTGGTGGTGGCGTTCTTCCAGGCAGTCAATGACTACTCCGTGCTCTGGTGGCTGGGTGGCGGCCTCGTCGGGTACATCGGTGCGCTGGTGGTCGGATGGCGGGCTGACGGCATCACCGGCCTGGCGGCAGGCGGCGCGCTGGCCGCCGCCGTCTCGCTGGCGCTGGTCGTATCCCTCCTCGTCCGGCGCCAGGGCGCTGGAGTACTCGCCCTGGTTTCCCTGACTGAGCCAGTCGCGGTGGGCGTGGTACTCATCCTGCTGCGCCCGTACCCGTGGGCGTGGCTGGCGATCGCCACGCTGGCCGGGCTGCGCGCCGGGGAGCGTTTTATCCGGCCCGGTGCCCGCCATGTGCGAGGGAGGCGCTGGGCTGAAGCTGGCCGCCGACGCGCTGAAGACCCCGCTACGTCATTGGTCATCGACGCGGTATGGCGCGGAAAGGCGTCCAAGGCCACCGATGCGGAGCTGCAGCAGGCGCTGGACCTGGCCCGCCGCAACCGGGTCGAGGGCAGCCTGGCGTGCGCCTACCCGGCTCAGCTCGCGGGTGCGCTGGCGGAAACCCGCGCCGCGGATAATCTGTTCGCCCTTCAGGTGGGTCAGGTATCCGGCTGCTTTCGTGACGCGGGCATCCCGGCGGTGCTGATCCCGCCCGGCGTGCCGGGGGGCCAGGCCGGCGCCAGCATCGAGATGGTCGTTCCGGAGCGGGACTGGAGCCGCGCGCTGACCGTACTGTCAGACTGGTATGAGCACCGGTCGACCTGCCGCCGCGGGACCTCTACCTCCGCCGTGCTCTGCTCGGCCGCCGGCCCCGAGCTGCACCTGCACACGAGCGTCTCATGGTTCGGCGTCCCGGCTTGTTCCACGGATCAGCTGCTGCACCGCGCCCACCCGAACACCGGGGGTCCCCTGGTACCCGCACCAGCGGATTACCTGCGGATCTGGCTGGCCCAGGCCCTATTCCAGGACCTGGTGTTCGACCTGTCCACGCTCCTGACCGTGCGCGGCCTGCTCCGTCCCGCGGTGATCATGAACGCGTGTGCCGAAGCCCGCCGCGAGGGATGGGAAGCCGGCTTCGGCGACGTGCTGGCCGCTGTAATCGGCGCCATCGAGAGCCTGGACCGCGGGCTTGCCGTCAGCCTCCCGGTACCGCTGCCGCTGTCGCCCAGCCTGGGCAGGCAAGCGGCACGCACCCCCGGCCGGCCGGTATCTGATGAGCGGGATGCGGCGGTAGGTATCCAACCCGCCGGTGCTCCTGACCGGCAATTGCACACGTTGGAGACCCGGTGAGCGGACGGCCCGTGACCGGCGACGCGGCGACCATGCGCCGCGCGCCCCGGGCGACCGCCCGCGTCGGCCATCGGCCCGTGGTGATCTCCGTTTACGACCATCCGCAGTACCGGGGAGGCGGCCAGCAAGTCGCCGAGATGATAGCCAGCAGGCTCGCCCCGCATTTCGATGTCACCGTCGTCACCACAGCGCGCCGCCGTGCGACGGTGATCCGCGATGGAGTGCGCTACCGGACGCTTCCCGTCAACTGGGCGGGCCCCCGCGCCGGGCAGTTGCTGTTTCACGCCTGGCTGCCGATCTTGGCCCGGCTGATCCGTCACGACCTGTGGATCGAGAGTTTCACGCCGCCGTTTTCCACCAGTTTCCTGCCCCTGTTCTCCCGCGGGCGAGTTCTCGGCCTGGCCCAGAGCCTCAGCGGCGAGGAGATGTCGGACAGGTACCGGCTTCCTTTCTTCCTGCTCGAGCGCTTCGGCTTGCGCTTCTACCGGAATATCGTCGTGCTCAACCACGCCGACTGCGAGCGAGTCAGCCGCCACAGTCCGGCGGCGGTGCAGGTCATCCCGAACGGTGTCCGGACGCCGCCGATGGCGGAGAGCCAGCTTGGCCTGGGCGAGCACATCCTCTTCCTGGGCCGCATCGACTTCTGGCAGAAGGGGCTCGACCTGCTATGCGCGGCATACGAGCGCAGCCACCCGGACCTGCCGCTGCTCGTCGCGGGATCCGGCACCCCGCGTGACGAGCAGAAACTGGCGGCCCTGGTGACGGCGAGCGGCGGCGCTATCCGCTGGGTCGGCCACGTCACCGGTCAGCGCAAGCGGGAACTGCTGCAGCGCAGCGCGTTCGTGGTGCTGTCATCGCGACACGAGACATTCGGCCTGGTCGCGCTGGAAGCCATGTCCTTCGGCAAGCCCGTGGTCCATTTCGACCTGCCCGCCTTGCGGTGGATGGAAGGTGACGTCCGCATCGCGCCCTTTGACGTCGTCGCTCTCGGTCTTGAGATGCACCACCTGGCTGGCGATGAAGCGGCCAGGCGCGAATTGGGCCGGACCGCGTATCAGGCCGCCCAGCGATACGGAATCGACCAGACGGCGGATCGCTATTTCGCCCTTGTCCAGCAGCTTCTCGACGAAACGGACCCGGGTCAATGACCGCAGAACGGACCGGCATGCAGGAGAACGTACTCGCGGGACTCATCGAGCAAGGCGTGCCTCTTACCGTGCTCGCCCCGCACCTGGACGATGCCGTGCTCTCCTGCGGCGCGCTGATCACCCATGCGGCCAGCCGCACCGCGGTGACTGTGACGACCTTCTTCACCGAGGGAGGGCAAGGACCGTACACCATGTCGGCGCGCCGGTACCTGCACCAGGTCGGGGAGCGGCATGCTAAGGCGCTCTACCAGCAGCGCCGGGCCGAGGACCGCGCCGCGCTGGAACCCCTCGACATCACGTGCGTGCACGCCGGACTGACCGAAGCGCTGTTCCGCCGCCGTCCCGTCAGCCGGAGCCGGTCAGGGCTCGGGCGTATGCTGCCCGAACTCGCCCACGCCTATCCTTCCTACCGGAAGCACGTTACCTCCGGCCGGATCGCCGCCGCCGACGCCGGCACGCTGCGTGCAGCGCGCGCCATCGTCCAGCGCGTGGCGGAATCAGGGCCTCATCTGGTGCTGGCGCCGCTGGGCGTGGGCGGTCATGTGGACCACGTACTGGTACACACCGCCGCGCAGAGCAGCGGGATCCCGGTCGTGTACTACAGCGACTTCCCCTACAACCAGCGCGACTCTGCCCGCGATGCCTTCATTCACCGCACCGGCCTGGTCGAGACACAGTGGCCCGTGACCGAGGCCAAGGTCGAGCTGATCCGGGCTTACCGGACCCAGCTGTGGTCGCTGTTCCGGGGTGCGGATATCCCGCTCGCGCCCGAGGTTTTCTTCGTCGACAGCAGGACCCAGCGCGACGGTATTGGCGGGCTGGCAGAGGTGAGGAACAAGTGACAACGACCAAGGCAAGCCCGGTTACGCTAACGCCTGTACCGGCCGGTCCCCGGACCCGGACGGTAGCTCTCGTCGCTGCGACCGCCGGCGCCGTGACCCTGGTGATCCGCCTGGCGCTGCACGTGTCCGGGTTCGACCTCTACGGCGACGAGATTGTTTATACCGATCTTGGCCGCAGCGTGATCTCCGGCGGGTTCCCGAATTTCCAGAGCGGGATCTTCTTCCTGCACGGCCCGGCCTTTTTCTACCTCGAGGCCGGCTGGGACCGGCTGCTGGCCGGCCGGCCTGACATGATGTCCTGGGTCTACGCGATGCGCGAGCTCAACGCGCTGTTCGCCGGGGCCACCGCCGCGGTCATGGTCCTGCTGGGAAAGCGGATCAGCTCACTGCGCACGGGCGCCGTGGCGGCTGCGCTCTTCGCCGTGGACCCGTTCTGCATCCGGCAGAACGACCGCGTCCTGCTCGAGACGACGATGATGTTCTGGGTGCTGCTGGGATTCCTGGTCTTCACCTCGCTGGTCCCGAGCGATCGCTCGGGCGGCGGCCATCTGCGCGCCATCGGCGCCGGCCTGCTGTTCGGGTGCGCCGTGCTGACCAAGGACGAGGGAGCCCTTATCACGGTGTTCCCGCTGGTCGTCGCCACGGTCTTCGGCTGGGGACCCCGCCGCCCTTTGACCATGCTCACCATCGCCACCACCGCGGCCGTCTACGGTGTCTACATGATCGTGGTGGCCGTCAACGGCTACTTCAGCATCTTCTGGGGGACCAAGACGTTCGGCATCCGGCGGATGCTGGGGCTGGTTCAGATCACCGGCTTCAACTCCGCAGGCGGGGGTGATCTGTGGTCCCGGGTCAGCTCCGAGGTCGGCACCTTCTTGACGACGTATTTCGCCGTGGCGTTGGCGGTGCCGATGATGCTGCTGGTACTTCGCTTCGGCTCCGCCCGTCCCCGGATGCTGGCGCTCATCTACACCGCGGCGGCGATAACCCTCGCCTACGCGGTCGGGTTCGGGACCCTTGAGGAACAGGAACTATACCTCCTGGTCGTGCCGAGCCTGCTGATCATCCCGGTAGCGGTGGCGGAGTTTATCCGCCGTCATGGCGGGCGTCTGGGCAGAGTACCGGCTGCGGCGTTGGTCGCGGCGCTGGTGGCGGCCCTCGGCCTGAACGTCATCACGTGCGTGCAGTGGCTGCGGCAGCCAGATGACGCGTTCGTGCGGCTGTACGGGTACGTGAACACGCATGTCCCCCGCGGCACCGCGGTGGGCGCGATCTCGGGCGACATCGCCACGACCTATTCGCTGTACGCCACCTACCAGACCGGGTACTGGGGCACCCCGGCTGCCCTCGCTGCGGCACACGTCAAGTACCTGGTGGTGACCTGGGGAGCGATCGCCGACGGGTACTCCGATCTCACCACCGCCCAGGCGCACCAGCTCGTCGGCCGCGATCAGCCGGTGTTCTCCGCTCAGGGACGTACCTACGGCCAGCTCGTGCTCTATAAGCTGCCGCCCGCCGCGAGACCAGTGCGTTCTCGGCATAGCCGCGTGCGCCATCGCAGTCACCGGCGACACGCCAAGAAGGCATAACCCGGTGCGAGCAGCGCTCGCACCGGCCTGCTGAGCTGGATCCAGCGGCGCCTCTCCCTTTGCTGCGCACTGTTTAATCTGGACCGAAGTTACCGTCACTATGTGTAGATATCCGCGTCCTGACCTGCGATAACGCTGAAGAGAGCAAGGTTTTTCTGCACAGAAAATCCGCGACCGTGACCGGCTACGATGATGAAAGTTTGCGCTGGTCAGACCATGTAGCCAGAAGACATGGCCCTCGAGTTCGCGAAGGCCCAGGTCAGCGCCGCGAGTGGCGTGCCACCGCCAAGTAACTTCGGTCTAGAGGGCCCAGGTGACATTCTCGCGCACTACCCTGGCTGGAACACCAGCCACTAGCGAGGTTGGTGGTACTTTCGACGCTACGACGGCACCTGCGGCAACAACCGATCCGTCACCAAGTTGCGTGCCTTTAAGAACTACCGCGTTTGCTCCTATCCAGCAATCCTTCCCGATGTGTATGGGAGCGTGCGGACTTGGATCGCGCGGACTGGTTTCGCCGTCCCGAAGGAGCTTGTGAATGTCCGAGTCGAGGATGCGCACGCCCCACGATATTGCACATCCAGAGCCGATTGTGCTATCGCTGTAGCACGACACCGAGCATCCTTCGTTGAAGATCGTTTCGGCTCCGATGGTAAGGGTGGCGTCATAGTCAAGCGCGATATTACAATCACGCGAGATCTGCACGCGGCCGTTCACCCGCAGGTTGGATCGCGGAAGCAAGCGCAGCACCGTACCCACCGGTGCGTCATGTCCTATACCGATAGCGAGGACAGATTTCGGCCCCAGGCTCACATGAGCTTTGCGATGCACCCTGATCTTGCTACCGCGGCCTACCAGAACGACGCCGCGGAAGCGGGCAGAGTACCAGGCCGTCTTCATGACTGAGCAGGTGCAAGCCCGTGCAACATAGTAAGACATGGGCACAGGAGTGCGAGTTTTCCACGGGAAGGACTTGGCTGCGATTTTTCTAGAGATAACGTGCATTGATCAACTCTCCAGGCAGATCAGGATCAGGTGTTGGCGCAGCATACGACTCACAGAAATGGATGCACCGCGATATCGGCGTAAATATCCCGGCCCGGCCGGATAGTGCCGGTTTTCGCCCAGCCCGGCCCGGCGTTGATTGACCATGGGAGGAGCCTATCAGCCACCGGTCACGCGTGCCGTGGCTCTGCGCACGCCGCGGCCCGTGCCGGTGGTATCAAACCGGCACGGGCCGCGGCGGATAGATCTATTAGCAGGCGGTCGTCGTGGTTGTTCCGGTGACGGTATTCCCCGTGCCGGTCTGGACTTCGATCCCCCCGACATTGCAGAGCAAGGTATTGCTTATCGCCACGTTGGTGATAGCGCCTACCTGGCCATCGTCGCCCATCTGCACCGCCAGGGCCGACGTGCCATCCAGTAGGTTATAGATGTAGTTGTTGCTCATCGAGATGTTATACACGCTTCCCGTTGCGGTCGAGCCGTAGTAACCGGTGTGAATCCCGTACAGCGAGCCGTAGAAGTCGTTGTCCTCGACCGTAACGCCGTAGATAGCGGCGGGGCTGCCTATCGCGAACTGCAGCCCGGCGGCACCGTCCCCGCCATAGACGAGGTTGTTGGCGAACAGGACGTTGTACACCGGCGCGCTGCCCAGCGTATGGGCCGCCAGCCCGTCGTCTCCGGAGATTATGGTGTTGTTGATGACATTGCCCGTGTTGGAATCCATGATATGGACGCCGTCCAGCTGGTTGTACTTGGTGTCTGTGGTGGAGGCGTTGACGCTGCTGTTCTCGACGCAGAAGTTGCTGACGCCCACCATGGCGATCGAGTAGGTGAAAGGATTGATGACGGAAACACCGTTGAAGAGCACGTTGCTGGAACTTCGGCCCTCTACGACGTAGCTATTCAGGCGCGTAGCGGTGTTGTTGGCACTGAGCGTGGTCCCGCTCTGATTGGCGGTCAGATTGGCAATGGTCACGTTCGACGCGCCTGCCGTGCTGATGATGGGATACCCGCCGCCGGTTCCGGTCGTAGTCAGGAATTTCGGGCCGGCCTCGAGCACTGTCGTCGGACCGATGCCGGTCAGTTCGACGTTGTTCTTCATTATCAGGTGACCGTTGATCATGAACGTGCCAGCGGGCAGGCTGACGATACCGCCGCCGCCCTTACCTGCGGTGTTGATAGCGTTCTGGATCGCCGTCGTGTTGTCGGTCGTGCCTCCGGCCACGAGCCCGGTCGGCGTCACCACTTTGGTGGCGCTGGATCCGGTGCTGGAACACGTGAAGCTGCTTGGCGATACGAGTCCGGATGCGCTTATCGTCCCGTTGGCAGACGGCTTGCCGAGCGCCGAGGCCGACGCGGGCCCAGTCAGAGCCAGGCTCGAAAGCGCCACGAGAGGTACGACCGCCAAGAGCGCCAGGAAACGATGGCGTCGCTGGCCTTTCAGGTAGCGTGCCTGTGATGTCGGCTCCCGCGTGTCTCCCGCGTCGTCCCGGTCAGAAGATGTAAGCTGCACAGATCCGATCCGAATAAAGCCCAGCCAGCTCATCAAGACCCGATGCGGCCTGGCGCCAGTTGCACGGAAACGTCTGGTGGTAGCACGAAAAATCTCCATTGCCCCCTCCGATGCTAAAGTAGCCGGTCGGCCGGTATTTCCCCGTACCTCATGATGCCGCCCGGTTATCTTCCGATGTTCGTATCCCCTGGTCAGGTATGGAGTAAACCAAAGCGTCCGCAACCACCGTCTAAAAGGGGCATATCTATATAAACCATGAATGGGAGGCTATGTATGCCGGCGCGGCGCCGCGGTTGGTAGGTAAGTCACCAGTGACACCTTGAGATCCGGGCCGTTGCATCTACTCGACAGTCAGCAAGCGCAACCGTGTACCCGCCATGTATTCGGTGGGAAAGGCTCACGGATTCCTTCGTGAAATCCCGGATCGCGGCCTTGTCCGGCTCGCGTTGGCGGGTATTTCCCGTGGCGTGGCGTGGCGTGCTTGGCCATCCGCACCCGTAGGTCGGCGGTCCGGAGCCTAACCCGGGCGATGAGAAGACATAGCTGCCATCGGGCAAGAAGCCGCCGACGGGAGGCGGGCTGATGTCGCTCTTGACCCGGATCAGCACGTGAGCACCGGTAGCAGCACCCGGGCGACCCGGCCAGCTACCGGGAAATTGCGGTCAAGGACGAAAATCCGGATCGCTGGTGAAAATCTTCGGGTACCGGATCGCAGTCCGGTGCAGTCGAAGCAGCCCCCGTGCCGCCGTCACGTACTGTCACCACAGACGGCCGCCCGCACCGCTGACCCCAGCTATGCGAGACCGGTCAAGTCCATGGCATTGAGATGCCCGCGGCCGCCATGGTGATCGTCTGTGAATTCACCGATGAAGATGCCATCAGCCGTAGCGGTCATGAGTCAGTAATTCTCGGGAAGATCGATGAAGACGTTGCGTTCGAGGAGATTCTGCTGGTCTGCGGGAGGTGTTTGCGCACCGGCCACAGGCGCTGCCGCGCTCACCCGTGGCGGCAGAATCGTGTCCATGTTTGGGTACTCTTCATGGAGCGTCGGAGGTATGGAGCGCTCGAATATCACCTTCTCGCCCCTGCTGTGCGCGGCGTAAAGGTCACTGAGCTGCGGGTTCGACGCCTGAGCTGCCAGCAGGGTCCGAGTCGGGGCCAGTGCCGTTAGGGTATCCGCGTCCTTCGCCACGATCAGCATGAGGGCATTTGCCTTCTCTAGATCCTCGGGAGGCGCGGATCGCGTAAGGTCGATGGGTTCGTTGCGAAGCTGGGCATTGAGAAAGTGATCTTCCGGGTACATCCGTACAGTATTCCCGAGGAACAAATCGGCGTACTCGTCGGGCGAAAGCGGCGTGCCTGGCGTGGGATTCTTCTGCAACCTGTTGTGGAGGTGCAGAATGGCAATCACCCCGTCGCGTCTGAGGACGCGAGTGAATTCGCGGGCGAGCGCACGTTTTTCCGTTACATAGTGGAAGGCGTCGATACAGAATATCGCGCCTGCGCTTTCGTCTTCGAGGGGCAACGGCTCGTTCATGTCCCAGACAAGGACGGCTGCGGCATTTGGGATGAAAAATCGCCGTGCGGCATAAGCTGACTTCGGGTCAAGGTCCATGGCCACGATCCGGGCCGGGTCCGTCATCTTGGCGAGGTAGTGGGAGAAATGACCCATCCCGCATGGAGCATCGAGAATCAGCCCGTCACGAGGCTGAAGCAACCCCAATGCGGTCCGGGCAGCGAGAAACGACGGCGTCGTGAAGCGGTGCTGCATGTAAAGGCGCCACTGTCCGGCACCCCAGAAAGGCTTGACGAGGCGATTTCCCGAGTATCTGCGGCAGAACCCGCCGACGGTGCGACCCGTCAAGAGCCAGCCAAGTGTGGCGTTGCGCAGATAGCGGCGGAATGTCACCCGCATTCCGCTCAACTCCAGGCACCGCACCCGGAGCCACGACCTCCCGATCATCACGCGGGCTGGCTCCCTCTCGGGGTATCTCTGCATGGCCTCGAGGAGAACGCGCCCTGTGGATCCGCGGGCTGAGAACACAACGCCGCAGGCCATGACCACCTGCTGGCAGGAGCACGATCCGACGCCGTGCCGAGGTGTTCCCGAGATGATATGGAACCGGCCGCCGCAGTCCGGGCATACCAATGCAGGGAGGACGTCCGCCTGGACGTCTTCTCGCTGGATGGACAACTAGATCACCACCGATTCTGCGGGCTCAGTACCTCGTGGACGCCTCGCAACGTATCACGAGTAGCAGCAGAATGAATTTGAGATGCTACTTTCTGTCACGATAGCCAGGCGTCGCGGGCCTGCGGCGCAGGCACGCCACGGCATCGCGCTACCTCGCCGATTTCGGCGTGGCGATGTGCTGCGGGTTCGGCCGCCAGCCCGGCGCGGACGGCACCGAGACCATGTGCGAGCACGCGCACGTGGTCCGCGCCGTCCGGGGTGAAGAACGCCCGTAAGCTCCAGCCGAGCTTGTCGACCATTATTCCGGACACTCTGCGCGATGTGGTGATACCTTCTTGGAGTCGCTCTAGATCCCGGCGGCTCATGGCGGTCATCTGCGGGCGTTACCGACTTCGCGGATCCTGGCGGCCTTCCGAGTTAGCAGGCTAACTATCCGTTCGCCGGCCGCGGAACTCATGGCGTGAAGACGATCCGGCCTACTGTGTCGCCGCGGGCTAGCTTGTCCAGCGCGTCCGGCACCTCCTCGAGGCCGAGCCGCTCGCTGACCAGCGGCCGGATCGCGCCGTCCGCGACGAGCTTGGTGAGCTGCCGGTGGCAGTCCACGATGGCCTGCGGCTCCTTGGTCTGGTACAGACCCCAGTGCAGCCCCACGATCGAGTAATTCTTAATCAGCGCGTGGTTCAGCGCGGGCGAGGGGATCTGCCCGCTCGCGAAGCCCACCACCAGGATCCGGCCCTCGAACGCGATGCACTTGGTGGACCGGGCGTACGCCTCCCCGCCCACCGAGTCGTAGACGACATCGGCGCCGCGGCCGCCGGTGACCTCCTTGACCACCTGGACGAAGTCCTGGCTGCGCCGGTCGACCACGACATCCGCGCCGAGCGCGCGGGCCACCTCGGCCTTCCGCTCGCCGCCGACGACGCCGATGACCCGGGCCCCGGCCGCCTTGCCGAGCTGGATGGCGCCGCTGCCGACTCCGCCCGCGGCGGCCTGGACGAGCAGGGTCTCGCCGGCCGCCAGCCGGGCCCGCCGGTGCA